>Ga0079306_1001085_pt1 | contig 19905 bp, 16 predicted proteins | sample Methanotroph_Enr_FD_79181 | JGI IMG/M metagenome (GOLD analysis project Ga0079306, IMG submission 79181) | Enriched soil microbial communities from Old Woman Creek wetland in Ohio, USA - Methanotroph_Enrichment_5 | ecosystem: Environmental > Terrestrial > Soil > Wetlands | place: USA: Ohio...
ATGCGGCTCTCAAGCGTGCCCCACTGGAAGTTTCCGTTGTACCGGACGTTGCCTTGGTAGCTTTCGTTAAAGGTCATGTCCATGCGCTGGTTGGGGAAACCCTGGTAGGGGATGTGCTGGTAGCCGAACTCCAGGTTGAGGAGATGGTTTTCATGGCGCAGGGCCAGGTCGAGCAGATGGTTCTCTGCCTGGTACCGCGTGGAGCCGACCTCATCGCCGCCGATCCAGTGCCCCCCATCGACGGTACCGGCGGCAGCGGTCCCGGGTTTGAAGTCCCTGGCAGCCGTGTAGTTGCCGGATTGGGAGAAGGAGCCCTGGTAGCTCGCCGCTACCGAATCGCTGCCGACCGCCGCGGACAGGTTGGAGCCGAAGGCGTTTCCGTTGGAACGGTAAAAGCCACCCAGCTCACCGGAGGCCAGCGGGCCCTGCCCCGGATTGGCGAAGCGCGGAGACCTCGACTGGACCACGATGGTGCCGCCGATACTGTCACCGCCCAGGCTGACCGGGGTGATGCCGGCATAGACCTGGACGCTTTCCACGTTGCCGGGGCTGGTGTAGGAAAGAGGTGCGTTCATGTGGTTGGCGCAGGCCGAGACGAGGTCCATACCGTCGACCTTGATGCGCACGCGGTCGTCCGCGAGTCCGTGGATCGCCGGCAGCCCCGAGACGCCGCCCGCACTGTAGAGGCTGACGCCGGGGACGTCTTCCAACAGTTGGGCCGTATCGCTCAGATAGCTTCTTTTGGCTTCGATTTCCGTTGTCGGCACGGTGGTCGGCTCTGCGGCTAACGGTTCGGGTTTGGCGCCGACGACCACCACGTCGTCGAGCACCTGTCGTTGATTTCCGATATCTTCGGCGTAAACCGTGCCGACGGCTATGCCGCAGGCCACGATGATGGCTATGGTTTTTATGTGCATGAAAAACTCCTTGTAACATTACGGGTGGTTGACGCGCGTCAAGTCCGATGCGGTGCGCGCCCAGCCTCTTTTTTGCCTCGAACGATAGCGGCCAGCTCGGCGTTACCCAACCCTGCGGGAAGCCTGGGTACAGGTATGCCCGGGCTCCGGAGGGCAGTTCTCCGGGCGCAAGGGTACGCGCACCTGTGAGCTTAAGGCGGATCGCTCTTGCAGACCGCTACCTTAGCAGGCATTTGCAGGCGCTACGCTATGTCGTGATCGGCGCGGAGTTTTGGCGGTGGAGTCGGTGGATCGGCTTGGCGGGATGCCGGCGTTGCGGTGAGATCGGGGAAGCGGATCGCTTCCCGATGAATTGTGAAACCTGCCGCAGGCCCTGTGGGAAGCAGCTCCATGGAACCGAGACCGATTAGGGCGAGGATCTTGTCTTTACCGCAGGGGCAGCCGCATTTAAGGACTACGGTAGCTTGGGAGGGTCGATCCGTTTCCTGGAGGCGGGGCTTTTTGGCGCAGCACGGCTTGGCCGCGACCGAGGCATGTTTTTTTGCTTCAAGACTGCGTTTCTGCGCGCAGCAGCAGGTCCCTGTGGCCCGGCTTTCCTCAGAGCAACCGCAAATGCTGCAATCGCCGACGCATTCGCCGGTAACAGCATGGGCAACATGCTTGGAATGCATGGACAAAGGCGCCAACGGACTCATGACGATGATCAGATACACCGCCGATAGAGTCAGCGCAAAGCCGCTACGCTTTGAGCGGAACCTGCTGTAGATAGATAATTCTTTCACGAGCAAATGTTTACTCGAAGCTAAGCAAACATGTCAAGTCAAACTGATACCCTTTTAGCTTCACTTAGGATTTGTAAGGTACAACTTGCTAAAGTCGCGTCCGGTCGGCTGCCTAGCGCGAGAGTCTGCACCGACAACCCACCAGCAACCTGGCACTCCGAGGCAAGAAGCCCCGGTCTACCTGTTCAGTGCCAAACAAAAAAAGCCGCCCACTCAGCTTTGCTGATTCAGGCGGCAGTCTCTACTGACACTTTACCTGTTGCAACCCTCCTAACGGACAATCACATGGCATGTCACTCCAATACACCATCTAGTTTCCTGAGTCAACTGCAATTAATCCAGGCTTACCTCTCGCCCGCCCTCCTCTTTACGGAAATGAAAGGACCAGGTTTCAGACCAAAGCAAGGGCTACAACTGTTATGGTAGTAAATCTGTCTTTTTGCACCTGTACCCATTGCCGTTTTAGGTCTACAGTGTCGCTACGATGGGGACCTACCAACCGCTCTACGTGTGAACAAACAGGGAAACGGCAATGAGTGATTCGGAAACTGCTGCGCTGGATAACGTGGGGATTGAGCCGACGGTCAAATCCGAGGTATGGCGGGGGCTTGTTGCATCATCTCCCGTGTTGCTTGGGGTGGTGCCGATGGCGATGGTCCTGGGTGCGCAGGCGGCTCAAAAGGGGCTGAGCGTCGCGGAGGTCCCGCTCATGACCGGCCTTAATTTCGCGGGCGGTTCGGAGTTCGCTGCGGTCAGGCTCTGGACCTCGCCTCCGCATCTGCTGCTTATCGTGGCGATGACCTTCCTGGTGAACAGCCGCCACCTGCTGATGGGGGCCGCACTGGCTCCCTTTATCAAGCATCTTCCCAAGCGCAAAGCCTTTCCGGCGCTTTTTGTCATGACCGACGAGAGCTGGGCGATGGGGATGGCGGACGCGCGCCAGCGGGCCTCGGCGGGTATCTCGCACTGTTTCAGCTTGCCGTACTACCTGGGTGTTTCGGCCGGCGTGTACATCGTCTGGGTCATTTTCACCACGCTGGGCGCGGGCCTCGGGCCGATCATGGGGAACGCAGAAAGCTACGGGTTCGACATGGCCTTTCCGGCGGTCTTCCTGGTGCTGCTCAGGGGGATGTGGAACGGTGTCCGGGCCGCCCGTCCCTGGCTGGTCAGCCTCGCCGTCGCGGCACTTACCTCCGTGCTGGTTCCCGGCGCCTGGTACGTCCCAGCCGGCGCCGTTTCCGGGATCCTCGCGGCCTTTTACTGGTCGGAGCCGCAATGATACACTTCGAAAACGCCCTTACCATCCTCTGCATGGCTTTGGCCACCTACCTGACGCGCGCCATCGGCTACGTCGCCCTGCGCAACCGCAGGCTGAGTCCGCGCGCCATGACCGTTTTGGAGGCGGTCCCGGGGTGCGTGCTCATCTCGGTGATCGCCCCTTCCTTTGCCTCGAAGCAGCCGGCCGACCTGATCGCCCTGGCGATTACGCTGGTAGCCGCGATGCGCCTGTCTATGTTCCCCACTGTGGTGGTCGGCGTTGCCTCCGCCGGTTTGCTGCGCCATTTCCTCGCTAGTTAACCCGGTTCAGGTGCCGGCCGATCGGTCTGATCGGTCTGATCGGTCTGATCGGTCTGATCGGTCTGATCGGTCTGATCGGGCGCATCGCAAGCTGAAACAAGAAAAGCCCCCGAAGCGTTCAGGGGCTTTTCTTGAAAATGGTGGGCCGCGCCGGGATCGAACCGGCGACCAGAAGATTAAGAGTCTACTGCTCTACCAACTGAGCTAGCGGCCCGGGTGCAACGAGGCAGGTTTTGGCAATTAGTTCCAAAGTGAGCTGCGTCAAGCTCAGTTGAAGGTTTTCGGCTCGCTGAGGAGAAACTGCATGACATCCAGCAGGTTGAGGCGCCTGCGGAAATACAGGTTCTTTTCCTGGATGCCGACGGCTGACTTTGCCTGTTCGGTAAGTGTCAGGTACTGCTCATAGGCAATGTCGAACGGTTTGATCTTTTTCTTTTTCACCCGCGTCAAGGCTCCTTGGTGCATCCAATGTCTTCTAATCGAAAACTAAGCATACACCGCTTTTTTCGAGAGTCTATGACTTGTAGGTGATTTTTTTTGTGACAGTCGCTAGCCGGAGACCAATCGCAGGTACTCCTTCTCGGTCACCAGCTCGGTCGGGCTGTCCATCCGGTCCAGGAACACCACCCCCTGCAGGTGGTCGTACTCGTGCTGGAACACCCGCGCGATAAAATTTGCAAATTCATCCTCGCGCAGCTCACCGGTCCGGGTCAGGTAGCGCACCCCGATCTTCCGGAAGCGCGGCACGATCCCCCTCAGGCCGGGGATGCTCAGGCACCCCTCCCACCCCTTCTCCTTTTCGTTGGAAGCCCAGACGATCTCCGGGTTGATGAGGGCGATCGGCTCCAGGTCCGGAGCACTCGGATAGCGCGGGTTAGGACTCGAAGCGATGATGAAAAGGGATTGCGATTCGAACACCTGCGGTGCGGCGAGTCCGACTCCGTTGGCATCTACCACGGTCGCCATCATATCGTCAATGAGCGCCTGGACGGCCGGATCCTTGGGATCGGCAATCCGCTTGGCCTCCTCCCTCAATACCGGCTGCCCCAGTTGGGCTATCTGTCTGATGATCGGCATGTCTATTCCCCTTAAAACGTGAGCTTCCTGCACCAGGCTCGCGAGCTGCGGTGCAACCGTCACAGACATTGTAGCATGGCGACAGTTTTAATGGGAATGGTGGCTCAAGGGGCGAGGAGCTGCTGCAGGACCTTGCTCAGTTCGTGGGGGCGGTACGGCTTACTGAGCACCGCGTTGAAGCCATAATGCCGGAAGTTGGCCATGACCGGATCGGTGGAGTAGCCGCTGCAGACGATGGCCTTCACCTCGGGATCGATGCCGCGCAGCATTCCGATAGCCTCCCTGCCGCCGATACCTCCGGGGACCGTAAGGTCGAGGATCACTGCCGCGAACGGCTCGCCGGCCTCCCTTCCTTTCTGGTACGCCTCGGCGGCCAGCGACCCGTTCTCCACGCACTCCGCCCGATAGCCCAACTGCTCCAGGACCGCCTTGGCCAGGTTCCGCACGATCTCCTCGTCGTCCATGACCAGAATGCGGCTGGTGCCGCGGGACATGGCCCGGTCCAGGTATTTCTCGGCCACCCTCTCCTGGGTGGCGGCCGGGAGCAGGACCCGGAAGGTGCTTCCCTCGCCGAGCGTCGAATCGACCATGATGGTCCCGCGGTGCTTCTTGACGATGGAGTAGCAGGACGCGAGCCCCAGGCCGCTGCCGTGCTGCTTGGTCGTAAAGTAGGGGTCGAAGATCCGCTCCAGGTGCTGCTCCGACATCCCGATCCCGTAGTCGGTCACCGCGATCTCGACGAAGCCTTCCCCATGTTGCCACGAGCCGTCGTTGGCGGCGGCCACGGTTATGGTGCCCCCCTGCGGCATCGCCTGCACCGCGTTCAAGACCAGGTTGTGGATCACCTGCACCAGCTGCCCCTCGTCGGCCTCCAGCTGCCAGAGGTCTTCGGCCAGGGAAAACTCGCACCCCACGCAGGACCCGTGCAGGGCAAAGGCAACCGCCTCCCGCAACAGCCCTGCCACCTCGATCACTTTCTTGACCGGCTCGCCACCCCGGGCAAAGGTAAGCAACTGCTGGGTCAAGTCACGGGCCCGGGATGCCGCGCCTTCCGCGTCTTTCAGCCGCTTGGCGACTTTCTCCGGGTCGTTCACCTGATAACTTGCCAGCGAGATGTTGCCGAGGATGGCGGTGAGGATGTTGTTGAAGTCATGGGCGATGCCGCCGGCCAGGACGCCGATCGACTCCAGCTTCTGCGCCTTGAGGATCTCTTGCCGCGCCTGCCGCACCTCGGTGATGTCCTCGACGGTGCCGACATGCCCCAGGATGGCGCCGTTCTCCCCCTTGATGGGGTTCACCAGGACCCGGACCCATACCACCTTCCCCTGCGGCGTCACCTTGCGGTGCTCGTGGGTGTAGCCGCACCCTGAGGCCGCGGCCTGTTGTCTGACCTTGGAAAGCGCCTCACGGTCGTCGGGGTGGATCGCCGACAGCCATCCGCAACGAAGCCCCTCCCCCGTAGGGAGGCCGACGATCTCCTCCCAGCGCGGGTTGCAGTAGAGGTTGTTCCAGTCGGCGTCGCACCGGAAGATGCCGATCGGCGCCGAATCGCACAGGGTCCGAAACAGCTCCTCCTCTTCTGCAAGCGCCCGTTCCAGCTGCTTGCGCTCCGTGATGTCCCGCACGATCGAGCAGTTGTATTCCAGGCCGTCGTGGTTCAGGTAGTTAGCGACGATCTCCACCGGATAGATCCGGCCCTCCTTGGTCCGGTGCACCGATTCGAACTGCAGCGTGCCCGCCTGTTTCAGGTGGGCCCAGTGCTGATTGCAGGCATCCTTGGGATAGTTGGGATCGAGGTCGGGGGCGGAGAGCTTCAGGAGTTCTTCGCGGCTGTAGCCGAGCTTCTCGCAGGCCACCCGGTTCACGTCCATGACCCGGCAATCCGACGTGGGCCAGATGACCTCCTCGGCCAGGTTCTCCAGGGTGAAGCTTTTCAACCTGAGCTGGGCCTCGGCCTCTTTCAGGTGGGTTATGTCGTGGATCATCGCCTGCTTGTGAACGGTGCCGTCGGCTTTTTGGATCGGTGTGTCGATCACGTAGTACCAGCGGCCGTCCTTGGGGCTTTGCACCTCCCACTTCACCGTTTCGCCGCGGAAGACCCGCTCGTTGACGCACCAGGGGCAAACCTCGTCCAGGTCGTGCAGCGCCTTGAAGCACTTCTCGCCCAGGGCCTCCCCCCTGCGCCGGATCAACTCCTCGTTCATGAAGGTGATCCGGTAGTCCGGGGAACAGAGATAGATGGAGCCGTCGAAGGTCTCGACCATGGCGCGGTAGCGTTCCTCGCTGACGGCCAACTCCTCCTGCGCCGTGCACAGACCCGTTACGTCGGTGAACATGGTGGCCACCCGGCCGGGCTGCGGGGCGTAGACCTCGACCTGGTAGTAGCGCCGGTCCGGGCCGAAGTATCCCTCGAACTCGACGGTCCTCCCCAGGTGAGCCACGTTGCGGCAGGCGGTGCTCCAGCGCTCGTCGCACACCGGAAAGACCTCCAGCACCGACTTCCCGGCGATCTGCGCCGCCGGGCGTCCGGCCAGCTTCTCGAAGGCGGCATTCACGTCGAGGAACAGGCAGTCGTAGGGAACCCCCTGTTCCGTGCAGATCGCCTCGTGCACGGCAAAGGGATTCTTGGTTGAGACAAAGAGCGTCCGATACCTTCCCTCACTCTCGCGCAGCGACTCCTGGGCGAGCCGCAGGCGCAGGAAGACCTGGACACGGTCCAGGAAATCGAGGCCGCTGCAGGGGCGCATCAGGTAGCCATCGGGTCGCTCCGACTCCTCGCCGACAGACCGTCGAGTACGTGGCCGCTCTGCCGTGCACTGCACCACGAAAACCCCGGCCAACTGCGGGTTGAGCTTAACTTGGCGCGTCAGGTCGATACAGGAGTCGTCCGAAGGCTCGCCGTCCAGGATCAGCAGGTCCGGACGGTACAGGCGCGTCAGGGATTCCGCCTGCACCGCGCTGGACGCCGTTATGACGCTGTACCCTGCCTCCTCCAGGAGTCGGGCCGAGGCGGCCAGACGGTCCGGATCGCTGTCAGCCAGTACGATGGTGGCAAGTATAGCCGCAACGTTTATGTCAGAGCCCGTCGTCATCATTCATTTAGCTCTCAAACTACTGGGGTTGGAATCCCGGCAGAAACTAGACAGGTGACTGCACCGCACGCCCAGGCTCACCTTAAGCCTGTGCGCGCGGCGATTGGGTCACCCTTTGCGGACAAGTCAGTGTGGATGGTTCGCCACACCTGGCCGATGCCTACCCTAAACCGCAACCGTGACACTCCGCGCATACCCTGCTGCCAGACGAAATTCGGGATTGTACAATAAAACTTTTTGCGAGAAATAAGTCAACAGTTTTAATAAAGGCACTATTATAATCAGGTCAGGGCAAAAGTGCATCGGGCCTCGCCCTGAGCCGTCTCGAAGTGACACGGCGGACGACGGTTATAAAAATAATTCCTCTTTTGCGCTAAACTTTCGTCGGATTCTGCCGAAAAAAATACCGGAAGCATGGAGCGCCGTCATCGGACGGTGGCGGCGATGGATGTGACGTGACGCGCGCAGAGACCTGTAAAAGGATAATGCTCTGGAAAACAGAAGGCGGGGCCGCTCGCTCCGCTTAGTTCGCGGACTGGAGACAGCATATGATCACAGAAGAAGAAATCACGCCGATAGCCGTCATGGCGACACACCATGAAATCACCAGGCTCTCCATTTTCACCGAGGAACTGGTGAAGGGATGCCTCGTACCCGAAGAGAACGGTGCCCGGCACAAACTGTCGGCGGTCTTGCGGGTGTTCAGCGAGCTGGGAATCATCTGGCGCATACTGTCCGAGATCGACGTGAGAGGGGTCATGACCAAGACCCAACGCCAGTTCCTGCAGGACTTCTACGCGGGGATCACCTACTAGCGGCGCGCCGCCGGAAGCGCAGCAGGTGCTGCGGCCGGGCGCGGACGCATCTCGCCGAAAGCAGCGGTTGGATAAAAACCAAAAAGGTGAGGGGCCATTGCGCGGCCGCTCACCTTTTTTTGTCGTCCCTGCCCCCGCCGACGGGGCGTCCGTCACCTGTCGTTGCCCTTCTTGAAGTAGGACAGGAACTCCTCCTGGGAGAGCCAGGTCTTGCGGACCAGGTGGTCCACGCCGCGGCTCATCGCGGCCCGTTCCCCCTCCTTCATGGCGTCCTTCAGCAGCACGAAATAGGGGATGTTGCGGGTCTGCGGATAGAGGCGGAAGCGCTCCAGGACCTCGAAGGCTCCCATGTCGGCGAGCATCAGCGAGCAGAACATCATATAGGGGTGGATGATGGTGCCGATGGCGATGGCCTCTTTCCCGGTGTAGGCGTTGACCGCCTCGAACCCGAGCTTCACGATGGCCCGCTCCAGCCTCTCCTCCCCCTTGCGGGTGATCAGCATGGCCTGCAGATCGTAGTCATCGGACTCGTCGGTGAGCCCGAAGTGCTGCAGCTTCTTATTCAGGTACTCCTCGTCGATGGGGAGCGTGAAGAACCCCGCCACCGGGAAGACCTCGCCCACCTGCCCCGCTTCGCTCAGGTACAGCGGCAGGACCGGGATGTCGCGGGTGGCCGGGTCCGCGTTCAGGGCGAGCAGCACCCCCCAGCCGTCGTCCGACCAGGGGGAGATGTCGAGAAGGATCGCCAGGGGGGTGCACCTGGTCAGCTCCGAGGGTTTCGCAGTCCTGGCCCGGTAGCCGCCCTCGGCCAGGTAGCTGCAGACCAGCGCGCCCCTGTCTATCTTGTCGCCGAGCCCCAGAACCCAGAGCTCTCGCTCATCACATTCCTTCATTATAGACTCCCCTGCACCGGCTGGTTAGGTTGTTTTCCGATGGGCGCCCGGCTTTCGCCCCGTGGGTCCCCGTGCCGACGGACGTGGCAAGGACCGGGCCGCTCCGGCAGGCGGAGCAGGCGCTAGAGGTGAAGGTTGGCGCTAATCGTGTTAATTAGAATAGATAACACATTTTATCTGCAGAGCAAGAAAAACTTGTCTGGTTGAAATGGTTCCGCATATATGGTACCACTCTGGGGCTTGTTCACACTCAACACAACGGGGGAAGCTATGTCCAGCAAGGTGTTTTTCGCCGACATGCGGGCGGGAGCCCGCGAGAACCTCTTTGGCAAGATCGGCAGGCTGATGCGGGAGGCGGGCCTTCCCGGCCTGCTGGCACCTGGCGACCTGGTGGCGGTCAAGGTGCATTTTGGCGAGAAGGGGAACCACACCTTCGTGCGTCCCATCTTCGTACGCCGTGTGGTGGACGAGATCAAGGAGTGCGGCGCCCTCCCCTTTCTGACCGACTCTTCGACGCTCTACCCGGGCGAGCGCAAGGAGGCCGTCTCGGCACTGGCCTGCGCCATCGAGAACGGCTTCGCCTTCTCCGTCGTGGGCGCGCCGCTCATCATGAGCGACGGTCTCAGGGGGCACACGGCGGTCGACGTGCCGATCGACGGGGAGCTGTTGCAGACGGTCTCCATCGGGGCGGAGATCGTTGAGGCGCACGCCCTGGTGGCGGTGTCGCACTTCAAGTGTCATGAGCTCACCGGCTTTGGCGGGACGCTCAAGAACCTCGGCATGGGGTGCGCGAGCCGCACCGGCAAGATGCAGCAGCACTCGACCGTTGGGCCCAAGGTGGCACAGAGGTTCTGCAACGGCTGCACGGCCTGCCTGAAGTCCTGCGCGCACGCGGCGATCTCCATCATCGAGGGGAAGGCGGAGATCGATCCGGCCCTTTGCGTCGGGTGCAGCCGCTGCATCACCGCATGCCTGCAGAAGGCGATCAACATACAGTGGAACGAGAGCGCCTCCCTGGTCATGAAGAAGATGGCCGAGTACGCCAAGGGAGCGGTGGCCGGCAAAGAGCAGAAGACCCTGTACCTGAACTTCATCACCCAGGTTTCGCCCGCCTGCGACTGTTACGGCCATGCCGACGCGCCGATCGTGAACGACATCGGCATCTGCGCCTCCACCGACCCGGTCGCCCTGGACCAGGCCTGCGCGGACCTGGTGAACAACGCGCGGGGCAACCAGGACACCGCTCTGGCAAGCGGCCACGAACCGGGCGGCGACAAGTTCCGCGGGGTGCACCCCGAGATCGACTGGGAGGTTCAGCTGGAGCACGGCGAAAAGATCGGGCTGGGAAGCAGGGTGTACGAGCTGGTGAGGTTGTAGAACTGGCGGCTTTGGCCAGACGGGGCTGTTATCGGACCGATCGGTCGGATCGGACCGATTGGAAGCCTAAGCTAAACCAACGACAAAGGCCGGCACCGGGTAATCCCGGGCCGGCCTTTGTCGTTGGCGTTGCCTGAAGGCTGCTCCCCTTACTTCAAAAACCCGAACTTCTTCATCCGATACCTGAAGGCGTCGATGCCGAGGTTCAGCTTCTTCGCCGCCTTGGACTGGTTCCAATCGGTCATGTCGAGCGACTGCTTGATCAGCTCGCGCTCCACTTCCTCGATGTCGATCCCCTCGGGCGGCAGCTTGAAGGTGGTCATCGGCACCGTCATCTGGCTCGCCTTCGCCACGATCTCCAGCGGCAGGTTCTCCAACAGCAGGTTCTCGTCGGTCCCCAGGATTATGGCACGCTCGATCACGTTCTTCAGCTCGCGGATGTTGCCCGGCCAGTTGTACTCGACCAGAAGCTTCTCCGCCATGCTGGAGATCCCCTTCATCGGCTTGTTGAACTCCTTGGAGAAGTTGTCCATGAAGTGGTTCACCAGGACGATGATGTCGTCCTTGCGCTCGCGAAGCGCCGGCAGGAAGATCGGGATCACCTGGAGCCGGTAGTAAAGGTCGTTTCGGAAGCTCTTGTCCTCGATCGCCTTTATGAGGTCCTTGTTGGTCGCGGAGATAATCCTCACGTCCACCGGGATCGACTTGGTCCCGCCGATCCTCCGGAAGGTGCGGTCCTCGAGGAAACGCAGGAGTTTCGCCTGCATCCCGATCTCCATGTCCCCGATCTCGTCCAGGAATACGGTGCCGCCGTCGGCCAGCTCGAAAAGCCCTTTCTTGGAGGCCTTGGCGTCGGTGAAGGCGCCCTTCTCGTGGCCGAAGAGCTCGCTCTCCAGGAGGGTGGCCGGCACCGCGGCGCAGTTGATCGCCACGAACGGCTTCTCGGCACGGGCCGACTCGTAGTGGATCCACTTGGCCACCAGCTCCTTGCCGGTCCCGGACTCGCCCTGCACCAGGACGGTGGAGGCGTCGCTCTTGGCCACCTTGGCCATCATCTCCAGCACGTTCTTCATGTGCTTCGAATTGCCGAGGATGGTGGGCGGCCCCTGCTTCTTGTGCTCGCTCCTGAGCTGCACCACCTCGCGGCGCAGATCCGAGGTCTCCAGCGCCTTCCTGATGACGATGGCCATCTCGTCCAGGTTGAACGGCTTGTTGATGTAGTCGTAGGCGCCGTGGCGCATGGTGTTTACCGCGGTCTCCAGCCCGCCCTGTGCGGTCACCATGATCACAAGGATGTCGTCATCGATCTCCTTGAGCCGCTGCAGCACCTCGAGACCGTTGATCCCGGGGAGGTGGTAATCCAAAAGCACCAGGTCCGGCTGCTCCTCGCGGGCCAGCCGGAGCGCATCCTCGCCGGTCCCCGCCGTGCAGACCTCGTACCCCTGTTTCTTAAGGTTCTGCTCCAGGGACCACCGGATCAGGTGCTCGTCGTCCACCACCATAATCTTCGTCTTGCGCATGGCTGCTCCTTCAAGGTGTGATATTTCTCTGAATCGTGGCCTGTCTTTAGGCTGACATGACCAGCTTGCATTCGCCGCCGTCCCCGTAGGCCGGCAGTTCCACCGTAAAGGTGGTCCCTTTGCCGTCCTCGCTCACGACGCTTAGCTGTCCTCCGTGCTGCTCGATCAGCCGATGACTGATGGCGAGCCCGAGGCCCGTACCCTGGGCCTTGGTGGTGAAGAACGGGGTGAAGATCTTTTCCAGGATGTTTTGCGGGATCCCCTGTCCGGTATCGGTGACGTTCACCTGCACCATGTCCTTCTCGTCGCGCTGCACCAGGCGGCTTTGCACGGTGAGCGTGCCGCCGTTTTGCATGGCCTGGACCGCGTTCAGGAACAGGTTCAAAAACACCTGCTGGATGTGCTTGGGGTCCACGTAGACCGGCGGCAGCGCTTCCTCCAGCTCGAGGACCTTCTCGATGTTCTTGCCGCCGCGGTGCTGGGAGGCGAAGACCAGGATCTTCTTGAGCGCCTGGTTCATGTCGGTGCAGGTCGGCTCGGAGATGGTCGGCTTGCCGAAGAAGAGCAGGTCGTTCACCGTCTTGTCCAGCCGGGAGATCTGTTCCAGCACCTCGTTGATGATCCCCACCCGCCCGTCGCCGGGGACGAAGTCGTCCTTGATGACGGTCATGGCGGCCGCGATTCCCGTGAGCGGATTCTTGATCTCGTGGGCGATGCCCGCCGCCATCTCGCCGACGGAAGCCAGGCGGTCGGCGCGCTCCATCTGCTGGAAGTGATAGGTCTCCAGCTCCTTCTTCGCCTTGTCGAGGCGGTCCACCATCGAGTCGAAGCTCACGATGAGCCGCCCGATCTCGTCCTTGCCGTGCGAGACCATGCGGACCGAGAGGTCACCCTTCTCTACCTTGGCCATGTTCTCAGCCACCCGGGAGAGCGGTTTCTTGACGAACTTCAGCATGACCAGGGAAATGGCGAGCGAAAGAAAGCCGATGATGGCGAAGGTGGACATGGCGAACAGCTTGGTGAGCTCCACGATCTTGCTGCGGGTCTCCACCAGCGAGTAGTTGACGTTCAAAAGGCCGATGATCCGGCTCTTGGAACCGTGGCACAGGTTGCACTGCCGGTCGTTGTAGATCGGCTTCACCATGCCGAGCACTTCGCCGTGCCCCGGGAGGTTGAACACCCCTTCGCGCTTGTTGTCCAGGTAGAGTTTGAAGTCGCGCTCGTCCACCGGATGCCCCACCTCGCCGGGCTGCGAGGACTTGAGGATCACGCCGTGCGGATGGAAGATCCTGACGCCGACCAGCTTTTCGTTCTGGCCGACCATCTCGAGGATCACCTGCACGTCTTCGGTGTTGCCGATGCGCATGGAGTTGTAGACGCTGCGCTCGATGGTGTTGAGCAGCAGGTCGCTGCTCTCGCGGGCGGAGTCGATGAGCTGCATCTGCTCGCGGCGCAGGGTCAGAAAGGCGAAGGTGCCGATACCGAAGACCAGCAGGCAGATGGAGAGGACGATGACCCTCGTTGTGAGACTCTTGAATATCAGGGTGCCTCCAGTAAAGGCGGACGTCTGGTTGGAACTGCCGCGACGGCAGGCGGTGCGACGCTACCCCGCATTCCGGGGACTGTTGATTGGTGCAAAGACAGCAAACAGCGACCCGGGGAAAACCCGGGCCACGGTCAGGTGCTATGGAGATCCCGTAGATGTGGGCGACTGTGAGGTCGGCGACTGGGTCGCCGGCGACCCGGTCGTCTTGAGACCGCTGATCCCTCCTCCGGTAGCGCCGGGTTTGGGGTACTTATTACAGATGAACTGCCACTCGCTGTACTTCTTCTTCCCTTCGAAGTCGGCCGGATCGAGATCGAACGGGAAGTTGGCCTGCTTGAGGGGGACCGCCTCGCTGGTGCTGGACACCCCGACGATCCTCTGCGATGCGTCCTTGACCACGGCCCACTCTTTGCCGGTAATCGGGTCGATCAGGTTGGACGGCCTCAAGTAGTGCGCCTTAGCCGCGGTGGCGGTGCCGCTCAAAAGCGTCTTCAGATCTTGAGGCGAGGGGAGTTTCAGGGTTGCAATCCCCCCCGACTGGACTATCCCCGCCGCCGCCGCATCTATCCCCGTTGACGTCGTCTGCCCCGTCGCCGGCGTCGCCGTTTGCGGCACGTAGCCGCTGACGGGAACCGGGAGCTTGTACCAGCGCCGCAGGGCGTCCCGCACCTGGGTGCCGCGGAAGATCAGTTCGACCTCCCGTTCCCGCTGCATCTTCATAGACCAGACCTGTGCACCCTTGGAGAGTATGATCCCCATGAGCACCACCATCACGATAGCCGTGACGTAGGTGAAACCGGCACTGGACCTGAGAGGATGCTGCATCATTTCTTCCTCGAAACGATCTCCCTGCCTGCTTCCACGAGGGTCTCGGCGTTCAGGCCGAAGTACTTCAGGAGTTCCTCGGCCTTGCCGGAGGTGCCGAAACGGTCGTACACGCCGACCCGCTTCATGAGGGTCGGGCACTCCTCGGAGAGGAATTCGGCGACCGCGCCGCCCAAGCCCCCCACTACCGAGTGTTCCTCGGCGGTGACGATGGCGCCGGTCTCCTGTGCAGCCTTCAAGACCAGCTCCTTGTCGAGCGGCTTAATGGTGCCGATGTGGACGACGCGCGCCGAGATACCCTCGGCCTTCAGCTTCTCGGCGGCGATCACCGCCTGGGCGGTCATGAGGCCGGTGGTGATGAAGGTGAGGTCGCTGCCGTCGACCAGCTGGTTCCCCTTGCCGATCTCGAACTTGTGTCCCGCCGGGAAGACGTTGGCAACCTTGTTGCGCCCCAGCCGCACGTAGACCGGTCCCTTGTAGGCGGCGACGGCACGGATGGCGGCCTTGGTCTCCTCGCCGTCGGCCGGTACGATGACCGTCATGTTGGGAATGGCGCGCATGATGGCGATGTCCTCCACCGACTGGTGGCTCCCGCCGTCCTCGCCGACGGTGACCCCGCCGTGGGTGGCGACCACTTTCACGTTGGCCTTCGGGTAGGCGACCGACTGGCGGATCTGCTCCCAGGCGCGGCCGGCCGCGAAGATGGCGAAGGTGGAGAGGAAGGGGATCTTGCCGGTTGCGGCAAGGCCCGCCGCGGTGCCGACCATGTTGGCCTCGGCGATCCCTATGTTGAAGAAGCGCTCCGGGAACTTCTTGGCGAAGACACCGGTCTTGGTCGAGCCGGAGAGGTCGGCGTCCAGCGCCACAATCTTGTCGTTTTCGGCGCCCAGCTCGGCGAGGGTTTCGCCGTAGGCGTCTCTGGTTGCTATCATGATGGGTTCCTTTCCTTAAGAATCGCTCTAGTCGAAGCAGCCCAGGCACTTGAGCGCCTCGGGAAGCTCCTGGTCGTTGGGGGTGACGCCGTGGTAGGCGGCCTTGTTCTCGAAGAGGTGCACGCCCTTGCCCTTCACCGTGGCTGCCACGATGGCGGTCGGAGCGCCCTTGTGCGCCTCGGCGGCGTCCAGTGCGGCGACGATGGCGCCCATGTCGTGCCCGTCGATCTCGATCACGTTCCAGCCGAAGGCGCGGAACTTGTCGGCGATGGGGCCGACGTTCATCACCTTCTCCACGAAGCCGTCGATCTGCAGGCGGTTCGCGTCGATGAGCGCGCAGAGATTGTCGCTCTTGTAGTGGCTGGCGGCCATGGCGGCCTCCCAGATCTGCCCTTCCTGGAGCTCGCCGTCGCCCAGGACCGCGTAGACCCGGTTCGGCTTGCCGTCCAGTTTGAGGCCCAGCGCCATGCCGTTGGCCATGGAAAGACCCTGGCCCAGGCTGCCGGTGCAGACGTCGACACCCGGGGTTCCCTTGCTGTCGGGATGTCCCTGCAGGTGGCTCCCCAGACGCCTGAGCATCATGAGGTCCTCGGACGGGAAGTAGCCGGCCTCGGCGAGGGTGACGTAGAGGGCCGGTGCCGCGTGTCCCTTGGAAAGGACGAAACGGTCGCGCCCTTCCCAGCCGGGCTCCTGCGGGTTGTGGCGCATCTTGTGGAAGTACAGGGCGCAAATCATGTCGATGGCGGAGAGCGATCCCCCGGTGTGACCGGACTGCGACTTGTGCAGCGTCTTCACGATGGCGACGCGCAGACGCCTCGCCTTTTCTTCCAGCTCTGCAATCTTTTCTTTCACGAAGGTTCCTTTCAGGATGGCTTTATTTTTCCTCGCCCGTAATGAGGTAATCGAGTATTACCTCATCCAGGCTCCGTGTGGGTGCGGGGGGTGCCGGAGGGGTGCCGGAGGCGGCCGGGGGTTGGGAGGAGGAGGCGGTGGGGAAGAGCCGGGCGTCGAACTCGCCCGCCTTCAGGCGCCGCATCATATCCTTGTGCTGCTCTTTCATGATCGATTCCACCACCTGCTCCAGCTGCTCCGCCTTGATGATGTCGGCATAGCTGGTCTTCTTGGAGCAGAGGATGGTACCGCCCAGGTAGAGCAGGGTAATGATGTGGGGGTTGGCCAGACCGCTGTCCTCGGTCTGTACATGGAACAACTCCCCTTTGTACCTGATGTTGTGGTTGAATCCGAGCACCATGGCTGTGTCACCTCTACGCCAAATGGCGTACCCTGCGCAAATTAGCACACAGCACCCGGCGTTGCAAGCGAATTGCGAAATTTCCCATGAGAAGCGGGCGGAGCCGAAAACTGTTATTTTGCCAACAGTTTCTTAATGCGCTCCACCGCCTCCATGGCGTCCTTGGCGTAGAGGTCGGCTCCGATCTCGTCGGCGTACTCCTGGGTCACGACGGCGCCCCCTACCATGGTAAAAGTTTTCACCCCTTCCTGCTTGAGCAGGGCGACCACCTTCTCCATCTGGGCCATGGTGGTCGTCATGAGGGCCGACAGCCCCACCGCGTCCACCTTGTGGGCCTGCGCCTCGTAGAGGATGCGGTCGGCCGGGACGTTCTTGCCGAGGTCAATCACCTCGAAGCCGTGGTTTTCCAAAAGCGTGACCAGGATGTTCTTGCCGATGTCGTGGATGTCCCCCTCGACGGTGGCGATCAAGATGCGCCCGAGGTTAGTCAGCCCGCCGCCGGTGAGTTCCTGCTTCAGCCTGGCGAAGGCGGCCTTCATGGTCTCGGCGGAGAGCATCACCTGCGGCAGGAAGAAGGCCCCGCTTTCGAAGCGGCGCCCCACCTCCTCGAGCCCCTTGAGCAGTGCCTCGGTACTGATCTGCATCGGGACGAGCCCCTCGGCGAGCGCCGCCTCGACCAGGGCGACCACGTTTTCCAGGTCGCCGTCGATGACGGCCTGGGCCAGCTTGCCGCGCACCCCTTCGGGTTCGGCGACCGGTGCGGCCTGGGAGGTTTCGGCGACCGCCCCCTTGTAGGCGGCGATGTAGGCGCCGGCGTTGGGGTCGCGTCCCAAAAGCACCATGGCGGAGCGCCAGGCGGCCAGCATGGGCGCCTCCTTCACGTTGACGATGGCGGAGGCAAGCCCCGCCTCCATGGCCATGGCGAAGAAGGTGGAGGAGATGAGCGGACGGGAGGGGAGCCCGAAGGAGATGTTGCTGACGCCGAGCACCGTGTTGAGCCCGAGTCCGCCGGCCACCTGGCGGATCGCCTCGAGCGCCACCAGTGCCCCCTTGGGCTCGGCGCTCACCGTGAGGGTGAGGCAGTCGACCACGAGGTCGCTCCTCTTGATGCCGGCGGTCTCGGCCGCTCCCGCGATCCGGGCGGCGATAGCGGCTCGCCCTTGGGCGTCGGCCGGGATGCCCGCCTCGTCAAGCGTGAGGCAGACCAGGGCGGCGCCGTACTTCTTGGCGAGCGGCAGGATGGCGTCGAGGCTCTTCTTTTCGCCGTTGACCGAGTTGATCAGCACCTTGCCGTCGGCCGCCTTGAGCCCCGCCTCCAGCGCCTCGGGGGAGGAGGAGTCGAGCACCAAAGGCGTCTGCACCGCGCCCTGCACGCAGAAGACCGCGCGCTCCATGGCGGCCGGCTCGTCGATCCCCGGGGTCCCCACGTTCACGTCGAGCAGCGTCGCGCCGAGCGCCGTCTGCTCCATGGCCTCGCGCCGGATGTAGCTCACCTTCCCTTCCCTGAGTTCCTGCGAATAGAGCTTCTTGCCGGTCGGGTTGATCCGCTCGCCGATCAGCGCGGTGGGATGGGAGGCGCCGATGGCGGCGAAGGAGCCGCGGCTGGAGACCCAGGTGGTGCCGTCGGCTACGGGCGAAATGAACTGGCGCTGGCGGCCGGCGAGCGCCTTCTGCATGGCGGCTATGTGGGCCGGCGTGGTGCCGCAGCAGCCGCCGATGACCCTGATGCCAAGCTCGATCAGGCGGTCGTGATAGGATGCCATCTCCTCGGGCGTGCCGGGGAAGATCGTCTTGCCGTCCTTCAGGACCGGCAGGCCGGCGTTGGCCTGGCAGATGAGCGGCAGCGAGGTCACCCGGCGCATGGCGCGCAGGATGTCGTACATGCCGTCCACGCCGAGGCCGCAGTTGGACCCGACGACGTCGGCGCCCACCGCCTCCAGCGTGATGGCGGCAGCCTCGGGAGGGGAGCCGAGGACGCTTCTTCCCTTCTCCTCGAAGGTGAGCATGGCCATGACGGGGATGTCGGCGGAGATTTCGCGGATGGCGATCACCGCCGCCCGGATCTCCTTGATGTCGAGGAAGGTCTCCAAGGTGATGAGATCGCAGCCTCCTTCGATGAGTGCGGCGGCCTGCTCGCGGAAGATGGCGGTCATCTCGTCGAAGGAGACGTCGCCCACCGGCTCGACGAAGCGTCCGGTGGGGCCGATGGAGCCGGCCACGTAGGCGGCGTCGCCGGCCACCTGGCGGGCGATCTCCACGGCCTTCTTGTTGATCTCTGCGACGCGGTCGGCAAGGCCGTAATGGGAGAGTTTTTCGGAGGTTCCGCCAAAGGTGTTGGTGACGATGATGTCGGCGCCGGCCTCGAGGTAGGCGGCGTGCACGCCGGCGACGATCTCGGGGGCCGTCAGGTTGAGCTCCTCCGGGGACTGCCCGGCCTTGAGCCCGCGTTCCTGCAACATGGTCCCCATGGCGCCGTCCAGAATCAGCACCCGCTCCTTAATCGCCTGCAAAAACGGCATCTTCATGAAACCTCCTGTGTGTCATAGTAAAGGCGCGACGCGTGAGCCCGGCTACCGCATCGCCCTACGGAGAGGGACGGGATGAGGGAGCCTGAAGGCACCGCTAGCTGATTGTCAACCAGGCCAGCTCCCTGCGCCCTCGCGAAGCGGGCCGAGGATGAGGGGCCTGAAACTGCCGCCAACTTGAACCAAGCCTGAGCCCCGTGCCCGAAGGGCAAGGGTCGGGGTGAGGGCTCCGGTTCACGGTGGCTGTCAAATTTGTGCATATGGGGATAAACCGGCTCATTGCCGAGGCGGGAGAAATGGCTTAGCCGGCGACGCCCTCACCCCTGTCCCTCTCCCGAAGGGCGAGGGGCGCTCAGGCCTCGTCACTCGTCACGGTTTTCGCTCGCGCTTTTCGAGAGCAAAGTCCGGGGCCAGCGGCGCCCGCACGTCGAGGTGCCCCTTGAGCGTTTCCGGGGCCACGCCGTTCACCAGGATCTGCACCGCTTTCACCTGGGGGAAGTTGGCGGTCACCGTGTCGACGATGGAATACGCGGCGACCATCTCGGCGGAACTCCCCTCGGGCAGCGCCTCCTGCAGCTCGGGACCGAAATCGATCAGCGCCAGGTCGCCTTTCAGCTGCACCCCGAGGATCTTGGTGGCGGGCGGCAGCGTGGGGCTCAATTCGCCCAGCGGGCCGCGGACCAGCTCGTCGACGGTGCTCTCGATGCCGTCCTCGACCGTCTCCTCGATGTCCACCTCGCGCCCCTCGCGCACCAGCTTGTCGCCGTCGGGCGA
>Ga0079306_1001087_pt1 | contig 19870 bp, 14 predicted proteins | sample Methanotroph_Enr_FD_79181 | JGI IMG/M metagenome (GOLD analysis project Ga0079306, IMG submission 79181) | Enriched soil microbial communities from Old Woman Creek wetland in Ohio, USA - Methanotroph_Enrichment_5 | ecosystem: Environmental > Terrestrial > Soil > Wetlands | place: USA: Ohio...
ATCGTAGAATGTCCCGTAGGTGCCCTCAGCTGAGGCGTTCTGCCTCAGGTTCCAGCTCCAGCCCCAGTCCAGCTTCCAGTCCCAAGTCCCAAGTCCCAAGTCAATGCCGCAGGCTATCCACCTGCACCAGCTTAGGAAAAAGCCGCATCCACACCAGCACCACGATAATGGTGCCGATACCGCCGATCAGCACGGCAGGGACGGTGCCGAAAAGCGCCGCGGTGGCGCCGGACTCGAATTCCCCCAATTGGTTTGAGGTGCCGATGAACATGGCGTTGACGGCGCTCACCCTCCCTCGCATCTCGTCAGGCGTCTCGATCTGAACCAGAGAGCTGCGGATGACAACGCTGATCACGTCGGCGGCGCCCAGCACGATGAGGGTGCAAATCGAAAGGGTGAACGAGGTAGACACGGCGAAGACGATGGTGGCGATGCCGAAGATGAAGACGCTCACGAACATGATGCGCCCGACCCGGTGCCGCAGGGGGTTACGTGCCAGGAACACGGACATGGCGAGAGCACCCAAGGCAGGCGCGGTGCGGAGCAGCCCGAGTCCCATCGGCCCCGTGTGCAGGATGTCGCGGGCGTAGATCGGCAACAGTGCCGTGGCGCCGCCCAAGAGCACGGCGAAGAGGTCGAGCGAAATGGCGCCTAGGATTTCGTGACGGCTGCGTATGAAGGAGATGCCGGCAAAAAGCGAGGTGAGGCTGATCGGTTCGCGCCGCTGCGGGGCCCGCGCTACGCGGATCGCGCTTATCATGGCGCAGGCCACGATGAAGAGCAGGCCGGCGATACCGTACACGGTGGTGGGGCCCAGGGCATAAAGCAGCCCTCCCAGGGCGGGGCCGACGATGCTTGCCGTCTGGTTGGCCGAGGCGGACCAGGCCGCGGCGCGCGGGATCAGTTCTTGGGGGACCAGAGTGGGAACCAAGGCCTGCATGGTTGGCCCCTCGAAGGCGCGGGCGGTCCCCGCGACAAAGACGATGGCGAGGATTGCCTCTTTGCCGACCGTTCCCGTGTAACTGCCGATGGCCAGCAGGGCAAGTGCCGTCCCCTCGACGACCTGACAGATCGCCGCGATGCGCCGCCGGTCGTAGCGGTCGGCCACGTGCCCAACCACGAGCGTCAAGAGGAGCATGGGGAGGAACTGGGCGAGTCCCACCAGCCCGAGGTACCAAGCGCTGCCGGTCAGGGCGTAGATCTGCCACCCGACCGCAACCCCCTGCATCTGAAACGCGATCGTCGTGCAGACGCGTGCCAGCCAGAAAAAGCGGAACGGTGTGTGACGCAGGATGGATTGCTGGAGTTCGTGCGGTTCGGCGGACATGGGCGCTCTGATGGTAACGGTTTTGGAGCCTGTGCTTGGGTCTGTTGCTCGCAAGTCCATGTTAAGGCGGTTCCCGGTGCTGTGCCCGACACTATCCCTTATCCGCGACCGCTTGTAAACCGGAATGTGCCGTCAACCGCAGCGCTAACTCGGTCAATGTTGTGTCTCAGCGCCGGCTTTGCGGCTTCGCTCTGCGCAGGTGGTTTTGCTGGTGCAGATGAATCTGGCATTGCGGCCTAGCAGTATCGACTCTTCGTCATGGCGCGTGTTGACAATGCTGCGGCCATCTTTCATACTTTGAATATGCTGCTGTTTCGCACGAAGAATAGGCGCTATGCGAACTATTTGAGGAGGAAAGGAGAAGGTTATGCTCTTATTTGTGCAGCAGAATAAGATCCATCAGTATCCGGTCCCGCAGACCTGCAGCGCTGTCTATCGGCAGGAGCAACTTCGCGATACCATTCCGCATGAAGTGAAGCCGTGTCCCTATTGCATGAACGTCTGGCCGGGCCGCAAAGACAAGGCGGCCACCCCATAGCTCCTGAAGTGGCGCCCCCCGCGGCCGACTGGGATAAAAGATGCCGTCACCGCTCACTTAGGTCGGCCCTTGAAACACCGGAGGAAGGAGGCCGCCGCGGACAACGCGGGCGGGTGAGAACTGGGACGCAAATAGAGAAGGCCGCCTTCCCGAGAGGAAGGCGGCCTTCTTTGTGTGGATGGTGATCCCAAGGGGACTTGAACCCCTGTTACCGACGTGAAAGGCCGGTGTCCTAACCACTAGACGATGGGACCGTTTTATGAAATGGTGGGCCGCGTTGGGATCGAACCAACGACCTGATGATTAAGAGTCACCTGCTCTACCAACTGAGCTAGCGGCCCAAGATACTGTGTGAGTGGTGAGCCGCGTTGGGATCGAACCAACGACCACCTGATTAAAAGTCAGGTGCTCTACCAACTGAGCTAGCGGCTCCGAGTGTCTCGGTTGTTACTGTACTGCTCACAAAAAAGCCCTGAAGAAGCTTCAGGGCATTCTTTTCGTGGCGTCCCCAGCCGGATTTGAACCGGCGTCGCCGCCGTGAAAGGGCGGTGTCCTGGGCCGGGCTAGACGATGGGGACTAAAATGGTGAGCCGCGTTGGGATCGAACCAACGACCACCTGATTAAAAGTCAGGTGCTCTACCAACTGAGCTAGCGGCTCAAACATTCCTGCAAAAGCAAGAACAACCTTATAGCAAATTAGAATCTGAGGGTCAACAACTTTTTTCGAAAAATTATGCCTTCTCGAACGGGTTCCTGAGTATGATCGTCTCGTCGCGACGCGGGCCGACCGAGACTATGACAACGGGTGCACCCGACAGCTTCTCGATCTGCTTGATGTAGTTCTGCGCGTTAACCGGGAGATCGGCAAGCGACTTGGCACCGGTGATGTCCTCGGTCCAACCCGGGAACTCCTCGTAGACCGGGCTGCACTGCTCCATGATCTCCAGGCTTGCCGGGACCTCGTCGAGCAGCTGGCCCTGGTATTTGTAGGCGGTGCAGACTTTGACGGTATCAAGGCCGGAGAGCACGTCGAGTTTGGTGATGGCGATGCCGGAAAGTCCGTTTACCCGGACCGCGTAGCGCGCCACCAGTGCGTCGTACCAGCCGCAGCGGCGCGGGCGCCCGGTGGTGGAGCCGAACTCGCGGCCGGCCTGGCGCAGCTGCTCGCCGGTCTCGTCTTCGAGCTCGGTCGGGAACGGGCCGCTTCCCACGCGGGTGGCGTAGGCCTTGGCGATGCCGATCACCTCGTGGATCTCACGCGGGCTCACGCCGCTTCCGGTGCAGGCGCCGCCGGAGCAGGTAGAGGAGGAGGTCACGTACGGGTAGGTGCCGTGGTCCACGTCGAGCAGGGTGCCCTGGGCACCTTCGAAGAGGAGGCTCTTGCCGGCCTTGATCTCCTTGTGCAAAAGCAGCGAGGTGTCTTCCGCGTACTTCCTGAGCGTCTCGGCGTAGCCCATGTACTCCTCGAAGATCTCTTCGAAGGTGAACGGCTTCTCGCCCAGGAGCTGGGTGAGGATCAGGTTCTTCTCCTCGAGGACCTCCTTCACCTTGCGGGTGAAGGCCTTCTCGTCCAGAAGATCCATGAGGCGGATGCCGCGGCGCCCGATCTTGTCCTCGTAGGCCGGTCCGATGCCGCGCCCGGTGGTGCCGATCTTCTTGGCGCCGCTCCTGACCTCGCGGGCGATGTCGATCCGCTTGTGGTACGGCATGATGATGTGCAGCGCCTCGGAAAGCCGCAGCATGGCATCGTCCTTCAGGTAGCCGTTCGCCTTAAGCTTGGTGATCTCCATGATGAAGACCTCCGGGTCGAGCACCACGCCGTTACCGATGATGCACCGCTTGCCATCGTGGAGGATGCCGGAAGGGATCAGGTGCAGGATCACCTTCTCGTCCCCGACCACGAGCGTATGGCCGGCGTTGTTGCCGCCCTGGTAGCGCACCACGTTGTCCGCGAACTCCGTGTAGATGTCGACTACCTTACCTTTACCTTCGTCACCCCATTGGGCACCGATTACGACGACGTTAGCCATGATTTTAATCCCCTTGAGAATCGAATTTCTGATCCAAACTCTTTTCGAACAGCGCTTCACGCGGCAGGGTGACGGCGCGCCGGTCTGCGACCCGCACGACGTAGACCTGGTCGGCGCTGCAGTTCTCCGCGCCGATCACCAAAAGCCACCGGATGTCCATCTTTTTGGCGTAGCTGAGCGAGCTCTCGAAGTCGCGCTTGATGATATCCCTGGCGCAGGAGTAGCCGAGCGCCCTGAGCTTCTGGGCCATCTCGAGCGCCTCGCGCCTCTCGTCCTTCTGGTTGAAGATGAGGAAGTCGCGGCTGCGGCTCGCCTCCACGTCCGGGCTCTTGGCGAGACTCGCCAAAAGGGACATGATGTTGAAGGCGAATCCGGTTGCCGGAGCCGGGAAGCCGTACTTGGCGGTCAGGTCGTCGTAGCGGCCGCCGCTGCAGACCGCTTCGCCCAGGCCGGGGACGAACCCCTCGAAGGTGATCCCCGTGTGGTAGTACAGCCCGCGGATCTCGCCCAGGTCGATGGTGAGATATTCGGAGACGCCGTAGATGTCGAGGATCTCAAGCACCTGCGCCAGGTTGTCCAGCGCACGGCGGGAGCGCTCGTTGCCGACCACGCGCCTCGCCTCGTCCAGCACCTCGCGCCCGCCGTAGAGCCTCGGGAGCAGCAGGATCTCTTCCTTCACCCGGTCGGGCACCTTTTCCGGATCGAGGATGCTGCGCACCGCGGAGACGTCCTTCTTGGAGATCGCCTCCTGCAGGCGGAGTTGCACCGCATGGGAGAGCCCCGAGGCTTCCATGATGCCGCGGTAGAAGGCCACCTGACCGAGATCGATCTTGAAGCCGGTGAAGCCCAGGTTCTTCAGCACCTCGACCGCCATGGCGACCATCTCGGCATCCGCCTCGGGGGCGTCGAGTCCGATCAGCTCCACGCCGGACTGGAAGATCTCGCGGTTGCGGCCGGACTCCATGTCGGCCTGGCGCAGTACGCGGCCGTTGTAGTAGAGACGGTGGGGGAGCGGTTGGGCGTGCATCCGGGTGGCGACGATGCGCGCCACCTGGGGGGTGATGTCGGGGGGGATGGCCAGGAGCCTTCCGGTCTGCCGATCGTCGAAGCGGAAGGTCTTGCCGCGCAGCTCCTCGCCCATGCCAAGGGCCAAGACGTCCTCGAACTCGAGCAGCGGAGTGATCATGCGCCTAAAGCCCCACAGGTCGAAGACCTGGTGGATGCGCCCGGCGATGTGGTTGATCTTATCGGCCGTCTCGGGGAGAAAGTCGCTTACTCCCTTGGGGAGCGGTGCCTCAATGCAAGAAGGGTTGGTCACGGACTCATTCCTAAAACTGTCCTACCTCCGATATCCTGCGTCCGCGTTCGGTGCCCAGGTTGCCTTGGACGCCGAACGCGGCATGCAGAACTTCGAAGGTAGAATTGTATTTTTGCGGGGCAAAAAAAGGGAAACCTAGCAGCATAGTCGGGGGAAGTCAACGATTAAATCCCCGGAAAAGCTAGTCGGCACGCAGCACGCGGACCGTGCTCCCGCCGCTGGTGAAGACACCTTCCTTCTGGACCACCTCAAGGAGCACCAGCTCCCGGGACGCGGGCTTGTAGAAGAAGTCGGCCAGGTAGTTCTGGTTCTGCTTCGTCCTCCAGCGCTCCTCCAGGGAGGCCCCGGTCCAGGTGAAGGAGACCAGGGAGTACTTGGAGTAGGACCGGTTGTTGCCGATGACGAAGAAACCGGCGTTCTGCGGCACGACGAGCTGGCCGTCTTTGGTCACGACGATACGCTGATCGAGGAAGCGCCAGCGCACCCTTTCATTGATGTCCCGCGCGTTGGACGAGTTGTCGCGCTGGAAGAAGGTCTCGGAGCCGCCGAACTTCTCGCTGCTCCTCCAGATCTCCTCGCCCTGGGCGGAGTAGACAACCAGGTAGCCGTCTGGGCTGTAGACCACGGGATAGCTCTTGCCGTCGGGCCCAGCCACCGTGGCGTAGTTGTACACGTTGCCGTAGCGCGGCATTTTGATGGCGTTCTTCTTCTCGATGACGCCGCCTGTTTCGGTGATCTCGTAGAGGTCGCCGTAGAAGTCTTCGCTGGTGCTCATCTCCTGGGCGTACATCTTACTGGCGCCGCCGTTCAGCGCGATGGCGCGGAACATGTAGGGGATCTTGCTGGCGACCAACTTCAGTTGGCCCCCCTCGAAGCTGTAGATCCGGGAGGCGGGATTTTCGCCGTCTATGGCGGTGACGAAAACGCGTGGGTTGCCGTTTTGATCTGGCCCGGTGGAGTCGACGGAGATCACCTTCTCCCTAAGCGGCAGCGTTACCTCGGCCAAAAGCTTCAGGTTCTTTTCTTGGCGATAGACGCGCAGCGCGTGGGATTCGGCCAGGAAGAACTCCTGCCCCTCGGGACGGTTGGCGGCCAAAGCGAGGCCCATCTGGGCGTTTTTGATCCTCTGGCTGACCCAGGCGGTGGTGCCGAGGTCGTTGGCGCCGGCTGCCTGCTGCATGAGCGGCGCTGCTGCAGTAGGCGCTACGACTGCCGGGGCGGGCAGGATGACTGCCGACGAGGTTGCCGGGGCAGGCAGAATGACCGCCGAGGAGGCCGCGGGTGCCTGCTGGATGACCGTCGACGAGGCGGCGGGTGCCGGCTGGTAGCCCTGCAAGCCGGTCTTAAGCTTAGCCGAGATGCGCCCGAGAGCGGGAATCAGGTCATCCTGGCTCTCTCCCTGCTCGAAAACGGTGGCAAGGGTGCGCGCTGAACCGAGCTTTGCCACGGCGTCCAGGCTGAAGATCTTGCCGATCTGCGTGTAGCTGCCGAGGATGATGACATCCGCCTCAGACGCATTGGCAACCGGGACGACCGATTCGGATGCCAAACGGGATGAAAGGAGAGTCTGCAAGGTTTTTTTGAGCCCAGCGGCCTCGGGGGGCGTCACGCTGAACTCGGCGACGTAAGCCCTGATGGGGACGGCGGCAGCCAGTGAGGGAATGAGAATCGAGCAGGCAAGGAGGAAAACGGCAACGAGAGATTTTTTCATTGTTGCTCCGCTAGCAGGGGAATTTTGAATGCGTGATTATCGCAGAGCAACCTCCTTTAGTCAAAGGGTTTGTCGACCCGGCACGCCGATTGACTGCGGAGTTGCGAAGCTTAAGAAAGAGGAAACTGTAAGGCGCCCGCCAGGTAGTGAGCTTGCTTGGGCGAGACTGTATTTGGGGGCGGACAAACACAAAGGGCGAACCGTGGGTTCGCCCTTTGCTGTAGGGGATTAAGGCGTGAGTTACTTTCCGGGGCGCTCCAGGGTCTTCAGCAGTTCCTGGGTTTCGGTGAGCTTGTCCTGGAGTTTTTTCAGTTCGTCTGCGGTGTAGACCCTGGTGCCTTTCCGAATTTCACTGTCCAGGCGATGCATCCGTTTGTAGATATCATCGACCTGGTCCGTGCAGTTCCTGGAAGCGAGCATGCATTCGTCTTTTTGCTGCGGGCTCATCTGGGGGTACCCCGGCGCCGCCTGCAGCAGAAGGGCGGCTGAAACACAGACAGTCAGGAATGCTTTCATGGTGCTCTCCTTGGGTGCGACTGGCGTGGGTGCTATGAACCGGGGCGGGTTTCGAGGTTCTGGAGGATGTCCTGTGTCTCTTTGAGCTTCTGTTGCAGCTTGTTGAGTTCATCGACACTGTAGGCCCTTTTGCCTTTCTTTATTTCCCGGTTCAGCTTGTGGATGCGTTTCTGGATGTCGTCGACCTGGTCCGTGCAGTTTTTCGACGCCAGCAGGCACTCGTCCTTTTGCGCCTGAGTCATCTGGGCAACGCCTGGTACGGCAGATGCCAGAAATGCTGCCAGGGTCAGTGTCAGTGTCGCTGTTCTCATGAGCCCCTCCTTGTGGTGCTGGTATGGTGTGGTCTCATGGAATTAAAACATGCTAATTGTGTTTGTCAACGGGGGGATCTCAGTGTTCTCTGAGAGCGGAAAATCGGGGGAATGTAAGTTGCGGCGGCAGTTGAGAGAAAGACGCAAGTTGCCGGTGTCAGCATTCGGCAGACGCAAGAAAGGCCGGGAAGTTTCCTTCCCGGCCTTTGGGTGTTTCTGGTGCAGCTCTCTTAGAATACGTAGTTCAGCTGGATGTTTGCCATGTAGGGGTTGTCGGCGTCAGCTACGCCGATGGCCAGGCGGTTGCTGGCCGCGCCCGTTTTGGTGATGCCGTCGCCCAGGACCAGGTAGGCGCCGGTGAGGCTGGCGGTCAGGTTATCGTAGACTTTGTAGCCGACCGTCGCGTTGATCTCGGTGCCGATGGAGGAGCTGCTGGCAGTACCTTTCTTGTCAACCATGGCGTAGCCCACGTTGGCGCTGGCCAGTACCTTGCCCATCGTCATGTCGTAGCCGCCAAAGAAGCCGATGAGGCCGGCATCGCCTTTGGTCAGGCTGGTTCCACCTATAGCGGTGGAGCTGTTGATGGTTGCGCTGTTACGGATAAGGAGCCACATGTTCGACGGGGCGAAGTAGGACTCGGCACCGTTGGTGTCGATCTGACGGAAGGACTCGAAGTCGCCGGTGGTCTTGTCGTTACCGGAGAGGTACAGGAAAGAGGCGTTGACTTTACCCGGGCCGGCTACGACTTTGGCCATTGCGGAACCGGCAAAAGCGCTCAGCTTGCGGTTTTCGTTGAAGTCGCCGAACTGGTAGGCGAAGAAGCCGCTTACGGCAGCCGGGCCGATGTTGGCACTGGCGTTCGCGCCGATCATGTGCAGCAGGTCATACGCGGTGGTCGGATCGCTGATCACTTGGGTAGCGCTGCCGCTTTTGTTTTTATCGTTCTGCACGTTGTAGTAGGAGGCGCCAACGACGATGTCCTTGCTGACGGCGAACTTGCCGTCAACCACGATCAGGTCCTGGGAGTCGCGGCCCGGGAGGACTTCACTGGTCGTAATGCTCTTGGCGGAGAAGTTGTTGTCCCCGATGCGGAACCAGCCGAGGGTCGGGGTGAAGGCGCCCAGTTTGGCGGAGGCTACGACGCCGGCACCGTCGAAGTTGCCGAACACGCCCTGATAGGCGTCGTTAAACGGCTGGATACCGACCTTCATGTTGACCGGGGTCGCGGGGATGTTGAAGTCAAGATAGACGTTCTTCATCTCGAGGATGACGCGGTCGGCGTCCAGGCTTCCGCCGTCGCCAATGGGGTACTTGTTCGCTGCGGCGGCGGCCTTCGAGGTATCCTGCCCACCGAAGCGGGAGTCGAGCTCGAAGTGGGTGACCAGTTTCAGGTCGTCGTTTGCCTTGGCGATGTACATGATGCGTGCACGCTGCTCGGCGTAGAAGGTGCTCCTGGCGTCTTTGTTCAGGTTGAAAGTGCCGCCGCCGGTTTCTGCGTTGGTCAGGAAGGAGAACATCCGGTACATACCATGAAATTCGTTCTCCAGCGCCATTGCCGGTACTGCGGTTGCTGCACTCAGTGCGCCAACTGCGGCGACTGCCAGCATAGTTTTTTTGAAGCTCATTGTTTACCTCCTGGGTTGATGGTCAGCTGCGAATGAAATAACATACCCGTCGTGCTACTTTACTACTGCCTTTAAAAGAAAAACTCTCTGTCACCACGATTGACGCCAATCAGTTCGGGGGACAAGATCCCTCACATGGGCCGCAGCAAGCAGTTACGCTGTGCTAATGCCCATGATCAAGGTCGTGGCAGAGTCGCTTTCCTGTTTTGCCAAATTTTCAAACCAGTGTTATAAATTTGGCGTCACTATATAATTTCCAGAACAAAAGTCAATAGAAAAAATCGTGTTCACGGAGATGTAACAGTTTCGGTTCGGTTTTACCCGCAGATCTCAGTGAGAACGCCACCGCTACTCTTTGGGTGGATAAATGCGATGCGGGCGCCGTGTGCACCTTCTCGTGGAACATCGTCGATCATCCTGGTTCCCGAGGCCTTGAGCTTGGCAATGGCCTCCGCGACATCAGGCACCCCGTAGGCGACGTGGTGCACACCGGGGCCGTTTTTCTCTAAGAATTTGGCGACCGGGCTGTCCGGCGCGGTAGGCTCCAGAAGTTCGATCTTCGATTCGCCAATGGACAGAAAGGCCACCCGTACTTTCTGGCTGGGTACTTCTTCGGTTCCCTTGAGAGCCATCCCGAGGGAGTCTCGATAGAACGGCACTGCTTCTTCGATGGAGTGAACCGCTATGCCAATGTGATTGATCTTTGTCAACATCACTGATTCCTTTCTAGCCATCCGGAGGTCTCCGGGAGAGAATAAACCAAAAAGAGGTAAATGCAAGTCCTTATACGACTTTTTTCTGATCCAATAAAGATTTCTCGGAAATGATTGTCGCTTTGCGGTTGGGGGTATAGTGCCTAAGGGTCTAAAACTGTGAGGAAATGAAAAGTAGAGCCACAGAAGGAGGTGGTAAAGCGGACTGGCTTAGGTGGGGTAAAAAACGGCTTAGTCCCGTGTCCGGTTTCCACAGTTCCATCTGTGGCTCAATGTAGTTTTCGATTCTAGAGTACTACCGTCTCGCGATGAACGCCAAAGACTTCACGCAGCACGTTGGCGATCTCGCCGAGTGTCGCGTAGCTCTTTACGGCGTCCAGGATGAACGGCATCAGGTTGTCGGTGCCGCGCGCGGCACCCTCGAGCGCCTTGAGTGTCGCCGCAACTTTGGCGCCGTCGCGGCCCGCTTTTATCTTGGCCAGTGCCTGTTTCTGGTTCACCTCGACTGTCTCGGAAACCTTGAGGAGCCCCTGCGGCGCACCCTCCTCGATGGTGAACTTGTTCACCCCGACGATGATCATCTCGTCCTTCTCGATCGCGCGCTGGTACGCATAGGCTGAGTCCTGGATCTCCTTCTGCTGGAAACCGCGCGAGATGGCCTCGACCGCTCCGCCCAGGGCGTCGATCTTCTCGATGTAGGCCATTGCCTGCGCCTCGATCTTGTCGGTCAGCGATTCCACCAGGAAGGAGCCGGCCAGCGGGTCGATGGAGTCGGCGACGCCAGATTCGTAGGCGATCACCTGCTGCGTCCTGAGCGCGATGCGGACCGAATCCTCGGTGGGAAGCGCCAGCGCCTCGTCGCGCGAGTTGGTGTGTAGTGACTGGGTGCCGCCCAGTACGGCGGCCAGCGCCTGCAGGGTGACGCGCATGATGTTGTTGTCCGGCTGCTGCGCGGTCAAGGTGCAACCCGCGGTCTGGGTGTGGAAACGCAGCATCAGGGAGCGCGGGTCTTTTGCCTTGAAGCGGTCGCGCATGATCCTGGACCACATGCGGCGGGCGGCCCGGAACTTGGCCACCTCTTCGAGGAGGTCGTTGTGGGCGTTGAAGAAGAAGGCGAGGCGCGGCGCGAACTCGTCCACGTCGAGGCCGGCCTTGATGGCGGCGTCCACGTAAGCGATGCCGTCGGCCAGGGTGAAGGCGACTTCCTGCACCGCGCTGGAGCCCGCCTCGCGGATGTGGTAGCCCGAGATGCTGATGGTGTTCCACTTGGGCACCTGGTCCTTGCAGTAGGCGAAGATGTCGGTGATGATGCGCATCGACTCCTTGGGCGGGTAGATGTAGGTGCCGCGCGCCATGTACTCCTTAAGGATGTCGTTTTGGATGGTGCCGGAGATCTTGTCGGCGGAAACCCCCTGCTTCTCGGCCACCGCGATGTACATGGCCAGCAGGATCGCGGCGGTGGAGTTGATGGTCATCGAGGTGGAGACCTTGTCGAGCGGGATGCCGTTGAAGAGGATCTCCATGTCGGCCAGGGAGTCGATGGCGACCCCTACTTTGCCGACTTCGCCGCGGCTCATGGAGGCGTCGGAGTCGTATCCCATCTGGGTGGGCAAGTCGAAGGCGATGGAGAGTCCGGTCTGACCGGCAGAAAGCAGGTACTTGTAGCGCTCGTTGGACTCGGCCGCGTTGCCGAAGCCGGCGTACTGGCGCATGGTCCAGAAGCGTCCGCGGTACATGGTGGGCTGCACGCCGCGGGTGTAGGGGTATTGTCCCGGAAAGCCCAGGTTCTCCTGGTAGTTCGGATACTCGAACTCGGGGCTGTAACAGCGCTCGAGCTCGATGTCCGAGCTGTTGCGGAAGGAGTGTTTGCGCTCCGGCGCCTTGGCGATGCTCTTCTCGACGGATTGCTGCCATGTCTTTTTCTGTTCGGATATGCTCATCGTGTTCTCCTGGCCATAGGTGATGTGGCGCAACTATAACGTGTAAGGAAATGACAAGGTACTATTCTAATGGGGACGGTCGGCGGAACAAATTTTTTTGCCCCCGGGGCGTCATCGGAAAATAAAACAATGCGGTTTATCGTTCTATTTTTAGAATGCCGGTCTAAAATAGAGAATACAGTAAAAATCATAACTTGCAATGATAAGTATACGGTAAGCGATTTTTGACTGTTTTATTTTGGATTGTTTTTTAAAATGGCGATTTGATCGGCAAAACGAAAAACAGCTCTAACATATTGTTTTGGCGCTGTTTATGCCGAATTTTTTGCTTGCTTAATAAAAACGGCCCATCTATAGTTCTAAAACAAAAAGCTTACCAAGAGCCCGACATGAGGCTGACAAGGAGAACAACATGCAATGCCCCGTCTGCAAAAACCACGATAATGAAGGGATGGACCTGCGTTCCAACGGCTTCACCGAAGGGCTGATGGAGTGCCGGATCTGCGGCACCGCGTGGTCGCTGCAACATGGCCACCTGGCCATCGTGAAAGACCCGAACGCTGATTCTTTCCTTGAGGCGCTTTCCGCCTCGGTGGAAGGCGACAACTTCTGCTTCGCCGCCGCCTAACTACATTGACGTCCTACCCCCCGTTTAGGGTGAAGGCGGGACTGGTAAGACGAGGGCTCCAGATGCAGTATCTGGAGCCCTTTTTGCGTTCATCTCTCCCCAAACGGAGGAGGTCGGTGCATGGTAGGGGCGAAAGTGTCCGCCCCTGCTGGTCCAAAGGGAATCGAGTTACAGCACCGCCTGCAGGTAGCGGGAGGTGACGTTGCGCTTTTCCTTCTCAAGCGCGTTGGTGTCCACCTCGACGAATACCTCGTCCGGGGTGACCTTGAAGAGCGGCTGCCCTTTGGAAACGATGGTGCCGTCGGCCGAGGTCATCAGGATCTTGTCGATGGTGCCGGAGAAGGGCGCGTACACCTTGTTGAACATCTTCATGACCTCGACGATGTAGAGCGCCTGCCCTTTCTCGAAGTGCATCCCCTCGCTGACGAAGGGAGGCATCCCCGGCGCTTCCTGGCCGTAGTACATGCCGCCGCAGACCGAGACGATCTCGTCGACCTTGCTGGCCGGCGGGGGTACCAGGATCTTCTTCATGCGGGCCTGCAGGTCCGGGTCGGTCAGGTAGTCCGGGATGGTGATCTCCAGGTCCTCCTCGACCTTAAGATCCCAGAACTTGGTGTCCACGCCCACCTGGAACAGGATGCCGAGGAGTTCCAGTCCGGCCTCGTAGCCGAAGTGGGCGGAGCGGATCTGCTGCCACATGTCGGCGTCGAAACCGCCCTGCGGCTCGTCGTTTTTCAGGATGCCGGCCAGGGTGTGGTACTCGTCACGGGCCAGGCCGAAGTGCTCGCGGATCGAGCGGGAGAAACGCAGAGCCTGCTGCAAGAGTTCGTTGTCGTGCCCCCAGATGATCTCGGCCGCCGGCTTGTGCGGGCGGTAGTTCATGTGCAGGTACTCGTAGGTCTCGTTCAAGACGCCCACCGGATTCCTGAGCCACACCACCTTGCCGCTCTCGTCGATCCGGAAGTTCTTGGTGTTCATGGACAGCCAGCCGGACAAGAGGTGCGGGTCGCCCAGGAGCCGCTCGATCGGACGGGTGATCAGGGTCCCCTTGCGGTCCAGCAGGGTGGAGAGGTTCTTCACTTCTTTGGCCTGCACCTCGGGCTGGTCCGCGAGCGCATCGCCGGCCTGCTTGGTGTAGTGCTTCTTCATCTGCAGGAAGGCGTAGACCGGGTCGATCTTGTTGGCCGATTCCTTGAGCGTTCCCACCAGCGTCAGGTAGGGGACCACGAAACGGGTGGTCGGTTTGGCCATCACGTTCCTGCCCAGGAACCAGTTCACCAGGCCGTAGTGGAACTCCAGGTTGGTGGCGAGGTCGGTGCCCCTCAGGGTCGTGGACTGGATCACGTCCGACATCCGCTCGTAGCTGTCGCGGCGGTCCTCACCCTTGGTGAGCAGGAGCGCGATGTTCGAGTCGTAGGCGCCGGCCACCTTGTACTTGACGAACAGTCCGGTGTCAGGGTTCACCAGGCTGATCCCCTGGTCGTCGCGGATCTCGCCGTCCACCGGCTTGGACCAGTAGCGGATCATGCCGCCGGCGTGCGGCGAGAGGGAGGCGTCGGTGGCGTTCAGGCGCGCCTCCACCGAGGCGTGGAAGCGCACGACGCGCTCGGGTTTCGGGAGCCGCTTTTTGTGCTGTGCCAGAACCGCCATCGCCTCCACCAGGCTCTCCACCATGAAGAAGTCCTTGGGGTCCTCCGGGTTCACGAACTTAAGCCCGTAGCAGAGTTCGGTGACCCGGTGCTCGACCTGGATCCGGGTGTTCACCTCCATGAAGTAGTGCCGGTCGCGGTCCACGATGCACTCGAAAGTGGAGGCGGAGTCGAGTCCCACTGCCTTTCCGAAGCGCTCGCTCTGCTCTTCCATCCTCTTCAGGACCTTCAGGTCGCTTTCCAGCGCCTTCACCTCGGCGTCCTTGCCGGCAGCCCTGGCCCGCTCGATCTCCGTCATGAGCCCTTCTTGGGTGACCGATACCTCGAGAAGTTTCTGCTCGTGCATCTGCAGCGAGCAGTCGCGGCCGCCCAGGGCGATGCACCATTCGCCGTTACCCAAAAGCTGGATCTCGTTGTGGCGGGTCTGCTCGATGTTGAGCTCGACGAGGACGTTCTTGTTGTCGCCCACACCGTTGGCCTTCACTTCGTTCAGGATCTCGCGCACCAGGCCCGGGGCCTCGGAGGCCTCCTTCTTGATGAGCGCGTCGTCCGCGTTCTTGGCGTGCAGGAGGCCGGCGCCCAGGAGGCGCTGCCCCTTGCCGCCGCCACCGCCGATCGCTTTGAGGCGGATCCGGCTGTTGGGATACTTCTTGAACATCGCCTCGGCCTCGCTCTGCACCTGTGCGCAGAGCTCCTCGATGGAGAAGAGGTCGATGCCGCGCTCGTAGGAGGCGTAGAGGATGTGGTCGGCGAGTTCCTCAAGGGTCAGCTTCGTGTTGTCGAGGACCTTCTTGTCGCACTTGAGCCCGTCCGAGGTGGCCAGGGCCAGGAGCTTATCGCGGGTGGGGTGCTTCTTCACCAAGGTGCGGGCGGTGACGTTGTCGATACCCGGGGTGACCGAGACGTTCACGGTGAGCGCGGTGCGCTTCGCCTCGTCCTTCTTGCCGGCGCCGGCCTGGGTGGCCGAGCAGGGGCCGATGAACTTGAGGCCCGCCTTCTCGATGGCCGCCACGAACTCGTCGTCCTCGGCCATGAAGCCGTAGCCGGCGAAGATGGAGTCGTAGCCGTTGTCGATGGCGATCGAGATGATCTGGTGGATGCGCTCGACGCGCTCTTCCTTGGAGGCCCCGGTGTAATCGGGCACCCGGTGCACGCGGCGCGAGTCGGTCAGGGTGCGCAGCTCGGGGGCGAGCGCGTTCGGGTAGACGATGGAGTCCTTTTCGGACAAGAGGATGCCGAAGTGGGTGATCCCCATCTCCGCGTAGACATCCATCGCCTCTTTGCGGATCGGCCCGCGGCAGACGATGAGCGGTTTAAGGTCCTCGCAGGAAAATGAGGCGACCCAAGGGGAAGGGGAGGTGCCCAGTCGGCGGTCCCGGTGGATCAGCGGGTTCTTTGCGTAGCTGCCTAAAGTATGTGCCATTGGTCTCTATCTCCAATCCAAAAGTAAATTCAGGTTGAGGTTAAGGTTGAGGTTGAGGAAACCGCGACCTTCTCCCTCAAATTTCAAGTCGACGTTCGGGTGTTGGCCGAGGTCAGGTTTCTTGACCTGAACCTCAAACCGTAACCTGCCTATTCCTAGTGGAACTCGCGCTGCACGGCCTGCATCGGGCCTGCTTTGTAGTGCCTGAGGAAGAAGTTCAGGTTCTCGCCGAGCACCTTCCTGAGGTCGGTCGGCATGACCAGCGATGAGATGGAGCCAAGGCTTAACGCCTCCTTCGGGTTCATCAGCTCTTTTTCGTACCGGGTGTTCAAGAGGGCCTCTTCGGCGCGCAGCCAGTCGGCACCCTCCTTCTCGGCATCCAGCTTGGCGGCATCCGGCTTCACCCCGGCATCGATGCGCTCCTGGGTGCCGCGCTTGACGCGCTCGATGACCGCGCTGCGCACCTTCCTCAGCTCGTCCTTGTAGACGAACTCTTTACCTGCCGGGCCCATGACGGCCAGGCGGGTGGTCGGGAGCGCCAGCACCAGGTCGGCGCCGGTCGGGTAGTTGTTGTAGGAGGCGTAGGCCCCGCCGTAGGCGTTCCTGAGGATGAGGAGGATGCGCGGGGTCCTGATGTCGACGATGGAGTCGAGCATGGCACGGCCGGCCTGGACAATGCCGCGTGCTTCCTGCTCGCGGCCGGGGAGGAAGCCGGTGGTGTCCTCCATGAAGATGATGGGGATGTTGTAGATGTTGCAGAAGCGGTTGAAACGGGCGATCTTGTACGCCGCGTCGCAGTCGATCTGGCCGGAGTCGATGGCCGAGTTGTTGGCGACGAAGCCGACCACGTTGCCGCCCAGGCGCCCGAAGGCGGTCACCACGTTGCGAGCGCGGTCGCGCTGCATTTCGAAGTAATCGCCATGGTCGCAGATCTGCTGGATGATGATGGAAACGTCGAACGGCGTGTTGAAGCCGGTCGGCGAGTTGAACGCCTTCTTGAGGAGCGTGTTGATCTCCCAGGTCTTGCGGTCCAGAGGATCGGTGGTCTCCTGGTAGCGAGCCATTACCGAGTTGTTGTCCGGCAGGTAGTTCAGGAGTTGAACAGCGGTCCTGAGTGCGCCCACCTCGTCCTCGACGGTCAAGTCGGCGACGCCGGACTGGCCGTGCACCTGCGGTCCGCCGAGTTCCTCGGGGGTTACGTCCTCGCCGAGCACGCTCTTCACGACGCCCGGGCCGGTGAGGCCGAAGAAGGTGTCCTTCGGCTGGATCACGAAGCTTCCCTGGCGCGGCAGGTAGGAACCGCCGCCGGCGTTGAAGCCGAACATGCACATGATGCTCGGCACCACGCCGCTTATCTTCCTGAGCGCGGTGAAGGCCTCGGCGTAGCCGTCCAGACCGCCGACGCCGGCCGGCACGTAGGCGCCCGCGGAGTCGTTCATCCCGATGACCGGGATCCCCTTCTCGCCGGCCATGTAGAAGAGCCGGGCCAGCTTGTTGCCGTTGGTGGCGTCCATGGAACCGGCGCGCACCGTGAAGTCGTGGCCGTAGAGGGCGACGTCGCGGCCGTGGATGTTCAGGATGCCGGTGACCAGTGAGGCGCCGTCCAGGTTCTTGCCCCAGTTCTGGAACAGGATGTTGGGCTCCTCCTCGGTGAGGACGCGTATCCTCTCCCAGACGGTCATGCGCTTCTTGAAATGCTGTTTTTCGATCTGGTCGATGGACACCGACTTCATGGGACGCTGGATCAGGTCGTAGCCTGCCTTCATCGCCTCCTCGTAGCCGCCCGTGGCGCGCGAAATCTCGCCTGGGATGTTGAATTCGACCTTCTCTGCCGCGTCAAAGGGGTTGTTCAGCGAGGGCTTGATAAATTTATTGGGCATTTCGACCATCCTTCCGGTAGTTGGGATTTTTCACCTGTGACTGTAAAGCAGTGCGGCTCATTGCATCCTCCCGTTATTATTTCTATCAAAAGTAAACCTTACTAAGTATTTGGCGCCTTTCAAGCTGGCGAATGTATACTGTCGACATAGCCTCGTGGCATGGTCTCAAGGGGCGAAAACCATGTCTGTGCCACGTTTCCGTAAACTGGAGGAGCCGTTCGGCCAAATCCAGTCCGGTGGTGTTCGGAGCAAAGTTACTGCCTCCGCCCGAGTTTGTAGACAAGCGAGCTGTTGCTGCTCTTATGGGTACTGCCAGAAGCGGGAAGGGGCTATGCGTGGTGGAGAGAACCTGCTGCTGTGGAACGGAAAAGACACGGTCTGCCTTAGAGTTCCGTGACGTCGTTTTGCCTGTTGGGCTTGAACCGGAAACCCGGCTCTTCAATGCTGACGTTTGCTGATCGGTGTGCGGATAAACGAACTAATGTTTTATTGTGGGATTCACGTACGGTACATATAGATTTGCTTGGCAAATGTCAATAAGAAAAACAGTGTTTACGCGAAGAGTGCAGAAGAAACAGGAGGTTACCTGGGGAGGGTTTTTTGGTGAGACACGCGGCTGCGTGTGGCGGTACTGCCGCTGACAGGGGGGGGGCCCTGTCAGCGTTTGATCTTACCAGCCAGAAGTTCGACGGTATGCACTACCTTTGTTTTATCCCCGGCCTGCTTGAGACCGTCGGAGAGTTGCATGATGCAGCCGGGGCAACCGGTCACCACCGCGTCGGCACCGGTGGCCTGGATGGCGGCGGTCTTGCCGGAGTTGATCTTCAAGGAACTCTCGTAGTGGTAGACGTTGAAGGTCCCGCCCAGCCCGCAGCAGCGGTCGGCGCCTTCCATTTCCACCAGGTCGATCCCCGTGGTCCCCTGCAGGAGGGAGCGCGGTTCCTTGGTGATCCCGGCGGTCCGGTGGTGGCAGGGGTCGTGGTAGGTGACGCGCAGCTCTGCGCCGCTGCCGGTCTCCTGCGGGTCGAGGCCGAGCTTCTTCAGAAGGACCGCGGCGTCGACCGTCTTGTCGGCCAGCGCTTGCAGCCGGGCCTTAAGCTCCGGGTGCCTCTTGCCGATCACCAGCGGGTAGAGCTTGTGGAGCGCACCTGCGCAGGTGGCGCAGGCGGTCATCACGTAGTCGGCCTGGTGCGCCTCGAGTGCGGCCAGGTTCTGCTCGGCCAGCTCGCGCACCGTGTCCAAATCGCCGCCGGACATGCCGGGGAGGCCGCAGCACTGCTGGCCCTTAGGGATGATGACGGTGCACCCCAGATGTTTGAAGAGCTCCAGGGTCGCCTCGCCGATGCCCGTATAGACGAAGTTGGTCATGCAGCCGACGAAGAAGACGATACGCGGCTTGCCGGGCTCTCCCTGGATCACCTCGGGATGCTGTTTTATAAAGGACTTCTTGGCGATCTGCGGGATGTGGCGCGTGTTGCCCAAAAACGGCATTGGGAAGCGGAGCCGCAGGCCCGACGTTGCCGGGACCTTCCTGAAGAAGATAGGCCCGAGGACTGAGGCGGCCAGGGCACCGAAGTTCATGAGCTTGCGTGTCTTGATCACCTGTCCCACCGCCTTATGGAAGGTGGTGAGTCCGCGCTTTTTGGCGAGCGCCTCGCGGGCGGCGATGACGATCTCGTCGGTGGGGACCTGGTTCGGGCATTTGTCGACGCAGCTGCCGCACAAAAGGCACTTGGACATGGCGGCGTAGGTGCCGTCGTCCAGGGTGATATCACCCTTCATGATGTGCTGGGCGAGCGCTATCTTGCCGCGAGCCACCGCCGGTTCCCTTTGGAAGGCGGTGAAGGCGGGGCAGTTGGCGCGGCAGGCGCCGCATTTCACGCACTTCTTCATTTCATCTTCAACCCGCTCGAGCGGGTCCACGGTCTTCTTGGTCATCTATGTCTCTCTGTCGTTAAAAGCGGTGAGGCGTTAAATCGTGAGTCGTTAAGCAGTCCATTGTCCAGCTGTCGAGTTGTCGAGTTGTCGAGTTGTCGAGTTGTAACGTCGGAAACTGGAACGATCAGCTGGCCAGTTCTCCCTCCCCCCTGGCGGGGGAGGGTCGGGGTGAGGGGGAAGGCGCCACCAGCGACGCCGTTGGCGGCTTCACCCACCCCCCGCCCCCCTCCCGTCAAGGGAGGGGGAGTCTGGACGGGTTTCCTCAGCCAACACTGCCCCTACCGGGCGATTCACCACTGACCCGACTCGACGACTTAACGCC
>Ga0079306_1001089_pt1 | contig 19844 bp, 15 predicted proteins | sample Methanotroph_Enr_FD_79181 | JGI IMG/M metagenome (GOLD analysis project Ga0079306, IMG submission 79181) | Enriched soil microbial communities from Old Woman Creek wetland in Ohio, USA - Methanotroph_Enrichment_5 | ecosystem: Environmental > Terrestrial > Soil > Wetlands | place: USA: Ohio...
GCTGCGAAAAACACTTCCCTGAAATATGCCCCTTCGAGTTCTGTTTCGGGATTAATGCTATCCGAAAGCAATGCCTCAGGGAATATCATTTCTCCGTCTTCATCTTTGTAAGCAAGATCTTCGAGCGATTGTGGAGTTTGCTTCCGCTTTTTATCCACAATCCGGTTTCTGCTTACGCGGTATAACCACGAGCTCAGCTGTTCGATAGGTTCGGTGTCTATTATGGAACTCAACTGGTACCATACATCCTGCAGAATATCTTCGGCGTCTTCGTCGTTTTTAACGCGGCTGCGAATAAAACTGAACAAACGCTTCCCATAATTCTGTACAGCATTTATAATACTTTGCTGCCGTTGCGCCATCGGTAATGCAATTAATTCGTCCATATATCCATGTAGACGAATGAATGAGGAAATTACTTTAAAAGTAGGATTATTTATTCAAACGAAAGCTTACTCCTTTTTCCGTTGCAGCATTTTAAAAGCGTAAATGAAAAATAAAGTTAAGCTTTTCTGGATTTGAATATTATCTGAGTACTTCAATCATTTCAGACTATTTAGACATTTCAAACATAACCGGCCCTTCCTCTTCGTAAAACAGAACCCATTTTTTCGTTATTTTGCAGTTCCAAAACAATCCCCGGACCTTGATCCCTCACGATACAATAACGCAGATATTTGATGCCGCCCGCGTGGAGGAGGTCGTAGCCGATTTTGTGGCCCTGAAAAGGCGTGGAAGCAACTTTACCGGGTTGTGCCCGTTTCATAATGAGCGTACACCTTCGTTTCATGTATCGCCAACCAAAGGGATTTACAAATGTTTTGGATGCGGCAAGGCTGGCAATTCAGTGAATTTCGTGATGGAACACGAAAAATTCACCTATCCCGAAGCATTGCGTTACCTGGCAAAAAAATACAATATCGAAATCCAGGAGGAAGCCGAAACAGCCGAACAAATGGCTGACAAGTCCGCCCGTGAAGGGCTCATGGCCATTACCGATTTTGCTGCTAAATTCTTTGCCGACCAGCTTTTCAATACCGATGAAGGCCTATCGGTTGGTTTATCGTATTTCCATGGTCGCAGTTTCAGCGACGATACCATTCGCGAATTCCAGCTTGGGTACAGTCCCGAAGAGTGGGATTCGTTCAGCAAGCATGCCGTCAAAAACGGCTACAGCGCCGATATGCTCGAGAAATCAGGATTAAGCATCAACAAGGACGGCAGGCTTTACGACCGCTTCCGCGGAAGAGTGATGTTCCCGATTCACAGCCAGGCCGGTCGGGTAATTGGCTTTGGCGGACGCATCATGTCGTCGGATAAAACCCGGCCGAAATACGTTAATTCGCCCGAAAGCGAGATTTATAACAAAAGCAAAGTCCTTTACGGTATATCTTTTGCCAAGCATGCTATCTCGGCAAACGATATGTGTTTCCTGGTGGAAGGCTATACCGATGTGATTTCGATGTACCGCGCCGGGGTCCAGAATGTGGTCTCCTCATCGGGCACATCGCTGACCGTGGATCAGATCAGGCTGATAAAACGCTACACGCCCAATATTACTATACTTTACGATGGCGACCCGGCCGGCATCAAGGCTTCGTTCCGGGGAATTGATATGATCCTGGAGCAGGGAATGAATGTGAAAGTTGTTCTTTTCCCTGACGGTGAAGACCCGGATTCCTATGCCCGAACCCGTCGTGGAGCAGAAGTGCAGGAGTTTATCCAGCAGAATGCCAAGGATTTTATTCATTTCAAGATCGACCTTCTTCTGAGCGAAACCGGCCGCGACCCGCTGAAAAGAGTTGCCGTGCTTAAGGATTTTATCGAAAGTATTTCGCTTATTCCCGATCAGCTTACACGCCTTGCTTATGTGAAGGAAAGTGCCGACCGCATGCAGATGGACGAAAAAGCCATCCTGAATGAGCTAAACAAATTGCTTCGAAAGAAATTCACTCAAAAATCAGGTTCCACTCCAACCGAGGCCGAAGAACTCGACAACCTTTTTGCTCCTGAGCCGGCAGAGCGCCAGGAGGAATCTTTCGATGAACTCAGTACTGATGAGATTGAGCGGGAGATTATCCGGCAATTGCTGCTTTTTGGCGATGTTGAAATTGAAACAAACTACCCCGATCCCGAAACCGGTGATCCGGTGAAAAACAAAGTGAAAGCTGCCAATTTTATTATCAACGATATTAAGGCAGATGAACTGGATTTCAGTAACGCGCAATACCAGCAGATTTTCGATACCTGTGTTAATGAACTGAAAACTAACCCGGATATTAATTACCGCAAGCTTACCAATCATCCTGACAATGCCATTTCAGGTCCTGTTATCGACCTGATTGCAACCAAGTATACTTTCAGCCCGAACTGGGAAAAACGTAAAATCCGGTTGCTGCAGGAGCACGAAGTCCTCGATTTCCTTATTCCGAATTCAATATTATCCTTTAAATCGAAACGCGTACGCCAGATTTTAAAAGAGCTCCTCGAAAAGATAAAAACAGCCGAATCGGATGAGATCTCTATCGATCTGCAAAAGCAATTTATAAATGCCAAGCGTATTGCCAACCTGATTGATGGAGGGCAACTGGGAAGGACGATCGTTTAATTTCCTTTCTTCAATACAATCTCCCTGTATTTTTTACTGTTCCAGGTATTGATCATCGTTTTAAAAGCGTCGTACTTATCAACCGGCACTTCAGTTTTTAGAATATTGAGTTTTCGGATAATATGCAATTGGTTTCCTTCAACCGCGATAGAAATAGTAATATTCCCAAATTCGTTATTCATAGTGAGGCTTGCTTCTGGTGAAACCAGCGTCATGTATTGGGGCATAGTTATAAAAAAATCATATGATTCATTGATCGTGAAAGGAATTTCGAGTGGTTCAACGCGGTTACTTACGAGTTCGGTCATGTGCCAGCTATCGACACCCGTCGGTGCTGAAGGAAGTTTGAAGAAAACATGACCGGCTATTTCGTTGGTAAATGAACCTGCTGATGCATTAAAAGTGAAAGATGACAGGTCTATATCCGTTTTACCGTTTACTATATCTGTGATTTTACCGTTTCCAAATACATCCGAAAGGAAAGCGGAAACATACGTACTGTCCTTTTGCATTTTCAGCCAGGGATTCAGCCGTCCGCCAAGTTCGAGATTCAGTCTTCCGGCCAGGTTTGATTTTTCATCCAGTTTCAGGTTACCGGTCAGCTCAAGCAAATTCTTAGGTTCACTCAGTACTTCCGAAGGCTGGATTTTACCCGGAATGAGTGAAATAATTCTTTTGCCTGCAAGCATGAACCGGAGATCCTGTTGTTCGGGTTGGATTGGCGAAAGGAAAATTGGCTCCATGCCCTGAATACTCACTTTTACAAGAGTATGTTCTATTAATGCCGGGCTGGCAGTTTTTTTATTGTAAAATCTTTCAGCAACAATTGCCACAGGCTCGGCCTGGATATTCTGCGAACGGAGCATTGCTGTTAGCAATACCGCTTTTTCGGCTTCAGTGCCACCGTTACTTTGCCAGGTTGCTGCTGCATTTCTCAGTTTATACCCGGAATTTTGCAGGGGAACCTGCCAGGTATTCAGTTCACTGGTAACTTTTTCCTGTAGTTTGAGCACTTTAAGCAAAGGGTTATCAATACCTTTCACAATATCAGCTGCATCCTCCTTTATACCAGCAGAACTTTCACATTTAAATGCCTCCTGTGACGCAAAACCCGCCATGGCATCCAAAGCTTTTACACTGGCAACAAACACAATCCTGGGCCTGTTTTGCTGTTCCTGTGGTCTGAAATTTTCGCGCAAAGCAGCTGCCAGATCAACCAGAGTCCAGGTATACGTGGTTTTGCCGCCCTGCTTTATAACAGTTGATTTTGCAGAAATATTGTATTGTTCATAATTGAACGAAGCACCTGAAGGAACATGAATAATAAATGTGAGTTTATTCACCGGTGAATTCATCATGAGTTGTTCATTGCCCATGAGTGCCGGCGTATAACCTTTCGCAGATGTAAGCTGATAATCGACATCGATGGTGGCACCCCGTTCAAGGGCCGTGTGAGTTACAACCATTTCGCGAAGGCGGTTCCATGCGGGCACATTGGCGGCAAAACCGGGTAAAAGTTCATTCAGCGCATTGTCTGGCGAAGCTACCTGTTTCCCATCAGCCATAGTGGTTACTGAGCGGTTTATTTTCAGTTTCTGAAAAGCAGGATCGTATACAATAAAATCCTCGCCATACAGGTTATGAAATGCATAATATGAGTTAATAAGCAGTTTATGGTTGTAATGATACGATAAGCTGCCATCTTTATTCAGGGTATATTCTTTGGTCAGCTCCAGGTAAACTGCGTCGGATTTCAGTTCCTGTGCCAGGGTTACCAGACTCGAGAAAATAGCTATAGTGATGAGTAATATTTTATAGTTCATAGGGTTGAAGTTTGCTGAATTTAACTCTGAAAATTATTTGCGATTTACGGGGTTCAATTTACGGACTGGCACATTTTATTATTCACTTTGCATCATCATTCGAAAAGCAACAGGTTATCCGACTGTCAGATCTTTTCAATGTTACACTCTGTTACACTCTTTGCATTTCGTCATTTGTATTTCATACCCGGTTATTTAATCTTTACAATCACCGGTTCCGTAGCAAGCTGACTCTGGTAGGCAACGGCTTTCCGGAATGAATCCCAGTCTTCGGGTTGATAAATGCGTTTAGGGAACGAAGCGTTAAAGGCAAATGTCATAGTATTATTCTCTCTCTTGATGATCCCATGGTATTGTGCGCCACTGCCGTTGCCTGTTTGAGGATCAGGTGTATAAACAACTCCTTTGATTCCGGGCAGTGTGATCTTTTCAGTTATTTCCACGGTATGCGATGTGCGGTCACGAAACGGGAATTTACGCTCTTCAAGCCCGGTATCGAAACTCATATGCGGCATAGCTCTTTTCATAAAACCGGTTGCCAGTAAGGGGGTGAAAATCAGTTCATCACCGGCAACGGTTGCATACCCGGGAATCCGTATACGAAATTTTATTTGTATTGGTCCGGCCAGGTAATTATAGGGATTATCGTAAGTAACTTTAACCAATTGTGCAAGCGGTGAAATGTGCAACACTTCTTTTTCGACATTCGTTGCCCAGTCGGCAACATACGAACGTGTAAACATGCCGCGTATCGCTGCATCGGTTTGTCCTTCGGCTGTTACAATGTATTCTCCTTCAAGTGTGCCGTCAGTGGAAATGTCTGTTGTGCCGGTCATATGAAGATAATGGTTGGCCGGGTTTGATATTGGGGTTTCACCCAGGTCAGCGCCTTCGGGAACTCCCATCAGGTAATTCTGCTGTTGCTCGGCACTCGACCAAAGTTCACGTACAAATGGGACCCATGTAGGATCGAGCAGGTGATAACGACCGTCGGTACGGCTTTTAAAAACAGTAACACAATGGTTAAACTGGTCAGCGGGAATATAATCGATACGAGAACCGGCCATGGTCATTGCCGGGTACGCCTCGAAACCAGCTGCACGGAGCATGGTAATCAGCATTCCGGCTTTATCTTTGCATACACCGCAGCGGTCAGTAAAATTCATCTCACCCCTGTGCAGCGTGTATCCTTCGCCTTTGCCCATGCTTACACCCAGGTACCGGATTTCGTCTCCTGCCCAATGGGTGAGTATCGTTACAGAATCCAGTTCGGTGCGGGCATTTTTGAGTAATTCATTTACTTTTTTACGGATATCGTCGTTGGCTTCAAAGCTTTTGTATTCCTCGTTTACACCATAAAACCAGGTGCTTTTCGATTTCCAGTCGGGACTGGTGCTTATTAATACCTTGGTTGCAATATCTGATGCATCAACGGAACGGGGTTCAGCCTTAAACGGAGCCATATCTTTTTTCGAAAACGTATAAACCAGTTTATTGCCAATGTGCCACATCTTGGAAGAAACCTCCCCGTTATATACTTCGTACTGCAACACTTTGGTATCCGGAACATTGATCTGGTAAACCTTTGATAAAACAGGGTCGTTGCTGTAAAAAGGCACAATATCATAGAAATGTCCTTTCATCGGCGGAATATATCTTTCGTCGTCGTCACCGCTGCCAAGCAGGGCATAAGTAAATCCTTTCCGGTAAAGGTGGACTTCTACTGCATCGCCGGGTTCCAGCCGACCGATTTCAAGCATTTTTTCACGGGCTCCCCAGTATATAGCACGGGCAGGCTGCGGGTAATCGAGTACCCGCGAAGTATCAATAGTTATTTGCGTACCGTCGGCATGATAAATGGTAACGCCCCGTATTTCCGACCAGGCCGAAAGCGGGTCGTAATCAAATTTAATGACCGACAATACTTTTGCGCCATCAGGAGTTAACACTTTATACAAACGATGTATATAGGAATGGCTGAGACCGGATTCCATCATATTAACATTGGTGCTGTCGAAAATAACAAGCAGGTTTGAACCGGGATAATTCTTTTTATCTCCTGCTTTCTTAACCAGGTCGTTATAATTGCCGGCAAAGGCACCAGAAATTGAAATAAGGACAAGCAGGAACAGCAATGATATTTGTTTCATGACAAGAAATTTTAACGCTAAAAACCGAAGGCATAAAGATATAAATTGCTTTCATACAAGAATAAAAATAACAAGCTCATTTATTGCCATTTTTTATAAAGTCTCGAAGGATAGTTCGATGCATGAATTCCTCATCCATTCATCACAACACCATTCAAAATAGCAGGAATGACGAAAACTGCAGGATGTTTTTACTCAAAGTTCATGAAAGGGTTGTTCGCGCAACCAGAAGCCATAAAGCAGGAATCCACTTAGGACGCAGTAATATATGAAATGGAACGGATGAACCCGGTTCAGTCTGAATTTCGGGATTTGTTATTAATGAACAGTGAAACAACAGATTGCGTCTCTATGAAGACAACGCCATTTTTAAATCTTTAAACCGGATCAGCTTTCCTGCTTTCTGATCCCACAATTTCAGCTGTACATATTTAAAACCCTTCAGGAAAGGAATCGGCTTTATGTTGCTGAATAAATCGTTCTCCTTATGACATTTTTCGAGCCTGTAATTGGGGATTTTTGAACTCAGGTGATGGATATGGTGGAAGCCAATATTACCCGAAAACCATTGAAGTACTCTGGGAAGCTTGTAATAGGAACTACCCTGAAGTGCAACGGTTTTAAAATCCCAGTCCTGATCCGTATACCAGTGGGTACCTTCAAATTGGTGTTGCAGGTAAAAAAGATAAACTCCACCTACAGCTGCAAAATACATAATCGGAACCTGTATCAACAGATAAGCTTTCCATCCAATTGTAAGGCACAATGTTGTGGCAAGAACTGCAATACCGGCATTGGTGGCGTATACGCTCAATTTTTCTTGCCTGGAAAAACTTTTCTTTGTAAACCGGTTTCCAACCAGGAAAAGCAAGCCGGCTCCCAATCCAAACATGACAAACGCATTTCGGAATATGCGGTAGGCCAGCTGTTTCCTTTTAGGCAACGCCAGGTATTCGTCAACGGTAAGTGTCCATACATCACCCGCACCGCGTTTATCCAGATTGCCTACGGTTCGGTGATGTATCAGGTGTGAATGATGCCAGCGCTGATACGGTGTAAAAGCCAGTACACCTAACACAAAGCCTACTGCTGCACTTAATCGTTTTGAACTGAAAAACGAACCGTGCCCGCAATCATGAAATATGATAAACAACCTCACCAGGAATCCGGCTGAAAGCAGTATTAATGGCAACGTGATCCAATAACTGTAGGATAAACTGATCACCATCAACACCCACAATATTGCATAAGGCACAAAGGTGTTTGTGATCTGCCACCAGCTATGCAGTTTGTCGCCATTACGATAGGGGGCGATGATCTTTACCCATCGGTCTTCGGCGGTCACAATTGATTTGTTTTGAACTGACATGCAATAAATTATTAAGCATTAAACCGGAATGTACCCGTTCTCACTGTTGTAGGGTTAAAAAAGCATTTTATCTGTGTAGACTTTGCATCTCTACTTACCAAGACTTTTATCCGGGGATTACTTATACCACCATCAATATCCAGCCCCTCTGGAGCTGCTCCGTAAGGACAACATATTGATAGAAAATAAGATAAGGAATTGGATCAAGTCCCGCCAGAAAGAGACTTATTTAAACCGTCCGATAGTGATCGGAAAGATATTAAACAACCATTCACAGGTATTTGTTTGAAAATCGTGAAGTTTAATTGTGTTTTTGCAATTCCTGTTTTGTAAAAACGCCTCTACTATACTGACAATATAAATTTGAATCATTTCCCGATCTGAGTTACTAGCTGGCTTCATTACATTTCATACATTTGAACCGTCAAAAAACAACCTTTTCCCATGAAAAATCTGATCCTTCCTTTTATTCTGCTTTTTGCATCATTTCATGCTTTCGCCTCCTTTGATGATTGGTTTGTAAATAAAACCCTACGCATCGATTATTATCATACCGGCAACAATAAGCATGAGATGTACTCTATCGACCAGCTGAGGTCGGAACCTTTCTGGGGCGGTTCGCATAAAGCGCTGGTTGACACATTGAATTACGGGGAATATTACTTTAAAGCCTTTGATGTTAAGTCTAATGAATTAATTTACAACCATGGATATTGCGCTTTATTCGATGAGTGGCGGTTTACTGACGAAGCCAGGAAGACCTCGCGCACCTTTACCGAAACCGCAGTGATGCCGTTTCCTAAAAATGATGTCAGGATAGAGTTTTACAGCCGTAATTTTATGGGTGTTTATGAGAAAAAGTTCGAATATAAAGTTGAAGTAAAGGATTATTTCATTTCAAACGAAAAGCAAATGGTATTTCCGGTTTATAATGTGTTGATTTCGGGCGATCCGGCTGATAAAATTGATATTGTTATTTTACCCGAAGGCTATACAGCCAACGAAATGGACAAGTTCAAAGCGGATTGCGATAAATTTGCAGCCGGACTATTCACGTTTGAACCGTATGCCAAAAACCGTGACAAATTTAATATCCGTTCGGTGCTGGCACCATCAGCCGAAAGCGGCTCTGATATACCGGCAAACAATGTCTGGAAAAATACTATACTGAACAGTTCATTCTATACTTTCGATTCCGAAAGATACCTGATGACACCCGATAATAAAACCGTCCGCAACCTGGCAGCCAATGTACCTTATGACCAGATATATATCCTTGTAAATACGCCAAAATACGGAGGTGGCGCCATTTATAATTATTACAGTGTGTCGGTAAACAGCAATGCATCTTCGGCTAAAATTTTCGTGCACGAATTCGGTCATGGCTTTGCCGGCCTGGCTGATGAATACGACGACGGATCCACCTCATTCAATAATATGTACCCGCTCAATGTTGAACCCTGGGAATCTAATATTACCACGTTGGTTAAGTTCAAAACCAAGTGGAAAGGAATGCTTCCTGCAAATACACCTGTTCCGACCCCGGTTGAGAATGCACCTGCCATGCAATTGGGTGTATACGAAGGTGCCGGTTACGTAGCCAAGGGCGTTTATCGCCCTGCGCCCGATTGCCTGATGCGTACTTTTAAAGGAGACAAATTTTGCCCGGTTTGCGAAGCTGCCATCCAGAAAATGATCGATTTCTATACGAAGTAAAGATGGCCCGGAATACGAAAACGTGCGCCTGAAACCTTCAGTGTAATTGTTTGCTGATGCAGTTTTTTCATTCTCAATTTGGAACAGATTCAGGCTGATGAAATGAAAATTGTAGTTTCCATATTATAACCCCTGCTTAAACATATATATTCTAAATAGCAATAAAACTATATGTTATCATTCGTATTTTGAGTGGAAAATGACTAATTTTGCAGCCCGAAAAGATTGAATTTTTTAATCTTTTCCGTGTTATCACAATAACAATACATAATCCAGGAGGGCATATGGCCATTACAAAATTAGAACAAATGTTTGATTTGCTGAAAAGCAAACCCAAAAAAAGAATTGCAGTAGCTTTCGCAAACGATGCACACACCATCGAAGCCGTTTATGCTGCCGTTGAAAAAGGAATTGTTGACGCGACACTTACCGGCGACGAAGCTTCTATAACAAAAATATGCCTGGAGCATCACATGGATGCAGGCAAATTTGAAATTTTAAATGAGCCTGGCGAAATTAAAGCCGCAACACTTGCCGTTCAGTTGATCAACGAGGGCAAAGCAAGCCTGCTGATGAAAGGATCGCTCAGCACTGACAAATATATGCGTGCTATTTTAAATAAAACTACAGGGATCACCAACGAAGGGGCAGTTCTTTCACACGTTTCGGTTATGGAATTCCCTTCGTATCATAAGTTGCTTACCATCGCTGATGTGGCAATCATTCCCCAGCCCGACCTGAAACAAAAAATTAAAATGATCGATTACCTGGTGAATGTATCAAAAGCCATTGGCGTTGTGAAACCCAAAGTAGCTGTTATTGCTGCTACTGAGCAGATGCTTGCAGGCATGCCGGCTTGTGTTGATGGCGCTATACTTGCTAAAATGAGCGACCGGGGTCAAATCCAGGGCTGTATCGTGGACGGACCTCTTTCCCTTGATGCTGCTATTGATATGGAATCAGTTCAGATCAAAAAAGTTACAGGCCCTGTTGCCGGAGATGCCGATTGCCTTCTTTTCCCGAATATTGAATCAGGAAACGTATTTTTTAAAGGAGGCACCAAGTTAGCCGGAGCTGAACTGGCAGCCTATGTTGCCGGAGCGCGTGTACCTTGCGTGCTTACTTCACGTGGCGATAGTGCTTTAACCAAAACCTATTCCATTGCTCTCGCAGCTTTGATGGCTAAATAGGGTATCAGAAAAACAACCATGGAAGACTTCCGCATCCTTGCGATTAATCCCGGTTCAACTTCCACAAAAATTGCGGTATATCAGAATATGAACCCGATTTTTGTGAAGAACATAACGCATCCGAATGAGGAACTCGCACAGTTTGAACATGTAGCCGATCAGTTTCATTTCCGCAAGGAGATTATTTATAAAGAACTTGAAGAAGCCGATATTCAGATTGACAAAATTCAGGCTGTAATTGGTCGTGGCGGAATGCTGAAACCCATTTCTTCAGGTGTTTACCTGGTGAATGAAGCCATGAAATCGGATTTATACGATCATCCTATTAAAGAACATGCCAGTAACCTTGGCGGACTGATAGCCGATGATATTGCCCGGGCATTACCCAATGCCAAAGCCTATATTGCCGATCCTGTTGTTGTTGATGAACTTGATGAGATTGCCCGTGTAGCAGGTCACCCATTATTTAAAAGGATTTCTATCTTCCATGCACTGAACCAGAAATCGATAGCCCGCCAGCATGCCAAGAGTATCATGAAACGATATGAGGACCTCAACCTTATCGTAGTTCATATGGGCGGAGGTATTACCATCGGTGCTCATTACAAGGGACGGGTGATTGATGTAAACCAGGGTCTCGACGGGGAAGGGCCCTTTTCGCCTGAGCGTAGCGGAACCTTACCTACCGGTGACCTGGTACGTTTCTGCTTCAGCGGAGAATATTCAGAACGAGATGTTATTAAGATGGTTGTCGGCAACGGAGGCATTGTAGCTTACCTTGGCACTAACAGCGCCTACGAGGCGGAACAACGCGCTCAAAACGGTGATGAACAGGCAAAATTCATCCTTGAAGCACTTGCATACCAGGTAGCCAAGAGTATTGGTTCGATGGTTCCGGTGCTCAAAGGAGAAGTAGATGCCATATTGCTTACCGGGGGCGTAGCCCACAGCAAATGGATCACAAACCTTATCATAGAAAGAGTTTATAAGTTTGCCCCGGTTTACATCTACCCGGGCGAGGACGAAATGCGCGCTCTGGCCATGAACGGCCTGATGGTGCTGAAAGGCGAAGTGGAAGTGAAGGAGTACGTTTAAGAATAGTTAATGGAAAAATAGTTAATGGAAAATGGTCGGTAAAACTATTTTCCTTTTTCCTTTTTTAACTATTATCTTCCCTCACAGAACCTATTTTCTATTTTCCCATTAACTATTAACTTCTCTCTCCCCCGGCAACCAGCTTTCCTATAACAGCGGGGAAATGCGCATATTCCAGCTCATGGATTTTTGCTGCCAGGATTTCAGGAGTATCTTCCTTATTGATTTTACACCTGGCCTGATAAATAATATCCCCTTCATCATAATGCTCATTTACATAATGGATGGTAATTCCGCTTTCGGCATCTCTGGCAGCAATTACCGCCTGGTGTACTTTCATGCCATACATTCCCTTTCCACCGTATTTTGGCAGCAAGGCAGGATGAATGTTAATAATTCTATGAGGAAATGCCTGCAAAATATTTTCAGGGATCAGCCATAGAAATCCTGCCAGAATAATCCAGTCTGTTTCCCTGCGCTGAAGATCCTCCAGTACCGATGCAGAATTATAAAAGCTATCCCGGTTAAATACTACGGAAGGAATACCAAGAGATTTTGCCCTTTCGAGAACAAAAGCAGCCGGATTATTGCAATATATTGCAGAAATCTCCAACATGCCTGTCTCAGCAAAGTATTCTGCTATTCGCTGTGCATTACTTCCGCTTCCTGAGGCAAAGACCGCAATCCTGGGGATATTTTTCATTGAATGTCAATAGTTTAAAGGAAACAAATTTTTTAGCACATGCCAATTGCCTCACGGATAAAATCCAGGCAGCTTTCGGGACTTCAAAATAACAAAAACCCCCCGACATATTATGAGTGTATGTGAATTTTACCCATTAAAAAGCAAAATTAATCCAGTCAGGCAGGAAGGAAGTGTCGTAAACTATTGTGTATGCATCTCGTAAATAAAGCATTAGGCTGGTTAGCCTTAAAATAATCTGAGGAATTATTGTTTTATCGGCTAAATTGTTATTTCTTTGCAGCCTAAAACCAATTAAAGCGTACAACAATGTCCGACATTGCAACAAGAGTAAAAGCTATCATCGTTGATAAGCTTGGAGTAGACGAAAAAGAAGTAAACCCTGCAGCAAGTTTCACCAACGACCTGGGTGCCGATTCATTGGACACCGTTGAACTGATTATGGAATTCGAAAAAGAATTCAACATTGCTATTCCTGATGATCAGGCTGAAAAAATCAGTACCGTAGGTGATGCTATCACTTACCTCGAAAGCAACGCGAAATAAGTAAAATTCATTCGATGAAGTTAAGGCGAGTAGTAGTTACCGGCCTTGGCGCTCTGACTCCATTAGGCAATACAGCTCCGGAATTCTGGAGCGGCTTGGTTAATGGAGTTAGTGGTGCTGGCCCCATCACACATTTTGATACGAGTAAGTTCAAAACGAAATTTGCTTGTGAGCTCAAAGGGTTTGACCCGTTAAATTTTTATGACCGTAAAGAGGTTCGGAAGTTCGATCCTTTTACACTTTATGGCATGGTATGTGCCAATGAAGCGGTTAAGGATTCCGGGATAGATTCGGAAAATGTTGATCATGACCGTGTAGGAGTTATATGGGCTTCCGGAATTGGAGGTATGACTACTATTTTTGAGGAAATTTCAGGTTTTAACGCAGGTGATGGCACACCACGCTTTAGTCCGCTCATGATTCCTAAGATGATTGCCGATATTGCAGCAGGTCAGATCTCCATCCGTTACGGTTTCAGAGGTCCGAATTTTGCTACTGTATCCGCTTGCGCTTCTTCCGCCAATGCTTTAATTGATGCTTTCAACTATATCAGGCTTGGTATGGCTGATGCTTTTGTTACCGGAGGCTCCGAAGCTGCAATTAATGTTATGGGCGTGGGTGCTTTTAATGCCATGCATGCTCTTTCAACACGCAACGATGATCCTGCAACAGCTTCACGTCCTTTCGATAAGGATCGGGATGGTTTTGTGATGGGTGAAGGTGGCGGAGCATTGATATTTGAAGAACTTGAACACGCCCTCGCAAGGGGAGCAAAAATATATGCCGAAGTTGCCGGAGCAGGGATGAGTGCTGATGCATACCACATTACAGCTCCGCATCCGGAAGGATTAGGCGCACTCAATGCTATGAATTCAGCAATTCGTGATGCTGGCATGACAATTAACGATATAGATCATGTAAATACACATGGCACATCAACCGGTCTTGGAGATATTGCTGAAACTGCCGCTCTGGGGAAATTATTTGGTGATCACTCATCAAAAGTGTATGTTAACTCTACCAAATCAATGACGGGTCATTTACTTGGTGCTGCCGGTGCAGTTGAAGCGATGGCTTCGATATTTGCCCTCCAAAATGATTTAATTCCTCCAACAATCAACCATTTTACAGATGATCCTGAGGTTGATCAATCACTATCCTTTGTATTTAACAAAGCTTTGCATACCACTGTTAACGTTGCGTTAAGCAATACTTTCGGTTTCGGTGGACACAACGCTTCGCTTATTTTTAAGAAATTTGTAAAGTAACTTTGACTTTCGACGTCATAAAACCAATCAGAGTCTTTCTTTCTGAAGATAAACAGCTTTTCGTAGCACTGAAAAATATTTTCGGCTATTATCCCGGGAATATTTTTTTGTATAAACTGGCTTTCCGGCATAAATCCCAGGCCATCGAACTGAATAATGGCAGCCGCGTCAGTAACGAACGGCTTGAGTACCTTGGCGATGCCATTTTGAGTGCTGTGGTTGCTGATCACCTTTTCAAAATGTTTCCTTATAAAGACGAAGGTTTCCTTACCGAAATGCGTTCGCGCATTGTAAGCAGGGTTCAGTTGAACAAACTTTCTCAGAAAATGGGCGTTGATACCCTGATAACGGCAAGCACCGAAAATAATAATGTATACCGCTCCATGAAAGGGGACGCTTTTGAAGCTCTTATCGGGGCTATGTATCTTGATAAAGGGTATAATTTTACCCGCCAGATCATTATCGAAAAGATTATCAAGCAACACTTTGACCTGCAGGATCTCGAAAACAATAATACCAATTATAAAAGCCAGATTATTGAATGGTCGCAGCGGGAAAAACGACCTGTTGAATTCGTGATCCTTAACGAGGTGGGGCATGGATATAACAAACAATATGTAGTCGATGTTCTGGTCGACAAGATTTCGATGGGCAAAGGCCGCGATTACTCCATCAAGGGAGCCGAGCAGGATGCGGCTATGAAGGCTTTACTTCAGCTGGAAATCGAAAAACTGTAATTTCAGAATAGTATTCTTTTAAAAATCTACAACCTGAAAAGGATCTTTCAGAAACATGTATATTTGTATTAATTAAGAATATCCTATTATTTATTCACTTGCCTCACTAATTTATGTTGACCGAATGAGCAGTCAAGGATCGAACAAAGCTATTGTTTTCGCGCTGGCAGGCAACCTGCTGATCGCCATCATAAAATACATAGTAGCTTTCATCACCGGAAGCGCCGCAATGCTTGCCGAATCTATCCATTCAACTGCTGATACCTTTAACCAGGTTCTTCTGCTTATTGGCCATAAAAATGCTAAAAAGTCACCCAGCGAGATGCATAGTTTCGGGTATGCCAACGAAGTGTTTTTCTGGTCACTGATGGTAGCGGTTTTACTTTTTTTCGTTGGGGCCTTGTTTTCAATCTATGAAGGAGTTCATAAGCTTTTTCATCCTGAGGAACTGAAAAACATTTACTGGATTTTTGCTGTACTGATCAGTTCCTTACTAATTGAGGCTAAATCCTTCCAGGTGGCTTACGGCGAATTCAGAAAAACCACAAAACTCCCGTTTTTTAAGGCCGTACAGGCGTCCACAAGGGTAAGCCTCATTGTGGTTGTGCTGGAGGATTCCGCGGCAATGGCAGGCCTGACCCTTGTAATAATTTCGACTTTGCTCGCCTGGCTTGTAAACCCTGTTTTTGATGCTTTAGGCAGTATCGCCGTTGGAATTTTGTTACTGGCCGTTTCCATCCTGCTTATCGCAGAAGTGAAAAACCTTATCGTTGGCGAAAGCATGCCCCGTGAGAGGCGACAACTGATGCGTAATGTGATCCATACCTTTAAACAGATAAGGCGCATCAATCGCATGCAGACTATGGTTATGGGCGACAGCAGTTACCTGGTATTGTTATCAGTAGATGTTGAAGATGAAATGAAAGGATCTGCCGTTGAAGATATGATAGAGCAGTTGAAACTTACGCTGAAAAAAGAAATTCGGGATATAGGCACCATTTACATTGAGATACAAGATTCCGTCAGAAATCAAAAAGTCTGACCCTTGCTTATGAAAACAAAAGTTGTTGCTACAGTTGGTCCGGCATGTTCGAGTCGCGATATGTTACAGAAACTCATCAAAGCAGGTGTTGATGTTTTCAGGCTAAACTTCTCACACGGATCGTATAGTGATCACCTGAGCGTAATAGAAATTATCCGATCGCTGAACGAAGAGTCCGGTACCCACATAGCCATGCTTGGCGACTTGCAGGGTCCCAAAATCCGTATAGGGGCTTTTGCTGAAAATATGGTCATGATGGCTGACGGCCATGAACTTGTTTTCACGACCAGCGAATGTACATGTACTGCCGATAGATTATATATCACATATCCCGAATTTGCCCGCGATGTACAAGTCGGCGAGGACCTATTACTCGATGACGGGAAACTGCTTTTCCGTGTTATGGAGACCAATGGCGTTGATGAAGTGAAAGCAAAAGTAATTCACGGCGGGATATTATCAAGCAAGAAAGGAGTAAATCTTCCAAATACAAAGGTTTCATTGCCTTCGCTCACTGAAAAAGACAAACGCGACCTGGCCTTTATTCTCGAACACAAACTCGACTGGATCGCTTTGTCATTTGTCCGGAAAGCGGAAGATATCCGTCATCTTAAATCAGTAATAGATGAACTTGGCATCCCTCTAAATATGCCGGGTATTATTGCAAAAATTGAAAAGCCGGAGGCTGTCCGAAATATGGATGAGATCATAGCCGAAGCCGATGGCATAATGGTTGCCCGTGGCGACCTGGGCGTTGAACTTCCACTGGAGCAGGTTCCTTTGGTGCAGAAAAAACTTATCCGAAAATGCAACCATGTGGCAAAACCAATTATTGTCGCCACCCAAATGATGGAAGGCATGATAAATAATATCAGACCTACACGGGCTGAAGTGAATGATGTGGCAAACTCGGTTCTGGATGGAGCTGATGCGGTAATGCTGAGCGGCGAAACCGCTGTAGGCTTGTACCCGAAGGAAGTGGTTGAAACCATGCAGAAAATCATCTGTGAAGTTGAGAAAACTGAAGATATTTATAATAAACCCCATATTGCAAACCAGGCTGATAAGAAGCGGATTATTTCCGATTCGATACTTTCGGCCGCCTGCAGCCTGGCAATCGAATCGAATGCCAACGCTATTATTGCCATGACTATTACCGGGTATTCAGCACAGCGGATCAGCAGTCAACGGCCTAAGCAGGATATTTATATTTTTTCAGGCAACCACTTCCTGTTGTGTAAACTAAACCTGGTTTGGGGAATCAAAGGATTCTATTTTGATAAAATTGTTTCATCTACAACCAAGACTTTTAAATCCATCACGGATCAGCTGATTGCAGAAGGCCGGATAAAAAAAGGTGATTTACTGATAAAAGTTGCAAGCACACCCATTTATGTTGCCGGACAGACTAATACGGTAAAACTGGATTATGCGTAACTTTTTCTCCTTGTCGTCCTTCGCCCGGTCACAGTGTCGCCCCTCTCCCACTTAATTCTGATGACTAATCCCATAATAAATGGCCCGCATTCCACGTCTTGAACCCGCTTTTGAACCGGCAGATGCATTTATTGGCATAGCTACAAATATACCGGTTATCCAGCTGGTTCATTTTATCAACCGCGAAACTTTGCTTAACCTGGTCAGGGAAGAGGATTTGCCTGTGTATTCCGAAAAAACAGGAACCAATACCTATTATAAGTTTTATTGCTATGAAGATGACGAATACAGGAGTGATTTCTGTCTGCTGAGCAATACCAGCGACGGATTAAATCTTTTACCTGCACATAAACAGTTTGGCTATTTTTTGGTTATACATGGAGCTATTCCCGACGAAAAAGTGAAGCAACTTATGTCTCGTATAAAAACCATTGCCGGTGTTCAGCTTGCCGCTCTCATTGCGCAGGAACCTATAAAAGCACTTGGGCCTATTTTACAGGACCTTGAATTACACCTCACTGATCTGAAAAAGGAAAAAGCCAAAAAGAATAAACGCTATATGCCACCAGCTGAGGATCAATGAAAGGAAAAATACTTGTAACGATTCAGTTTGCGTGCCTCTTCCTGCTGGCAATCGCAACAAATTGGCTTGCTATTCCATGGTGGGCATTTTTTCTGTTAGGAATTTCGGGAGCACTCGCCATGTGGGCCATGGCCATAATGAATCTGGGAAACTTTAACATTGTTCCCTATCCGGTCAAGACGGGTATTATGATCACGCGAGGGCCATACAAGGTGATCCGCCACCCTATGTACACTTCAATTTTTATATTTGCCTCTGCCTTGCTTATCGGACAATTCGACTATATAAAACTGATCATCAGCCTGACGTTGGTGGCAGGACTTGTTGTTAAAATGCTTTTCGAGGAAGATTTGCTTTGCAATCATTATCCTGGTTACAAAGACTATATGATGAAAACAAAAAGGGTTATCCCGTTTGTTTGGTGACCAGATCCAGATTCCAGGATTTAAATTATAAGTGCCGGGTACCGCCGGGATTGTGGTACCGATCGCCATGTTCCGGCTGCCAGCATGTACAACCGTTCGGATAACTGAACAAATTGTTTAAGAACCTTAGCCTTGTCGCCCTGCCCTCATTCTATCCTGCTGATTCAAACTGTTTCAAAAACCGCAGGTCGTTTTCGCTGAACATTCGCAGGTCTTTTACCTGGAATTTGAGGTTGGTGATACGTTCAATGCCCATTCCGAAAGCATAGCCAGAATATTCCTTACTATCGATGCCACAATTTTCGAGCACAGCCGGATCAACCATTCCGCAGCCGAGGATTTCAACCCAGCCGGTATATTTGCAGAAACTGCAGCCTTTCCCTCCGCAAAGATTGCATGAAATATCCATCTCAGCCGAAGGCTCGGTAAAAGGGAAATAGGATGGCCGCAGCCTGATCTGTGTATCAGGGGCAAACATTTCACGTGAAAAATATAATAAGGTCTGTTTCAGATCGGCAAATGAAACATTACGGTCAATGTACAATCCTTCAACCTGGTGAAAGAAACAGTGGGCACGCGCCGAAATGGCTTCATTGCGGTACACACGTCCCGGGAAAATAGCCCGGATAGGCGGTTTAGTATTTTCCATAACCCGGATCTGAACACTGGAAGTATGCGTACGAAGTGCTATATCCGGATCTTTTTCGATGAAGAACGTATCCTGCATATCCCGGGCCGGATGCTCGGGTGGAAAATTAAGCGCGGAGAAATTATGCCAGTCGTCTTCAATTTCAGGTCCTTCGTTTACCGTGAAACCAAGGCGCGCGAAAATGCTGATCATTTCATTGCGGACAATGGATAGCGGATGGCGCGTACCCGGCTCACGGAAACCAACCGGTTTAGTGAGATCTTCATCAGTAAGCGTTGTAAAAGCGGTTCCCTCAAAGGAATCTTTCAGCAGGCTGACTTTATCCTGTGCAGCATTTTTCAGCACGTTAAGCAACTGGCCTATATCACGTTTCTGATCGCCGGGAAGTTCCTTAAATGCATCAAATAAATCCTGCAATAGTCCTTTACGGCCCAGGAAACGGATACGGAACTGCTCCAGGTTGTCGGCACTTTCGGCTTTAAACTGCTTAACTTCTTCAAGCA
>Ga0079306_1001090_pt1 | contig 19831 bp, 10 predicted proteins | sample Methanotroph_Enr_FD_79181 | JGI IMG/M metagenome (GOLD analysis project Ga0079306, IMG submission 79181) | Enriched soil microbial communities from Old Woman Creek wetland in Ohio, USA - Methanotroph_Enrichment_5 | ecosystem: Environmental > Terrestrial > Soil > Wetlands | place: USA: Ohio...
ATTCGCCTATAACTATCCAGCCGATCCACGTAAAAACGGCTTCAAAGAAGAGGTGATTTTCTGGGATACCGTCGACGAATTGAATTCATTCGGCGGTACCGGCACCATGCAACGGATGGGGCACCTGGGTTCCAACTACCGTCTGAACGGTCCGGCAGACAACGCAAACAGCTCTTGCATGTCTTGCCACGGCACCGCGTCGGTACCTGATACTAATTTCACCACGCCACCGTTACTGTCCCAGTTCTCAGCCATCACCAAGCAATCGGTGGCGCCTGTTATCGGTTTAACCACGCAAGGGCTTGATCGCTCAGGCACGGTTGCAACGGAAAATAACGGCGTCAGTTTTTCCGCTATCGACTCACTCTATTTTGCCAATGTCATGGCGGGAACGCCGTTCAACATGACGGTGAAAACCCCAAGCGGCGACGTCAATGTCATGCCTGATGGTGCGCCTCATTACAGCAACCCTGAGCAAAAGAAATGGATCTCGCTGGATTATTCGCTACAGCTTTCCATATCGCTAACCCAATGGATGCAATGGCAAGCTGCCCAAAAAGCGGCAACGCCTGTATCCGATCGCGAATTCGTCAATACGTTGCGTAGAGACCAATAACAAAGCCCTAAAGGGGTATTCGGCGCAGTTAACGCCGGATACCCCACAATTTTTACCCTCCCAAAACTCCCTCCTGAGCTCCGGTTTAGTCGTCGAACTTTTATCGATTACATTTAGCTCACGTTCTCGACTTCGCGCTTGCAAAATCCGGTTCCGGGCATTGTCGGCCGAACTCTTTTGCCCATGGGAAAGAAACACCCTCTCGCGCATATCGTTCAATTAGTGTAACTCGATTTTCAAATACGATATATTGAACCCAGTGAAGCACACCCCGAAGCTGAAAAGCGCCGTCAATACTAAACAGCGTATTTTTTGTGTTATTACTCTCGGACAGTAAGGGCCGCAATCGCCATTAATACTGTCTTAAATATTTAACCAACCACGATGAATGCCATGAAACACCCTGAATTCCCCCTGACCGACGAATTAATTTATCTTAACCATGCCGCGGTAGGCCCTTGGCCGAAAAGAACCGGCGATGCGGTAATCAAGTTTGCCGAACAGAACACCCGTTACGGCTCGCACTTTTACCTGGACTGGCTGGATAAGGAAGCCGAATTGCGCCGCCAATTACAGGCTTTACTGAATGCGCCTTCCGCCGACGACATCGCGCTGGTCAAAAACACCTCGGAAGCCTTGTCGTTCGTCGCCTACGGTTTATCATGGCAAGCCGGCGACAATATTGTCTCCAGCAATGAAGAATTTCCCTCTAACAGACTACCTTGGGAATCCTTGGCCGATCAGGGCGTCGAGTTCCGCCAAGCCGACCTCTACAGCGCCGATACGCCGGAGGATGCGTTGTTTGCGCTGGTGGACGCCGACACCCGCTTGCTGACGATCAGCTCGATACAGTTCGCCTCAGGCCTGCGCATGGATTTGGAACGCATCGGCGCGTTCTGTAAACAGCGCGGCATTTTGTTTTGCATTGATGCGATCCAAAGCCTGGGCGCGGTGCAGTTCGATGTCCAGGCCTGCCAGGCCGATTTTGTGATGGCCGACGGCCATAAGTGGATGTTCGGCCCTGAAGGACTGGGCGTTTTTTACACCACACCCGCAGCCAGGGATAAGCTAAAGCTGACCCAATACGGCTGGCACATGATGAAAGACATTCATAATTATGAAAACCAGCCGTGGGAAGTCCATCCCACCGCCCGCCGCTTCGAATGCGGCAGCCCCAATATGCTGGGCATCCATGCTTTTTCCGCCAGTTTGTCTTTACTGCTGGAAACAGGCATGGACGCGGTCGAAGCGCAGGTTTTACAAAAGTCCGGCTATTTAATCGATGCGGTTGCTAACAACGAGCAGTTGGTTTTATTGTCGGCCAAGCAAGCCCGGCTGAAATCCGGCATTGTCATTTTTAAACACCGGACGGTTACAAATGACGCGTTATATAAACATTTGCAGCAAAGCGGCGTAGTTTGCGCCTTGCGCGGCGGCGGCATACGCTTCTCGCCGCATTTTTATAATACTTTTGACGAAATCGACCGGGCGCTGGAACGGGTTACGTCGCCGGCATAAGCCAATCCCGTCCCGCCGCTAAACCGCTTTCCCGTTCGCTCAAACATCCCGCTTCAACGCTGTTGACTTACAGCCGAGGAGCGGTTTTCCGCCTACCTCCTGCGTCCGTGAGTCGTTCGCGTCTTCGTGGTGAATAAGCTTTAAACCGGTTTGGATAATACTTTCACAGCCTCTTCTTAACTTCGTTTAGCGTATCTGCTTGGCGGCGTTTCCTGATAAAATAGCCGCCTAATGCCTTTAAGGCCCTGTTTCCATCCACCCCGATTTTCCACAATAATATGAAATTAGAAAAATCCTCCTGCTTTTCCGCTTGCCCCGGCCCTGTCGTCACCATCGTGCTTGACGGCGTCGGCATCTCTCCGCGCGAAGACGGCGATGCGGTCAAAACCGCGCGCACACCGATGCTGGATAAACTGATGGCGAATTTTCCTATGACTTCCTTGCTCGCGCATGGCACCGCGGTCGGCATGCCCAGCGACGAAGACATGGGCAATAGCGAAGTCGGCCACAACGCGATTGGCGCGGGCCGCGTGTTTGCCCAAGGCGCCAAGCTGGTCGCCGAGTCCATCGCCAGCGGCCACTTGTGGCAAGGCCAAGCTTGGAAGGACGTTATCGCGACCGCCAAACAAGGCGGCACGCTGCATTTCATCGGCCTGTTCTCCGACGGCAACGTGCATTCCCATATCGACCATCTGCGCGCGATGCTGGACCAAGCCAAAAAAGAAGGTGTGTCCAAGGTGCGGCTGCATATCCTGCTGGACGGTCGCGACGTTGGCGAAACCTCCGCGCTGGATTACGTCGATCCGTTCGAAGCCTACCTGGACGGCTTGCGTAGCGCCGATTTCGACGTCGCGATTGCTTCCGGCGGCGGCCGCATGACCATCACGATGGACCGCTACGAAGCAAACTGGGCCATGGTGCAGCGCGGCTGGGACATCCACGTGCGCGGCGAAGGCCGGCAATTTGCCAGCGCTCATGAGGCCATCGTCACCTACCGCAACGAATCGAACGTTATCGACCAGGATTTGCCCGGCTTCGTCATCGCCAAAGACGGCAAACCTTTGGGACCGATTGTCGACGGCGACGCAGTGGTGCTGTTCAATTTCCGCGGCGACCGCGCCATTGAAATTTCCCGCGCCTTTACCGAAGAAAATTTCACCGCGTTTGCACGCGGCCCGCTGCCGAAAGTCACCTATGCCGGTATGATGCAATACGACGGCGACACCAAATTGCCGCCGCGCTTTCTGGTACAGCCGCCGGCAATCGATAGAACCATGGGCGAATACCTGGCCAAGAGCGGCATTTCGCAATATGCGATCAGCGAGACGCAAAAATACGGCCACGTGACTTATTTCTGGAACGGCAACCGCTCCGGCAAATTCGACGAATCCTTGGAAACCTATGTCGAAATCCCCAGCGACGTGGTGCCGTTCGAACAACGTCCGTGGATGAAATGCGCCGAAATCACCGATGCATTGATCGACGCGGTGCGTAGCGGCAAATACCGCTACCTGCGGGTCAACTACGCCAACGGCGACATGGTCGGCCATACCGGCAATTTCGAAGCGGCGGTCACCGCGATGCAAGGACTTGATTTGCAATTGGCGCGCTTGATTCCAGTCATTTTGGAAATGAACGGCACGGCCATTATCACCGCCGATCACGGCAACGCCGACGAAATGTACGAGTTGGATAAAAAAGGCAACGTCACTCGCGACGCCGAAGGCCGCACCAAAGCCAAAACCGCGCACACATTAAATCCGGTGCCGTTCGTGCTGATCTCAGGGGAAGACAATCCGGGCTACAAACTGCGCCAGGATTTGCCGGCGGCGGGCCTGTCGAATATTGCGGCAACCGTGCTGAACCTGCTCGGCTACGAAGCGCCGGAAGACTACGATCCGAGCTTGATCGAGTCCGTCTAACAGCTTCGCACCTGCATTGCTGCGGATTATATCCGTAGCAATGCGTTTCTCGGCAACAGCCGGTTGCTACAATGGCATTCATATCGGCATCCTAAACCCGACGAATTCGGCTTCGTTGGGCGCTCTGTTTTTGCCAATACCGCTTTTTTGGCCGCAGGTTTAGACAATTTGGCCTTGAAGGCTGTCGATGCCCCGCCTCAAGCGCTGCCGGCCACAGTAAAAAACGCCATCAACTCTTGCAGTTGCGCGGCTTGTCCGCTCATTTCTTCCGAGGTCGCGGCCAGTTCTTCGGCCGAACAGGCGTTTTGCTGGGTAATTTTGTTCAATTGATCCATCGCAGCATTGATCTGGCCCGCACCGGACGATTGTTCCTCGGATGCGGCGGCGATTTCCTGCACCAAGTCGGACGTAAGCTTGATCGACGGCACGATGGTATCCAACAGCTTACCGGCGATTTCGGCCGTCGAGACGCTGCTTTCAGCCAGCTCGCCGATTTCCTGGGCCGCAACTTGGCTGCGTTCGGCCAATTTCCGGACTTCGGCCGCGACCACCGCAAAGCCCCTGCCGTGATCGCCGGCTCGGGCCGCTTCAATCGCCGCATTCAACGCCAATAAGTTGGTCTGGTAGGCAATGTCATCGATGATGCCGATTTTGTTGGCGATGCTCTTCATCGCCGTCACTGTCTCTTTAACCGCTTCGCCGCCTTGCACCGCCTCGGTGCTGGCTTGGGCCGCGATGCCGTCGGTCACTTTCGCGTTTTCGGTGTTCTGGTTGATCGACGCCGACATCTGTTCGACCGAGGCGCTGGCTTCCTCGGCGCTGGCGGCCTGTTCGCTGGATGCTTGCGACAGCGATTGCGCCGTGACGCTGATCTGTTCGGAGGCATTGCCGAGCTGGCCGGCGGCGCTAATCACTTCGCTAATGGTTTGCGAGAGTTTATCGATGGTATTGTTGACGGTGTCCTTGAGGTCGCCGAGCCGGCCTTGATAATCGCCGTTAACGGTATGGATCAGGTCGCCCTGTTCAACCCGATTGAGCACCTCAATTGTTTCGCTAAGCGGCAAAACAATGCTGTCCAAGGTTGCGTTAAAGCTTTCGACGATCTTGCGGAAATCGCCCTGATGGTTGCCGGCATCGGCACGGATGGAAAGCTTGCCGGCGGCCGCGGCTTTTGACAGCGTTTCGATATCGTTAACCATGCGTTGGATCAAGACCGTCATGTTCTGCATGGCGGCCAGCACCTGACCGGTCTCGTCCCGGCTGATCGTATCGATCTTGGCCGTCAGGTCGCCTTTAGCGATTTGTTGCGCGATGTTTAGCGCCTGGCGCATAGGTAGAACAATCGCACGGGTAATCAATACAGCCAGAGCCGCCAAGGATATCAAGGCAACCACCACCATCACCGCAACATCGGTTTTGGCATTATTGAGTTGCTTGCTAAACCGGCTGGCTTCGTCGGCGGAAACCTTTTCGAGCAGTTTGCGAAGCTTTGCAAATGCCGTATAAATGGGTTTGTCCGCGCCTTGAATGCCTTTGTCCATTGCTTCGATACTCAGTTTTGCGCTACGCATTTCAACCAGCTTGCCCATCGCATTCCGGTATATCTCGACAGAGGCATCGATTTCATCCAGCAATACATGTTCTTCCTGCGCCACATTGGGGATGGCGCGGTATACGCCGGTGATACGTTTGATTTCCCCTAAATCCGCGGAGAATTTATTTTCGTATTCCCCTCCGCGCAACACATAATTCTTGAAGTGGTGAATGGCATCGCCCAAGGCGCGGTTACCGTCGATCAACAAATCTTTCTGGGCGTTAATGCTCGCATCCAGATTTCTCCAGCGGTCGTCAACTTGCTGGAAAGTAAATAATGAAAATCCGCCAATTGCCGTAAGAACCAGAATGGCAATACCATAACCAAAGCCAAGCTTCATACTCATCTTTAAATTTCTGAACATATTCCCTCTAAAAGACAATTTATGTTGAGGAAAAATCCGCCGTCGGCGGCACTTCGGCTAATGGGCCGTATTGAATGAGCCGGCCTCCGCCACAATCCGTTGCAGCTATTGCGTGGCGCTGACTGTAAACCAATCGCCTAATCGTCACAATCAGTATAATCCGAAGCCAAGTAGGAATTACCTTACAATTGAAAAGGCTAATGTTGTAGGACGTGAACTCTATTAGGAACAGGCAAGAACCGATGATCGGCAATCAGCTAAGCCAACCCAAGTTTGAACAACCTATAGAAGTTTTCGGTCGATGATTCCGCGATTTTATTGACCGTCGTTCCGCGTAATTCCGCTAACTTCTCTGCAACATAGCGCACATAAGTTGGGTAGTTGGGTCTGCCGCGGAACGGCGCCGGCGCCAGGTAGGGCGAGTCGGTTTCGATCAGGAAACGGTCGGCAGGCACTTTTTTAGCGACTTCCTGGATTTCCTTGGCGCTGTTGAAAGTGACGATGCCGGAGAAGGAAATGTAGAAATTCAAATCCAGCGCTTGTTGGGCAAACTCCCAGTCTTCGGTGAAACAGTGGATAATGCCGCCTACTTCACTAGCGCCTTCTTCTTGCAAAATCCTCAGGGTATCGTGTTTGGCTTCGCGGGTATGGATAATCAGCGGTTTTTTCAATGCTTTTGCGGCGTTAATGTGATTCCTGAAACGTTGGTGCTGCCAGTCTAAATCGCCTTCGCTGCGAAAATAATCCAAGCCGGTCTCGCCGATGCCGATGACTTTATCCGATTGAGCTAAAGCAATCAGTTCTTCGGCGCTGGGATCGTGACCGTCTTGGCTATTGGGATGCACGCCTACAGTCACGGATATTTGCGGATAAGGAGCAGCCAAATCCAGCATGGCCGGATAAGATTCCAAATCTATAGCAATACATAGCATATGTTCGATTTGGCTATTGGCCGCTTCGTGCATGAAGCAGGAAAAATCGTTTTGATAGGGTGCCAGATCGATACGATCCAGATGGCAATGGGAGTCTATTAACATGAATTATCGGAATGTAGGGGCAATCCCTTGTGATTGCCCGGATAATGGTGGATTTAGGGTAACCACAAGGGATTGCCCGGATAATGGTGGATTTAGGGCAACCACAAGGGACTGCCCCTACGATCTTTACATTGTATGAGTCGCACGGTCGCTCTCTAAAGAACCGGCCAAATAGTTTTCTATTTTGTTGCGCGAGGTGCCGCCGTCCTGGTCGCTGAATTGCACGCCGACGCCGCTGGCCCTATAGCCGTCCGAACCGGGCGGCGTTATCCAGATTATTTTTCCGGCTATCGGCAAGCGTTCGGTTTCCTCCATTAAATTAAGCAGCATAAACACTTCCTGTCCCATGGAGTATTCGCGATTGGTAGGAATAAATAGCCCGCCGTTGGTAACAAAAGGCATATAAGCCGCGTACAAAGCGTTTTTATCTTTAATCGAAAGGGACAATATGCCTTGTCCGGGCGCTGCATCTGCCATGGTCATTTACTCCGGTTAAGTTCGTGCCATTGGATTAAAATTTCTTCAAACAATAACTGCTTGTTTATTTGCGTATCCAGCCGTTGCCGGCTGAGCAATAATAAATCGTAAAATTTATAAAGCCCTTTTAATTCTAGCCGTTCGGATAGTTCTTGCAACTGTCTATTCAGGTCCGGATTGTATAGGTTTTCAACTTGGGCGCGATATGAACACTTAATCAAATCGATAACCCAGGAAGTCATCCAGAATATTAGCGGCGATGCCGGCAGCTTGTGCCAGTCTTCGGCGACAATGACCGGGGATTTAAGTTGCCTGGCTATCGCGGTCCATGCGCTGAAACAGTCATTACGCAAGCTTAAGGTTTCATCATTGGCATAATCCAGCGCCAGCAAAGGCGCGCCCTGTGCTAAAGCGACATTGCCGCGCAGTGTTTTGTGGGCATCGGCATTACACTGCAATGTTTCCGCCAGCCAATCGATGACGGTTTCCTTATCCGGCGTCGCTATCGTCAGTTTTTGACAACGGCTGATGATGGTCGCCGGTAATTTGGCCGGCTTTTCAGTGACTAATATGATCAGGGTGCGCTCGGTCGGCTCTTCCAGGCATTTTAAGAAGGCGTTCGCCGCGGCATTGTTCATCTTGTCGGCCGGATTGATGATAACGACGCGATAAGTATCGAACTGGGGCTTTAAGGTTAACCGGACGATCAGGCTGCGTATCTGCCCGATAGTGATGCCTTTACCCGGTTCTTCGGGCTGCACTTGAATAAAATCGGGATGGGTTTCGGCATTAACCAACAAACAGCTGCTGCAAAAGCCGCAAGCGATGCCGTTAGCCTGCGGTGTTGCGCAAAACAAGGCACCGGCGAATTGATTGGCTAACTGCTGTTTGCCTAAGCCTTTATTGCCGCTAATGAGCAATGCCTGCGGAATGCGTTTTTGCGCAATATAACTGCGAAGATGCTCCCACTGTGGCTGTTGCCAGGGTAACACTGGGTTCGGCAGGGTCATTTTATATTTCATGCCTTTGAGAAAAGGTGGTTCCGCTCCAAATAGTCTTTAATAAAGGCCGGATTGGTGCATTTACCGCTGCCACATTTTTTGTAGCCATCATCTGTAATCCGCTACTTTTAACGGCATTTAAAGCATACGGCACAATTTTATCCTAATAAAATCAACATATAAGACGAATACAAGCTTGAACAAAACGGCGAACTGCCCGGCGTTTTATAAAAATAAAAGTAACTATTCAGCGTATGCCCAATAGAACACGGATTCGCTCGTTCCCAAGCTCCAGCATTGGGAATGCAGTCTTGGAAGCTCCAGCTTCCCGACTCGCGAAGCTGGAGCTTCGCTAACTGGGTTCCCAAGCCGGAGCTTGGGAACCAGCGCAAAGCCTGCACTCCGCCGTTTTAAAAAGTGAAATATTGTACCAGATACATGCAGAGAGATTGATATTGGATCTGTTGATCTAAAGTTGTTTTGCCAATCATTGCTTTCTTATCCGCACACACTTCCGACAAAAACAAATGTTCATCGCGAGGATTCCGCGGAACCAATCATAGCCCGCCCCAGCGCACCGGCATTAGCCATCAGGCGCAGCCTTGCCGAACGCCATTCCGCCATGACCCGGAGGCGCTCCTGCCCAGCCTCCGCCAACACAGACTGGGTGTTGAGCACCTCTAAAACGTCGGCCGCCCCCTTGTCGTAGCGCCGTATCGAGCTTGCCTGGGACGCTTGCGCCGCCTTAAGCAGCTCACCCGACGAATGCAGGTTTACCAGCGACGACACTGCATCGGCATGGGCTTTGACCACCTCGGTCAGCACTTGTTGCCGGGTATCCAGCAATTCCACTTCACGCTGTTCTACTTGCGCCTGTGCGCCTCTAACCTTATACGTTCTGGAAAAACCTTCAAACAACGGCACCGTCAGGACCAGGCCGACGGTGCTGACCTGCGTTTGCGTCGCCTGTAAACCTTGATTGGGATAGCCGTTCTCGTAATAGTTGGCTGTAAAGTCCAGGGTAGGCAATCCCTCGGAACGCACCGCCGATACCTTGCGCCCCGCCGCCTCCCACTGGGCGCGCGCGGCGATAATCGCCGGATGGCGCTGCTCCGCCTCGGCGATCCAGGTATCCAGGTCTTTCGCCGTTTCGGCATGGAACTCGTCCATGGTCTCGGGCAGGATGACGCGCGTATGAGTCGGCACGCTCATCGCCTGCACCAATACCGCAAGCGCTTTGCTATTGTCCCCTTGCGCCCGCTGCTGGCTCAGCGCAGCATGAGCCAACGCGGTGACGGCTTGCAACGTATCGCTTTGGGGCGCGGCGCCCGAGGCTTCGCGCCTGCGCGCTGTGTCGAGCGTCGCCTGGGCAATGCGAACGGCTTCGTTGCGGGCGATTAGCGTTGCTCTCGCGGTGACCGCGTCAAAGTAAGCCTGAATGACGCTAACCAACATTTTCTGCAATTCGGCGTCATGACTGGCCAGCGCGGCTTCCAGTAGTTTTTCCGCCAATTCATGATTGGCGGCGCGGCCGCCGAAATCCAATAGACGCCAGGATAGGCTCGCGTAGAGGGTATCGCCATCCTTTGACGTAGCCGGGGTTGTTGTCCCTGGGAAGGTGGTGTGGTTATGCAAGCCGCTGACCGTTCCTGAAACGGTAGGCAAGTAAGCTGAACGCGCCTCGCCCAGTGCGCCTGCCTGTACCTTGATACCGGCCCAAGTCATCTTGATTTTCGGATTGTTGCACAATGCAAGATCCACCGCCTCGCCCAGCGCCAGCGGCAAGCTGAAATCCTTAGTGGCAGGACAAGGCACCGGCGCGCCGTCGTTCGGCAAGGTGGGACCCGCATCAAGCACCGGCGGACGGGAAAACAACGGATCCTCGAACAGATCCGGAACATCCAGCGCCTGTGCGCTGCATGAAGCGGCTAGCAATAACACGGACAGAAATTTGTTGGGCTTGTTAGTGTAAGTGTTAGATTTCAATGAAAAATAATATAAGGTTGTTATAGGGATGAACGTTAGGCTCATCCCATCATATAAAAATAGCCACAGATGAAGCGGATCAGGTGGGTTTAAACGGATGTTGACGTGGGGAAGTCATTTAACAGTCGTAAGGTGCGCTCTCGTATTTCGAAGTAGGCCGGAATAAGCCGGTTCGAGCGATAGCGAGAACGGGTGTTTCCGGCAATTGGAGTGCCGGAAACACCCGCCCTTGCTGACGCCGGGCGGGCTTATTCCGGCCTACGTCCTGATACATAGTCTCATCTCCCTGTACCTGGGTTCCGTCATCCCTGCCGGAATGGCGGCGTCTCGCAGACACTTGTGTATAACGACGAGAAGGCGCGCTACGGCACTAAACTACCGAAGTCACCGTTCACGCAAACTTTCCCGTCCATGTTGCAACAGCGGCGCCAGCACATACTCAATCACGCGCCGCCGCCCTGTCTTGATTTCCGCGCTCACCGCCATACCGGCTGAAAGCACTATATCGCGACCGTTAACATTAAGCATGGGCTTATCCATCGCTAACTTGACCGTATAGATCGGCCCTCTTTTCTCATCCTCTACCGCATCGCGCGAGACATGGCTGACAATAGCAGAAACAGTGCCGTACTTGGTGTATTCAAAAGCATCGACCTTGATTTCCGCCGGCTGCCCGTCATTAACGAAACCGATGTCTTTATTTTCCAGGGTCGCTTCGACTTCAACAGAGCGGTCCAAAGGCACAATCTGCATCAGCGGCTGCGCAGCCGGCACGACGCCGCCTACCGTATGCACGGTCATTTGCTGCACAGTCCCGGCCACCGGCGCGGTGAGCTTGAGCAGGCGGCTGCGGGAATCGGCGCGCAAGGCATCCTGCTCCGTGGCTCCGGCGGTCTTTGCCCCTTCGGCCAAGGCGTCGAACGCCAATTTGCGGGTTTCGGCAATGAGCGCCGCCCGCTGGTTACGGGCATCGGTCAATTGCCCTTGCAAATCGATACGGGCTTGCTCCTTTTCCAGATAGGCATGCACCGCGACATCATGGTTTTCCGCCAAGACCTGGTAATCCCGCGCCCGTTGCGCCGCCAAAGGTAGCGCCTCGCTATAGCGGACAATATCGCCGTCGACACGCTGTATCTTGGCTTGATAATCCCGATACTGTCCCTCCAAATGCCGTTTAGCCTCCAATAGCTTATCCGCCGCCACCCCGTCGATGTTCGGCAACACCGGCCGTTTGCCCTTGTCCACCGCATCGATCAAGGCTTGCGCCCGAGCCACCTGGATCATGGCCTCGGCATGCTCGCCTTCCGCCTTGTCGCGTTCGGCATCGGTAGCGCTGGCATCCAATTCAATCAGCAAGTCGCCGGCATTGACAATCTGCCCCTCTTCGACATGAATGGCGCGGACGCTGGCGACATCCACCGAAGCGATGGTTTTGGTATAAGCGCTGGGAATAATCTTGCCGGACGCATTGACGATGATATCGACGCGTCCCAGCACCGACCACACCAGCAACACGCACACTAACAGCATCAGAATACGCGCCACCCAACGCCCGGACGGGGACACCGGCTTTTCCTGAAGCGACAAAGCCGCCGGTAGGAACTCGGCCTCGTGGGCTTTAAGATCCGGGCCGGAAAGTTGTTTGCGCCGCTCCCAGTAGTAAGCAAAGACGTCCCGGTAACGGCGCAGCAGTTCCGCATAAGCGGCCTGCCTGAGTCCAATCTTCATATTTCCACCGCCCCCATCTGCAACTGGTAAAGATGGGCGTAAATGCCGTCCGGCCTGCGGATAAGTTCGGCGTGCCTGCCCTCTTCGGCAATCTGTCCGCGCTCCATGACAATGATGCGATTCGCCTCGCGCACCGCGGAAAGCCGATGCGCGATAATCAGCACCGTGCGCCCTTGGCAAATACTGCGCATATTGTCCTGGACGATCTTCTCCGACTCATAATCGAGCGCGCTGGTGGCCTCGTCGAAAATCAACACGCGCGGGTTGGAGATTAGCGCCCTGGCAATGGCGATACGCTGGCGCTGGCCTCCGGAAAGCCCGGTGCCGTGTTCGCCCACATGAGTATCGTAGCCTTCCGGCAGTTCGCAGATGAATTCATGCGCCCCGGCCAGCTTGGCTGCGGCAATGATGGCTTCAATCGGCAGCGCCGGATTGGACAGCGTGATATTGTCGCGAATGGAACGGTTGAACAGGGTGTTTTCCTGCAATACCACGCCAATCTGCTGGCGTAAGGATGCGGTGTCGATAATGGCAATATCCTGTCCATCGACCAATACCCGTCCGCGATCCGGCACATACAGGCGCTGCACCAGCTTGGTCAGCGTGCTTTTGCCCGAACCTGAACGGCCGACAATGCCGATCACTTCGCCGGGAGCGACTTTAAGGTTGACGCCGCGGATAACATCCGGCGCATCGGGCCGGTACCGGAACGACACTTGGTCGAACTCGATAGCGCCTTCAATGCGCGGAATACGGGTCTTTTGCCCGGCGACTTCAGTGCGGGCATTGAGAATATCGCCCAAACGGCTCATGGAAATGCCGACCTGCTGGAATTCGTTCCACAACTGCGCCAAGCGCAAAATAGGCGAAGCCACCTGCCCGGACAGCATGTTGAAAGCAATCAGCTCGCCGACCGTCATTTTGTGGTCGATCACCAACGTGGCTCCCATCCACATAATGCCCGCCGTCACCAGCTTGCTGACCAAGGTAACGCCGCCGCCCGCGATGGTTGACACATTGGTGGCCGACAGCCCGGCGCTGACGTAGGCGGCGAGTTGCTTTTCCCATTTACCGATCCAGCGCGGCTCCAATGCCATGGCTTTAACCGTGCCCATGCCGCTCAAGGTTTCCACCAAGAACGACTGGTTTTCCGCGCCCTTGTTGAACTTGTCGTTCAGGCGCTCCCGAATCACCGGCGTGAATAACACCGACAAGGCAATATATAAAGGGATGGACGCCACCACGATCAAGGTCAGCCAAACGCTGTACCACAACATGACGCCGAGAAAAATGAACGAGAACAGCAAGTCCAGCACCAGCGTCATCGCGTTACCGGTCAGGAATGCACGGATGCTCTCCAATTCGCGGATACGCGCTACCGAATCGCCGACCCGCCGCGTCTCGAAATAGGCCAGCGGCAGATTGAGCAAGTGCCTGAACAGCCGTGCGCCCAATTCCACATCGATCTTGCTGCTGGTGTGGGCGAATACCCAAGTACGGATACCGGTGAGCACCGCCTCGAACAGCGTCGCGCAAATCAGGCCGATAGCGATCACATTCAAGGTCTTCATCGCATGGTTGACCAGCACTTTATCCATGACCACCTGGAAGAACAGAGGCGTCGCCAAACCGATCAGTTGCAGCACCAAGGAAATTAGCAGGACTTCCGCCAGTAACCGGCGGTATTTGACCACGGCGGGAATGAACCAAGTGAAGTCGAACTGGGCGACTTCACCGGCAAAACTGGCCTTGCTGGTCAGGAAAATCAATTCTCCGGTCCAAGTGGCGAGAAAATCGGCCAAGCGCAGGACAGCCGGAGGTTCGCCGGGACGCTGGATCAACACACGGGCCGGGGAAGCCTCCGGGTTGATTGCCGCCGCGGCAGCTTGTGCCGGCTGGGGCGCTTCGCCGGGATCGAACTTGCCGACAATAAAAAACCGCCCTTCCCTATCCTCGGCCACCGCAGGCAACGGGGCCTTATCGAGACGGGCAATATCCTGACGCACCGCCTTGGCCGCCAACCCCAAGGATTTGGCGGCGAGCAGGAAAGTTTCCTGGGTGAACGGTTCGGCGCCGAAAGCATGACGCAACTGCGCCTCATCGGCGGCTACTTCATGTAAATTTGCCAGCATCAGCAGGCAGGTAAGGCCCGTGTCAAGCGGAGGGCCGGGGTCAGATGAGGAAATCATTTCCTCGTAATGTACATTCATACTTTATTAACTTTATTTGTAACTGGGGGTTTGAGCCTCAGTTAAGACCTTCCAGGTTTTATAAACCTGGAAGGTCTTTGCTACGGCACTTGTCCAAGCATCCCTAATTGTTTTAACTGGGGCTGGCCGTCTTCTTTATTGAGCCAATGATTGCAGGCAAAAAAATGTGCCGGCGCTCGGTTAGCCAATGGGACGGCTGTAGTGAGCGCCCTACTTACCCCATCTATCGCCAGTTCGCCGCCAACACCGGCGCTAATGCGGTCTGGTAGTCTTGGGGCAATATGGTCTGACCTGCTGACGGCGGCGCGAAAGCGGCCATGGCCTGAACCAAAGCGTCCACATTGGCATCGGTCAACAGTTTGCCGTCGCCGGCTTGGAACTGTTCGACGTGATAAGCCGAACCGCTGTACCAATCTATTAGCGTCGTTTTGTCGGTGCTGCCGACCACGCTCACTTCAAGATCGTTGTTGACCTGGCGGAACCAGAGCTGGCTGGAGGCTATATCGCTGCCGCAGTTCAGGATGTCGATATTACCGGCTGTGGCGTCATTCTCCCGGATAGTGCCGCTGCCGTAGCCGCGCTTGAGCAGATAACTATCATTGCCGATGCTTGCCGTGCTATTGCCAATCGATACATTATTTACGCCCCGGACGCTGACGGTCAGGGTGGCGGTGCCGGTCAGGCCGGCGGCATCCTGTAGCGTGTAGGTGAAGGTCTCGCTCAACGGGGTGCTGCCGGTACTCAGCGCCTGTACATGGAGGTTATTGCTGTCGACAACATAGCGGTAGCTGCCGTCGGCGTTGAGGGTCAGGCTGCCGTAATTCCCGGCGGTGGCTTGGCCCAAGGCGCCGGCGGACGCGTTAAAGCTGACGCCGGTGACGGTTTTGCTATCGCCTACGTCGACGTCGGTATCGTTGACCAGCACGTTGCCGCTGGGATTGATGCCGGTGCTGTTAAATTGGATGTCGTTCAACGTGAACCCGGTATTGTAGAAGCTGGAGTCGAAGTAGAAGGTTTGGTTCGCGGCCGTCTCGACCGTACGCATCACCGCGCCGTTCTTCAGGTAGCGCACGGTGCCGCCGTCATAGGCGACCGTCAGCACGTCGCTGGTGGTGTAGGCGCCGAAACTGCCGACGTAGACGCCACTTTCGCGAATTTGGAGGATGCCGTCTGCGGCCGGGTACCAGGCGTAGTCGAGCGAGGTATAGTTGCCGTCGCCGGTCGGATCGCTATTCAGGCCGAACATGCCGTGCAGGTTGGTTTGGCTTGCTCGCGCCGAAACCGTGGCGCTACCGGTGAAGCCGGTGCGGCTGTAGGCGTCCGCATCACCCCAGAAAGCGTTGGTGCCGCCGCTCTTGCCGACCGAGTTGCCGTAAACGCTGACCGCGGCGGAGGTTGTGACCAACGGGGCGCTGCCGAACTGGATATCGTTCAGTGTGAACCCGGTATGGTAAAAGCTGGAATCGAAGTAGAAGGTCTGGTTCGCGGCCGTGTTGACCGTGCGCATTACCGCGCCGTTCTTCAAGTAACGCACGGTGCCGCCGTCATAGACGACCGACAGCACGTCGCTGGTGTTGTAGGTGCCGAAAGCGCCGACGTAGGCGCCGCTTTCGAAGATATTGAGGTCGCCGGACGATCCCGTATACCAGGCATAGTCGAGCGAAACATAGCTGCTGTCGGTCGCCGGGTCGGTGTTCAGGCCGAACATGCCATCCAGGTTGATCTGGCTCGCACGCGCCGAAACATAAGCGCTGCCGGTGAAGCCGGTGCTGCTATAAGCGTCCCCGCCATTGGAGGCGTTCGCCCCCCCGGTCTTGCTGACGGAATGGCCGTAGAAAGTGACGGCCGCGCTGGTTGTCGTTTGTAGCGAAAGGAAGCTACTGCCGATCGCGCTGGCGCTATCATTGCCCCCAATAGGCGCATCGTTGACTGGCGTGACGCTCATGCTCAGCGTCGAACTGGAACCGGTGTTCGTGGTGTAGGTGACCTGCGGTACGATGCCGTTCCAATTAGCGGCCGGCGTGAAGCTATAGCCGCCGTCGCTATTGAGCGTCAGGCTGCCGATGCCGGCAATGGCCGCGGTCTGGCCCGCACTGTAATGAGTGCTGTTTCCCGCGACGGTAAAGCCGGCCACGGTCAGCGTGTTATCCACATCGCTGTCGTTGCTGAGTACGTTGCCGGTCATTGTGCTGTCTTCCAGACCGGCAACGGTATCGGCAACCACGACGCTGGCATCGTCTAAGCCTCGGACGCGGACGGTCAGGGTGGCGGTGCCGGTCAAGCCGACGGCATCCCGGATCGTATAGGTGAATGTCTCGCTCAGCGGCGTGCTGTCGACATTCAGCGCCCGGACCTGGGCGTTATTGTTGTCAACAACATAGCGGTAGCTGCCGTCGGGGTTGAGGGTCAGGCTGCCGTAGTTACCGGCGGTGGCTTGGCCCAGGCTGCCGGCGGACGCGTTAAAGCTCACCCCGATGACGGTTTTGCTATCCCCGGCGTCAACGTCGGTGTCGTTGACCAGCACGTTGCCGCTGGGATTGATGCCGCCGCTGTTAAATTGGACGTCGTTCAGCGTGAACCCGGTATTGTAGAAGCTGGAGTCGAAGTAGAAGGTTTGGTTCGCGGCGGTGTCGACCGTGCGCATGACGACGCCATTCTTCAGGTAGCTCACGTGGGTGCCTTCGTAAGCGACCGCCAGCACGTCGCTGGTGCTGTAGGCACCGAAACTACCGACGTAGACGCCACTTTCGCGAATCTGGAGGATGCCGTCTGCGGCCGGGTACCAGGCGTAGTCGAGCGAGGTATAGTTGCCGTCGCCGGTCGGATCGCTATTCAGGCCGAACATGCCGTGCAGGTTGGTTTGGCTGGCTCGCGCGGAAGCATAGGCGCTGCCGGTGAGTCCAATGCGGCTGTAGGCGTCCGCATCGCCCCAGAAAGAGTTCGCGCCCCCGGTCTTGCCGACCGAGTTGCCGTAGACGCTGACCGCGGCGCTGGCTGTCATCAGCAGGCCGCTACCGAACTGGACATCGTTGAAGGTGGCCCCGATCTGATGGAGGCAGGAGTCGAAATAGAAGGTCCGGTCCGGGGCTGTGCTGACGGTGCGCATCACCGCGCCGTTCTTCAGGTAGCGCACGCTGGTGCCTTCGTAAGCGATAGCCAGGACATCGCTGGTGTTGTAGGTACCGAAAGCGCCAATGTAAGCGCCGTGTTCGAAGATATTAAGATCGCCGGACGATCCCGGGTACCAGGCATAGTCGATCGAAGCAAACTCTGTATCGGCCGTGGGGGTGGCGCTCAGGCCGAACATGCTGTCCATGCTGGTCTGGCCCGCGCGCGCCGAAACATAGGCGCTGCCGGTAAATCCGACGCTGCTGTAGGCATCGCCGTCATTGGCAATATTCGAGCCTCCGGTCTTGATGACGGTGTTGCCGGAAATGGTGACGCCGGGGCTGGTGGTGGTCAGCGGGGAAATGCCATTATTAGCGCCGTCGGCCTCAGCCGTTCTAGCGCTTGCCGTGTCGTCGACGGCAACGGGAGCAACATCAAGCAAGGTCCTTACCCAGAATGCATCCTTGATCGTGCCGTCGGCAAACTGGAATTGCTCGACCGCATAGCTGCCGACGCCCAGTTCGGCAAAGCGGATGCTGCTGCCGTCGAAAGCGGTGAGGACGACTTCGCCATTGACACGGCTAGCGATGATTTGTGCGTCACTGATACCTGCGCCAAACACAATACGGTCGGTGCCGCTGCTGTCGAGGATGCGGTCGTCGCCGCCGCCTAAACCGAAGCGGTATTGGTCGTCGCCGGCGCCGCCATTGAGAAGGTCGTTACCGGCAGCGCCATCCAGGCTATTGTTGCCGGAATTGCCGATGATGATATTGTCGAGTTCGTTACCGGTCGCGTTGATGTTGGCGGTTTCCAACAGGGTCAAATTCTCCAGGTTGTTGCCCAGTGTAAAGTCGATGCGGCTCTGTACGGTGTCGATGCCTTCGCTGAAATTCTCGGTCACGGTATCGCCGATGTTGTCTATAACATAAGTATCGTCGCCGCTACCGCCAATCAGGGAATCCGCCCCTGCCCCACCGTCCAGCACGTCATTGCCAAGTCCGCCATCCAATAGGTTGGCGGCGCTGTTGCCGGTGAGCACGTTGTCCAGCGCGTTGCCGGTGCCGTTAATGGCGTCCATGCCGGCCAAGGTCAGGTTTTCGACGTTGCCGCCGTCGGTTCCCGCGCCATCGGTGTCCATCAGGCTATAGCCGATACTGCTGATTACGGTATCGATCCCTTCGGACGCCAGTTCCGTCACGATGTCACCGGCATTGTCCACGGTGTAGGTGTCGTTGCCTGTGCCGCCGATCAGGGTATCCGCCCCTGCCCCGCCATCGAGAATATCGTTGCCGGCCAAGCCTTCAAGCACGTTGACACCGCGATTGCCCACCAGGGTGTTGTCGGCGCTGTTGCCTGTGCCGTTGAGGTTTTCTTCCCAGAACTTGACCGGCTCCAGGGTGTAGATGGCATAGGCGTTGCCGACGTTGGCGGCTTGCCGGAAGACGTCGATGCTCAGGAAGCGGGTCATGTCGCTGACTTTGCCCCGGCCTGAATCGGCCACATAGAATCCGGCCAAGCTGCCGTCGTTTTCGTTGTAGACGACGCCGGTCAGGGTGATCGCGTGGTTGATGCCGCCATCGCCGATGTAGGCCGGCTCGCCCCACAGGATACCGGCGTTAACCGAGATAATGACGCCGCGGCCGCTACGGATCAGGTTAGCCAGGCCGTTTTCGTTGTAGCCGTCGATGACGTCGTTGCGGATTTGGTAGCTGTCCAGGATGTTGCGTTGACCGGTAATGTTGGAGCCGCCGAGCTGGTAAGCCGGCAAGCTAGGATCGTTGACGGCCCAGTTGTTGTTGATCGCCAGGGTAACGACTTGCGATTCGGTAGTGGGCAGGCCGGTCTCGGTTATTAGGTTGGCGATGGCGGTCAGCGCGCAGGTGCCCCAGTAGTTGGGCACGGCGTCGCCCTGCATGTAGTCGAGTTCGTTGCGCTTGGGGTAGCCGTACACCAGGACGTGGCGGCCGTCGACGAGGCCTTTTTCGGGCTTGGCAAAATCCAGCAGGATCAGGTTTTCGGTGGTGTCGCCTAGAACGTAGCTGATGCTGCTTTGCACGGTGTCGGCGCCTTCGCCGGCGTTTTCCACGACTTGGTCGCCGAGGTTGTCGACGTAGTAGATGTCGTTGCCCGCGCCGCCGATCATGACATCCGCGCCGGTGACGCCGTCGAGGATGTTGTCGCTGCTGTTGCCGATGATGCGGTTGTCCTGGGCGTTGCCGGTGCCGTTGATGGCGAAGCCTTCGAGCAGGCGCAGTTCTTCGATGTTGGCG
>Ga0079306_1001091_pt1 | contig 19743 bp, 16 predicted proteins | sample Methanotroph_Enr_FD_79181 | JGI IMG/M metagenome (GOLD analysis project Ga0079306, IMG submission 79181) | Enriched soil microbial communities from Old Woman Creek wetland in Ohio, USA - Methanotroph_Enrichment_5 | ecosystem: Environmental > Terrestrial > Soil > Wetlands | place: USA: Ohio...
GACATGGCAGGCAAGCGCATCCTCATGCTCGTCGGCGACTTCGGCGAGGACTACGAGATCATGGTCCCCTTCCAGACCCTGCTGGCCGTGGGCCATACCGTCCACGCGGCCTGCCCGGACAAGAAGGCCGGCGACAGCGTGGCCACGGCCATCCACGACTTCGAGGGCCATCAGACCTACTCGGAGAAGCCGGGCCACCGCTTCGCCCTGAACGCCACCTTCGCGGATCTCAAGCCCGAGCAGTACGACGCCCTGGTGATCCCCGGCGGCCGGGCCCCCGAATACCTGCGCCTGAACCCCCGGGTGCTCGAGATCGTCCGCCACTTCTTCACCGCCAAGAAGCCCGTGGCCGCCATCTGCCACGGCGCCCAGCTGCTGGCCGCCGCCGGCGTGCTGGAGGGCCGCACCTGCTCCGCCTATCCCGCCTGCCGAGCCGAGGTGGAAGTGGCCAAAGGCAAGTACGCCGACATCGCCATCGACGGTGCCGTCACCGATGGCAACCTCGTCACCGCCCCCGCCTGGCCCGCCCACCCCGCCTGGATGGCCCAGTTCCTCCAGGTGCTCGGGACGAAGATCAGCCTCTGAGCCGGAAACAGCTGCCACTCGGGGATCCAAATCCCTCCAAGCAGGTTTCGCACGGAAAGGGGTCCCGGACGGGACCCCTTCCTGTTCTGGCTCCGGAGGAGATCCACCCGACCGACTTTCCCGGTGAGGAACTTCGCCCATTCCCTGCCATCAGGCAATAAACAGGGAAGTGAGGAGGGTGGAGACCGTTCCGGAAGATCATTCACGCGCTCGATGCCCTGCCCGCCTTGATTTGGTCTTCCCTCCAGGCCGGGTTCCCTGGGAAGGGATCGGGGAAAGGAGTGGGGCAGTACAGGGAATGTCACAGGCCAGAAGCGGGAACCGCGTGGCCAAAAGCAGGGAAGCCCGTGTGGGGGGCGGAGCGATTCACTGAGGCACCCGAAGTCGGGCGCGAGCCCCCCCTCCTTCGCGATTCTCCAAAAACAGGGCGCCTCCGTGACCTTCGGCGATCTGGCGGCTCAGCACCAGGCCTATTCCGGTGCCATGGGGCTTGGTGGTGAAGAAGGGGACGAAGAGATTGCCACCCTCGGGCAGACCTGGGCCGCTGTCCTCGATGCGGAATTCGAGGTAGCCGCCTTCGATCTGCCACCCGATGGTTACCGGGGCTCCCGCATCTACGGCGTTGTGCAGCAGGTTGATAAGGGCCTGCTCCAACTGGTCGGGATCGGATTCAACCGCGACACAAGGTCCAGGCTGAATGGCGACGGTTTCCCGTGTCTCGAGGCTCACGACTTTCTTGACCAGGGGCCCAACAGGCGTGGGTCGTTTCGAAGGGGCGGGAAGCCGGGCCAACTGCGTGTAGGCGTCCATGAACCGGCCCAGGGACTGAGCCCTCGACTGGATGATGGAGAGCCCCTGCCTGGCGTCTTGTTCCCAGTCCTCGGCCCGCCGTTCCAGGAAGGTGGCGATGCTGGAGGCGAGGCTCTGGATGGGAGCCAGGGAGTTGTTGATCTCATGCCCCAGTACGCGGATGATCCGCTGCCAGGCCTGGCGCTCTTCCTGTTTCAGGGCCCGGGTGAGATCCGAAAGGACCAGCAGGCGATGGGGCTGCCCCCCCTGGCGGAACTCCGCCCGCCGGGCTTCGAAGCGGCCTTCCCTCCCCGGGAAGGAGAGATCCAGGAGTTCTCCGTCACCGGCCAGGGCCTTTTCAAGCCCGAGTTCGGCGGCGGTGGATCCCAGGAGCCCTTCCACGGGGCGCCCCAGCAACTGCTCGGCGGCCCGGTTGGCCAGCCTCAGGGCCCCGGCGTGATCGAAGGCGAACACGGCCACCTCGATCTCGGCCATCACCGCCCGGAGCAGCGCGGTGGCTTCGAGGGCCCGGAGCCGCTGCAGCTGGAGGAGCTCCGAGAGAGTGTTCAGTTCTCCGAAGACCTGCCCCAGGGCATCCCGGGCGCTTTCGCCCCGAGCTCGGAAGGAATAGTCGCCTTCCCGCAGGGCAGCCAGAAGGTTCGACAGGGTCTGGAGGGGGTGCAGCATGCGGGCCCGCACGCGGCGCGCAGCCCGCCAGGCGGCCAGGGTGGCCAGCGCCAGAGCCAACCCCCAGACCCAGAGCGGAAGCAGCAGGCCTCTTCGAAGGGCCAGGATCTGGGCGAGTGCCAGAACGAGCGCGGGGACGGCTCCCAGAAGGGCCGTCCACTGCAATCTTCGTTCGAGGGAGCGGGTCATGAGCCCTCGATCCCGTATTTCTGCATCCGGCGGTACATCGCGCTGCGGGAGAGGCCAATCGCCTCAGCGGCAAGGGTGGCGCTGCGATGGCAGGCCAGGGCTTTGCGGATGAGGTGGGCTTCCATGTCCTCCAGGCTCATGGCATCCAGATCCCTTGAAGGACCGCCCTGGGAGAGGAGCAGATCATGGCCTGTCACCCGATTGGTCTGGGCCATCAGAGCCGCGCGTTCGACGGCGTGGTCGAGTTCCCGGACATTCCCGGGCCATGGATGGTGCTCCAGGGCGCGGAGGGCGGCCTCCTCGAAGCCGGTCAGATCCTTGCGGTACTTCCGGGCATAAGTCTCCAGGAAGTGGTGGGCCAGGGGCGAGATGTCCTCTCTGCGCTCCCGCAAGGGGGGGAGATGGAGTTCGAAAGTGTTGAGACGGAACAGAAGATCCTGGCGGAAGCGCCCCGCGGTGACCTCTGCGGGGAGGTCCGCGTTGGTCGCGCTGAAGATGCGCACATCGACCTTGAGGGTTCGGGAAGAGCCCACACGCTCGAACTCACCCGTCTCCAGCACGCGCAGGAGCTTGGTCTGGAGGGAGGGCGGGGCGTTGGCGATCTCATCCAGGAAGAGGGTTCCCCCATCTGCGAGCTCGAAGCGACCGACGCGGTCGGACTTGGCATCCGTGAAGGCGCCTTTGGTGTGCCCGAAGAGCTCGCTTTCCAGCAGTCCCTCGGCGAAACCGCCCGCGTTCAGGGTGATGAAGGGGCGATCCGCCCGGGGAGAGGCGGCGTGAAGGTGTCGCGCGAGCAGGGTCTTCCCGGTGCCATTCTCACCGGTGATAAGCATGGGGGCGTCGGAAGGCCCCAGCCGGTCCATGAGCCGCAGGAGAGGCTCCATGGCCCGGGAGTGAGCGATGAGTTGAGGCAGACCGTCATTCCGGAGCAGCCGGTTCTCGGCCTCCAGGCGCCCGGTGCGCTGCAGCGCCGCCGACAGATCCAGCTGGGTGCGAAGGGTGGCCAGGAGCCGCGCATTCTCCCAGGGCTTCTGCACGAAATCCCGGGCCCCTCGCTTCATGGCCTCCACCGCCAGATCCACGCTGCCCCAGGCCGTCATCACGAGCACGGGAAGGGCCGGCGCCGCCTCGCGCAAACGATCCAGCAACTCCAGGCCCTCCTGGCCAGAGGTAGTGTCCTGGGCATAGTTCATGTCCATGAGGAGCAGGTCGGGAGGAGTTGCCTCCACCGCCGACAGGGCCGCCCGGGGGCTCGCCGCCGCATCCACTTTGAAGCCTTCCGACTTCAGGAGGAGCCGCAGGCTCTCCCGGATATCCGGCTGATCATCAGCGATGAGGATGCGCACGGTCATGGACCCAGTATTACTCCCCGGGCTGAAGGTCCGAGTATTCCCGTCAATTTGTCGTCCCTAAAAAGTGCCTAGCTGAGCTCAGGCGGTCACGGAAAATGATTGAAGCACGATCAGGGGTAGAGACCTGCGCAACCAATAAGAAGACCCAACAGGGTGAAGCTATCGATCAATGCCGCGGCCCGGGATCTTGCTTTCACGGTGTTGGTGGCCAAGGTATCGAGGGATTCCACTCCCTTCAGGCTGGCTCCCGCATTCCAATCGTTGATGCGTGCTCTCAGAACTCGGGTGAGGGTTCCAATTGGGGCCAGTGTTCGCACAAGTAGCGTCACCTTAGATGGGCCACAACAGGATTTTCGTCACAGTGATATCATTTTCATTCATGGCTGTTAATCCCTGGCCAAACGCCCTTCGGTCCGCTGATAAGTCTTGGTATGGACCTCATGGCCCTGCTGCTTCTTGGCCTCCTCTTCGCTGACGATGCGGCCATCGAAGAGGTGCACCGTGCGCTGGGCGAAGGCGGTGAAGCGGGTATCGTGGGTCACCATGCAGATGGTGGAGCCGCGCCTGTGCAGGTCCTTCAGCAGCTCCATCACGGCCTCGCCGTTGGTGCTGTCCAGATTGCCCGTGGGCTCATCTGCGAGGAGGACACTCGGTCTCCCCGCAAGGGCCCGGGCCACGGCCACACGCTGCTGCTGGCCGCCGGATAGCTGGCTCGGCAGGTGCTTGGCGCGGTGGCTCATGCCCACTTCCTCCAGGACGTTCATGGCGCGGGCATGGCGTTCCCCTGCATTCATCCCGCGATAGACCAGGGGCAACTCGACATTCTCGAAGACCGTGAGGTCACCGATGAGATTGAAGCTCTGGAAGATGAAGCCGATCTCGCGGTTGCGGATGCGGGCGCGTTCCTTCAGCTTCAGGCCCGAGGCCGCCTTGTTGTTGAGGATGTAAGTGCCGCCCGTGGGTGTATCCAGCAGGCCGAGGATGGAGAGCAGCGTGGATTTCCCGCAGCCCGAAGGCCCTGCGATGGACAGGAATTCGCCTTCGGTGATGTCGAGATGCACATCGGACAGGGCGTGGGTCTCCATCTCCTCGGTGGTGAAGACTTTCTTGATGGATTCGAGGCGGATGAGGGGGGTGGACATGGGAACTCCTCAGGGATTCGAAAAGGGCGAGGGAGAAGCGTTGCTATTCCGAGCGGAGGGCCACGGCGGGCTCGATCCGGGCGGCTGTGGCGGCGGGAATCAGGGTGGCGGCCAGGGCCACGAGACCCAGGACCAAGGCTGCGAGGGCAAGGAACAGGGGATCCGTCGGGGAGACGCCGAACACGAAGGCTTCCATCACCCTCCCCGACCCCAGGGTGAGCAGGGTGCCCAGCCCAAGGCCCATGGCGATGAGCAGCAGACTCCGCCGGGATATTTCCCAGACCACCTGCCAGTCCCGGCCACCCAGCGCCTTGCGGATTCCGATTTCCCGGGTGCGCTGGGCCACGGAATAGGCCATCACGCCATAAATCCCCGCAGAGGCCAGGCACAGGGCGAGGCCCGCGAGCAGGCCCAAGAGGCGGGTCAGGGTTCGGTCGCCCTCCAGGGCGCGATCCAGCCGCATGCTTAGTGGCTCGAGGCCAGCCAGGGGCAGGTCGGGTTCATTGGCTTTGAGGTAGGCCCGCAACTCTCCGATCAACGCCGAAGGGCGGCCTGCGCTGCGGACCACGATCCGGTTCTCGTCCGAGAATCCGGGGTAATAGATGGTGTCCAGGTTCTGGGCCACCCGAGGGCCGTCGTGGCGGACATCCTCCACCAAGCCCACGACGCGCAGGGTGCCGGGACCGTCTTCCCGCTGCCGAATCAAGGCTTTTCCAATGGGATCTTCCCCGGGCCAGCAGTGCGTGGCCAGCGAGCGGCTTACCAGAATATTGTCTGGGGTTTCCACGCAGTCGGCGTCAACGAAATCTCGCCCTTTCAGGAGGGTCATCCCCAAAGCCTCCACGCATCCGGGACTCAATGTGCGGATGTAGGCCGTCAGGAAGAGGTTCTCCCGGTCCGGAAGCCGGTAGTCTGCGTTGGCCCCCGGTTCCATGGGTAGTTCGCTGGCAACGCCTACCTGCGCCACGCCGGGCAAGGCCCGGATCGCATCCACAACATGGCGGATGCGGGCGGTGGCGGTTTGCCACGTGGGCGTGCGCTTCTCATCCACGCTCAGGGTGAAGGCCACGGCCTTATCCGGCCGATAACCCATGGGCGCCTGATTCAGCTTGCGAAGGCTTTGGAAGAGGATCGCGAAGCCCACCAGGAGGCTCAAGGAGAGAGCCACCTGGGCCATGACCAGGCTACTCCGCAGCCACCCATGGCGACGCCCCTGGGTGTTTCGGCTATCGTGACGGAGATCCGCCACCAGATTCACGCGGTCGCCCAGCAGCGCGGGGGCCAAGCTGCAGAGAAGTGACGTGCCAAGGGCCATGCCGAAGGCGAAAAGGAGGAGGCGGCCATCCACACCGATCGCGCTCTGGAGTTCCACCGGGATGAAGGGGCGAAGGAACTGGGTCAGACCGAGGGACAGGGCCAGACCGAGGCTTCCGCCGATCAGGGCCACCAGGAGGCCTTCGGCCAGGAAGGGGCGGAGGGTGTCCATCGAAGTGCCCCCCAGGGCCTGGCGCAGGGCAAGCTCGCGTTGCCGGTAGGCCGCCCTGGAGACCATCAGGTTCGCCAGGTTCGCGCAGGCAATGAGCAGCACCAGGCCGCCCGTGAGCCCCAGCATGATGCCCTTGGCGCGCTGGCCGCCGTAGAGGTAGGTCCGGTAAGGCGTGATCGAGAGGGGAGCCTGCGTCAGTTTAGGGACCTCGCGCGCGAGATCGGCATGGATCCGGCTCAGGTCGGCCAGAGCCTGGGCCAAGCTGACGCCCGGTTTCAGACGCCCGATGCCGTGGAAGGCCCAGGTCATCCATTCACCCCGCAACTGTTCCGGTGTAGGCCCATCCGCCGTGAAGAATTGCGGGTCTGCCTGCCAATGGAAGCTGGGGGGCATGACCCCCACCACGGAGTATCCCTGCCCACCCAGGGTGAGGATCTGACCCAGGATGTTTGGATTTTCTTGGAACCGTTTCATCCACAGGCTGTGGGTCAGTACGACAACCTTGGCTCCACCATCATCCGAGGGCAGAAGGGTTCGACCGAGCTGCGGCTTCACGCCCACCAGGGGGAAGAAGGAACCCGTCACGCCCATCCCCAGAAGGCGCTCGGCGTCCCCATGTCCGGTGAGGGTCAGGCGTCGGCGGCTGAAGACCGCCACATCCGAGAAGTCCGTTTGCCGTGCCTTGATCGCCTGATAGTAGGGCCCCGATAGGGGTAGGTACGGAATGTCGGGAAAGAGCTTCGCGCTGTCCACGTGGACGTAGACCAGTTCTTGGGGACGCTCGAAGGGGAGCGGCTTGAGGAACACCGCCTTGATGACGGAGAACACAGCGGTGTTCGCGCCAATGCCCAGGGCCAGCGTGAGCAAGGCCATGACGGTGAAGGTGGGCGTGCGCAGAAGGCCGCGCAGCGCTTGCTGGAGTTGCCGGAAAAAGAACATGGGTGGCTCCGGTTCAGGTTGACGTCAAGTTGCCCATCTTCATATAGTTAACTGAGCAATGTTTCGATTACTTCAACCGGATCCGGTCGACGCCGTCGTACTGCGAAGTGTCCGACAGAATGATCCGATCACCCTCCTTCAGGCCGTCGAGGATCTCGACGGCGGAGACGGAGGCACGGCCGAGCTTGACCTTCACGCGGGTGGCCTCGGTGCCCTCCGGATTGAGCCGGAACACGCTCAGGGTCCCGAAGGATTGGGCCTGGACCGGGCGCCCGGTGAAGAGGGTGCTGGCGGCCCGATCCAATTCCACGATGCCTTCGACGCTCAGGTCGGGGCGTACACCCTTGGGCATCTCCCCTTCCATGCTGGCGTCCACGGTGACCGTGCCGTTCACGACCGCAGGATCAATGCGGATCACCTTGCCTTTCACGATGCCATTGCGCGTGTCGATGTCCACCGGCTGGCCGATGAGGACATCCTTCGCCTGGGTTTCGCTGACCTTGAGCTCCGCCTTCAGCGGCAACGGCTTTGCAACCTTCGCCAGACTGGCACCGGCCGCCAGCTGCTGGCCCACCTGCAGCGGCACCTGCTGGAGCATGCCCGCCATGCCGGCCCGGACTGTGAGTGAGGCCAGTTGCTCCCGCTTCAGTGCGTACAGGGCCTTCGCCTGTTCCAGCCGGGCGCGGGCGGGTGCGACCCGGCCCGCGGTGTTTTCGTAGAGACGCATCCTGGCTTCTTCTGCGGCCATCCGGCCGGAGGCTTCCTCGGCCTTCACCTTGGCTCGCAGCACATCCAGGTCACTCTGAATGCCCTCCTTTCTCAGCCGCTCCTCGACATGCAGGATGGTCTGGGCCTCCTGGGAGCTGGCGCGGGCGGAGTTGAGGGTGATCTTCTGGCTAAGGTGGTTCATTTCATACTCCGCCTCGGCCTGCCGCATCTGCCACATCGCATCATCGGTGGCCTGCTGCAGTTCAGGAGATGACAGTTCGGCGATGATGCTTTCCTTTGCCACCGTGGTGCCCGGGTAGAGCAGGATGCGCTCCACCTTGCAGGGGACTTGGGCCGTGATCATGCGCACATCCACCGGCACCAGCGTGCCCGTCCCCCGCACCTGGAAGATCAGGGCCCCCCGCTTCACGACATCGATGAGCAGGTTCGAATGGTCGACTTGGGGCGCCGCGGGCTTGAGGCGAGCAAGGGCCAGGGTAAGGGTGAGAAGGCCAAGCCCCAACGCACTGAACAGAATCAGGCGGGCGCGGCGCGGACGAGGCGGAAGGGCAATATCCATGGGCGAGGACTCCAGTCCCGTCCATGCCCGAAGCGTGCCAAATCGCAAATACTACCAAACATATACTTACGAAACTTAATGAGGGTTGTTCGCGTTCCGATTTCGGGAACAATCGTCCCAATATCGGAACGGCATCGGAACGAGACAACTGGAGGCGGACTGGAAGACTTGGTAGCAGTTAGCCTGCTCCGGAAAGTAAGCCCGCGGTAGGCCAAAGAAAAAGGCCACCTGGTCAAGGTGGCCTAAGGGCTTTGTTTTCTGGCTCCGGAGGAGGGATTTGAACCCCCGACCTAGTGATTAACAGTCACCCGCTCTGACCCCTGAGCTACTCCGGAAAGGGCGAAGGTCCATTCTACCGGAGGCCATCGCGAATTCAAGCGGGGACGGACGGTCTAGCCCCGCTGGAGCTCCATGAGGATCTGCCGGGCGGCGGCCTTGAGGGTCTCGATGACGCCGGTGCCCTGGTTGGCGACGGCCTCGATCATGGGCTCGGCGCGGAAGCGGAGGAGGCGCTCCATCTCGGCCACGGGGGCCGCGGAGGGCATGTCGCGCTTGTTCAGCTGCAGGACGTAGGGGATGGAACGGATGTCGAACCCGTTCTCCTTGAGGTTGGTGGCCAGGTTGGCGATGGACTCGATGTTGGCCTCCATCCGGGCCTTCTGGCTGTCGGCCACGAAGATGATGCCGTCGCAGCCGCGCAGGATGAGCTTCCGGCTGGCATCGTAGAAGACCTGGCCGGGCACCGTGTAGAGGTGGAAGCGGACCTTGAAGCCCTTCACCGTCCCCATGTCCAGGGGCAGGAAATCGAAGAAGAGGGTGCGATCCGTCTCCGTGGCCAGACTGACCAGCTTGCCCTTCTTCTCGGGATTGGCCTGCTCGTAGATCCACTGGATGTTCGTGGTCTTCCCGCAGAGGCCGGGGCCGTAGTAGACGATCTTGCAGTTGATCTCGCGGGACGCGTAGTTGATGAAGGTCATGGACGGCCCCGACTAGTCGCCGAAGAGCCGGTCGATGTCTTCGTCCGTGATCTCGGAGAAGGGGCTCTCGAACCGGTTCCCCGTGTCCGATTCCTTCTGGGCCCGCTGTTCCACCTGGTCGAAGATCTCCTGCAGTTCCTTGCTGGCCTTCTTCACCCGCAGCCGCACCAGGGCCAGGCTGGAATTCTGGTCGAAGATGACCACCAGGATGCCGCGCTTGCCGACGATGGAGATGTGGAGGTTGTCCTTCTCCCCCTCGTGGAAGAGCAGGCTGAACTCCTTCTCTCCGATGAGCTTGGCCAGGCCGTCCGTGGCCGCCACGTTCCCGGCGGTGAGGGAGGCCAGGCTGGTGGCGTCGATGCTCTTCACGTCCCCGGCCGCGGCGATCTGCTGGCCGTTCTTGTCCACCAGGAACACCACCTTGGCCGAGGCATCCTTGGAGAGGCGGCCGATGATCTCCTGGAGGAGCTTGTACTCCTCCTCGAACATGACGAGATCCAGCTTGGCCACGACAACCTCCGGGGGACTGCTGTCTGGAGGATACCGCAGTTGACGATCAGTAGGCGCCGGAGCCGGCCCCGCCCCGGGCCACCGCCACGGAGGCCGAGAGGCCCAGGCGGGTGGCGCCGGCGAGGACCATGCCCAGGGCGGCTTCGTAGGTGCGGATCCCCCCGGAGGCCTTGACGCCCATGGCCGTGCCCACAGTCCGGCGCATGAGGGTCACGTCCGCTTCCGTCGCCCCGCCCGTGGAGAAGCCGGTGGAGGTCTTGACGAAATCCAGGCCGGCCTCCAGGGCCAGTTCGCAGGCCCGGGCCTTCTCCCCATCGGTGAGCAGGCAGGTCTCCAGGATCACCTTCAGCGTGGCGGGGGCGGGGACAGCGGTCCGGAGCGCCCGGAGGTCCTCCGCGACCCGGTCCCACTGCGCGGATTTGGCCGGACCGAGGGCCAGGACCGTGTCCACTTCCTGGGCCCCGTCGCGGAGGGCGGTCTCGGCCTCGAAGGCCTTGGCCCGGGTGGCGGCGGCCCCCAGGGGGAAGCCCACCACCGTGCAGGTCCGGACCGGGCTGCCCTTCAGCAGTCCCGCGGCCAGGGGCACCCAGACTGGGTTCACACAGACCGAGGCGAAGCCGTACTGGCGGGCCTCGGCGCAGAGGACCTCCACCTGGGCCGCCGTGGCATCCGCCTTGAGCAGGGTGTGATCGATGAGGGGGGCCAGATCCCAGGGGCCTGCCGGCTCCCGGCATTCGGAGACGGGGCGGTGATGCACCCCCTGCGCGTCGCGGAGGAGGCACCACCCCTCGTCGCATCCCAGCAGTTGGGGGCGCACGGCGGAGGGCCGGTCAAGAAGCCGGGCGCGGACTTCGGCGGTGAGGTCGAGCAGCAGGTCCTTCATGGGGTCCATCATGGCGCCAAGGGGATCCTGCGGAAAGCCGGGTACAGGAAAAGCGGGCCGAAGCCCGCTTTTCCGTGGATCAGGTGGCGGAGACTACTTCTTCTCGGCCTTCTTCTCAGCCTTCTTCACGGCCTTCTTGGCTTCCTTCTTCTCGGCCTTCTTCTCCTCGCCGTTCATGGCCTTCTTCTCAGCCTTGGGAGCGGCCTCAGCCTTCTTCTCGGCCTTCTTGGCGTGGTGCTTCTTGGCCTTCTTCTCAGCCTTGGGGGCCTCGGCCTTCTTCTCCTCGGCGGTCATGGCCTTCTTCTCAGCCTTCTTGGCCTCCTTCTTCACGGCCTTCTTGGCTTCCTTCTTCTCGGCCTTCTTCTCCTCGCCGTTCATGGCCTTCTTCTCGGCCTTGGGAGCAGCCTCAGCCTTCTTCTCGGCCTTCTTGGCGTGGTGCTTCTTGGCCTTGGGGGCGGCCTTCTCTTCGGCCTTCTTCTCTTCGCCAGTCAGGGCCTTCTTCTCGGCCTTCTTGGTCTCCTTCTTCTCGACCTTCTGGACCTTCTCGGCCTTCTTGGGCTCGGGCTTCTTGGCCTCACCGGCGAAAGCGGGGCTGATCAGCGCAGCGGCGATGAGCAGCAGGGCAAGCTTCTTCATGACGTTCTCCCTGGGGGTATCCGGCACGGCCGGAATCTGGGTCTCAGCAAGCAGGATCCAGGCCAATATAAAAGCATTGATAATAAACAAGTTATGAATGCATTCCGGCCCAAAACCAAGTTGCATCCTGCAACCTGTGGCAGGCTGCGACTCGGCGCCCTACTCGCCACCCTCGTGGAATCCGTACCGCTTGAGCTTCCGGTAGAGGGTCGTGCGGTCCACACCCAGGACCTCGGCGATGCGCTGCTTCTCCCGGTGCCGTCCCACCAGGATCTGGATGTACCGCCGTTCCAGCTCGTCCAGGGTGGGCCAGTCCTCGATGAGGGCGGGAACCTCGTCGCCCGCTCCCGGCTCCCGGAGGGTGCGCTTGAGGACGTCCGCCTGGATCTTCGCGGGGAGGTCATCCACCGTGATCTCCCGGCCCCGGCTCAGCTGGGTGAGGTTCTCCACGGCGTTGGCCAACTCGCGCACATTCCCCGGCCAGGAGTAGGCCTCCAGGACCCGGCGAGCTTCGGGATGCAGGTGGTAGGCCTGCTGGTCCTTCTGGGCGAACTCAGAGAGGAAGTGGTCCAGGAGGGGGGGGATGTCCTCGCGGCGCTCCCGGAGGGAGGGCACCGCCAGCTCCACCACGCTCAGCCGGTAGTAGAGGTCCTCCCGGAAGGACCCGGCCTTGACCATCTGCTGCAGGTCCCGGTTGGTGGCGGCGATGACGCGGGAATCCACCTTGATGGTGCGGGTGCCGCCGACCCGGCGGATCTCCTGCTCCTGGAGCACCCGCAGCAGCCGGACCTGGAAGTTGGGGCTCGTCTCCCCGATCTCGTCCAGGAAGATGGTGCCGCCGGAAGCCTCCTCGAAGAGCCCCGGCTTCTCGCCAGCGGCCCCGGTGAAGGAGCCCTTCACATGGCCGAAGAGCTCGGATTCGAGCAGGCTCTCCGTGAGGGCGCCGCAGTTCACGGCCACGAAGGGCCGGTCCCGCCGGTCGCTGGAGAGGTGGATGCTCCGGGCCACCAATTCCTTCCCCGTGCCGCTCTCCCCGGTGATGAGCACCGTGGCCCGGGAATTCTGGAGGCTGGCGATGGTCTTGTAGACGGCCATCATCTTCGGGCTGGAGCCGATCATCAGGCTGCGTTTCCCCTTGGGCGAGACGGCCTTCTCCGTCCCGTGGCCGCTGGACTGGCGCCGGGCCAGGGCGCGGGTCACGAGGGCCTTCAGCTCCTCGTTGTTCCAGGGCTTGCTGAGGAAGTCGAAGGCTCCCTCGCGCACGGCCTCGATGGCGGTCTCCAGGGTCCCGAAGCCCGACAGCAGGATCGTATCCACGCCGAGGGGCTTGGCCTCCCGCAACAGGTCCAGGCCATCCTTCTTGGCCTCCAGGTTGATGTCCGACAGCAGCAGGTCGAAGGGTTCCCTGTGCAGGAATTCGATGGCCCGGTCCGGGTGCGTGGCCTTGACCACCTCCAGGCCCAGGGTCTCCAGGAGCTCCTCCAGGAACTCGCAGGTCTCCTTGCTGTCGTCCACCACCAGCACCCGGGCCATGGCGCCTCCCGGGATGAAGGTATCCCAAACCGGCCTTCCGGCCGAAGCGCGGCGAGCGTATGCTTCGGAACACCTATCCCGGAGAATTCCCATGCGAAGGCTTACATTCCTTGCCCTTTCGACCCTCATGTCTGGTCTCAGCCTCCTGGCCGGCGACCTCACCATCACCTCCCACGTCACGGGAAAGGGCCATTTCGCCAAGGAAGGCACCCAGATCCAGTACGTCGACGCCACCCGGATGCGGATGAACAACGAGAACGCCCGGACCGACACCCTGGTGGACTACGGCCACGAAGTCTTCTACACCATCGACCACACCAAGAAGGTGGTCACCAAGGTCACCTTCAAGGACATGCAGGAAGCCATGCAGGGCATGGAGGACCAGATGGCCAACATGCCGGGGATGGTGACCCGCATGATGTTCGGCGACACCACCGAGGTGAAGGTCGAGCAGCTCGGCGCCGACACCGTCCTGGGCCGGCCCTGCCGGAAGGTCCGCATCACCCTCGGCAAGATGGTCGAGGAGCTGAGCGTGGATCCCTCCCTCCAGTTCCCCATCCGCGACTACGCCAAGGCGATGTCCTTCGCGAACCGCATGCCGGGGGCCATGGGCGCCCTGTTCAAGCGGATCGCCCAGGAAGTCGGCAAGCTCAAGGGCGTCGCCCTCCGCACCCACGTGACGGGCCTCATGGGCATGGACATGACCACCGAGGCCACCGCCGTCTCCACGGCCGCCATCCCCGCCAGCGTCTGGGCCCTGCCCGCCGGCTACAAGGAGGTGGATGGCGGCAAGGAGATGAAGGAGAGCATGAAGGGACGCCACTAGGTAGACTGGATGGGGCCCCTCGCGGGCCCCTTCCTTGTCGGACCGCCCATGAGCCCCCAGCCCCCCCAGCCCTCCTTCGACGACGGCCTCGACCGGCTGGAGGCCCTGGTGCAGCAGCTGGAATCGGGCAACCTGAGCCTGGAGGAGGCCCTGGCCCGCTTCGAGGAGGGGGTCCAGCTCAGCCAGGCCCTGCAGCAGCAACTGGCGGATGCCCAGCGCAAGGTGGAGGTCCTCAAGGCCGGCCTGGGCGGCGAGTACCGGGCCGAGCCCCTGGATCCCGCCAAGGGGACCCCGTGACCCCTCCGGCGGCGACCGCGGCCGCGCAGGTCCAGGCGGATCTCGACCGCCTCCTCCCGCTCCTGGATGCCCCGCTGACGGCCCCCTTCCGGGAGGGCGAGGCCCTCCGGCTGGCCGAGGCCATGCGCTACAGCCTGGAGGCCGGCGGCAAGCGGGTGCGCCCCGTGCTCTGCCTCCTGGCCGCGGAGGCCGTGGGCGGCCGGGCGGAGGACGCCCTGCCGGGCGCCCTGGCCCTGGAGTACGTCCACACCTACTCCCTCATCCACGACGACCTGCCGGCCATGGACGATGACGACCTGCGCCGGGGCCGCCCCACGAACCACAAGGTGTACGGCGAGGGCCACGCCATCCTGGCCGGCGACGGCCTGCTCACGGCGGCCTTCGGCGTGCTCGCCGCGGGCCCCGGCGATCCGGCCACCCGGCTGGAGGCCACAGCCCTCCTCGCCGAGGCCGCGGGCTGGCGGGGCATGGTGGGCGGCCAGGCCCTCGACCTGGAGGGCGAGACCCTCGAGCACTACGACCTGGACCACCTCCGCCTCATCCACCGCCTCAAGACCGGCGCCCTGCTGCGGGCCGCCCTGGAGATGGGCGCGGTCCTGGGCGGGGCGGGGCCCGCGGAACGCCAGGCCCTCCGCGCCTACGGCGAGGCCATCGGCCTGGCCTTCCAGATCCAGGACGACATCCTGGACGCCACGGCCACGGATGCGGACCTGGGCAAGCGGGCCGGGAAGGATGCCGGCAGGGGTAAGATCACCTACCCGTCCCTCCTGGGCCTGGACGGCGCCCGCAGGGCCCTGGAGGAGGCGACCGAGACCGCCCTATGCCGACTAGCATCCCTTCCCAACCGGACTTCCCTGGAAGCCTGGGCCCGCTACTTGGCCCAGCGCGGGAAGTAGGGCGAGCCATGACGGAACCCGCGAGCCCCTATCCCCTGCTTGACTCCCTGGCCGCCCCCCAGCAGATCCGCCACTTCACCCCCGCCCAGCTGGAGCAGCTGGCCGCCGAGGTGCGCGCCTTCCTCATCGCCTCGGTCTCCGAGACCGGCGGGCACTTCAGCTCCAACCTCGGGACGGTCGAGCTGACGGTGGCCCTCTTCCACCACTTCGACTTCCTCCAGGACCGCATCGTCTGGGACGTGGGCCACCAGGCCTACCCCCACAAGATCCTCACGGGACGCAAGGACCGCTTCCCCACCCTGCGCATGCACCACGGGCTCTCGGGCTTCCTGAAGCGGGACGAGAGCCCCTACGACCACTTCGGCGCCGGCCACGCCAGCACCAGCATCTCCGCGGTGCTGGGCATGGCGAAGGCCCGGGATCTGCAGAAGCAGGACCACACCTGCATCGCCGTCATCGGGGACGGGTCCATGACCGCCGGCATGGCCTTCGAGGGCCTCAACCAGGCGGGCTACCTGGTCACCAGGAAATTCCTGGTGATCCTCAACGACAACGACATGAGCATCAACCCCAACGTGGGCTCGCTCCAGGGCTACCTGAACCAGATCATGTCGGGGCAGTACTACCACCGCTGGCGGGACCGCATCGAGCACGCCATCAAGGCCATCCCCCTGGAGGGGCTCAGCAAGGGCGTGGCAAAGGCCGCCAAATGGAGCGAGGAGAGCTTCAAGCGCCTCATGGTGCCGGGGCTGCTCTTCGAGGATCTCGGGTTCCGGTACATGGGCCCGGTCAACGGCCACGACGTGAACGCCGTCTCCAAGGCCCTGCTCGAAGCCAAGGAGAAGATGAAGGACGGTCCCGTGCTCCTGCACGTGCAGACCAAGAAGGGCTACGGCTACGAGCCCGCCGTGCAGGATCCCCTGAAGTGGCACGGCGTCACCGCCTTCGACGCGGAGGCGGGCGAGATCATCAAGGTGGTCGCCGATCCCGCGAAGCCCGCGCCGCCGAGCTACACCTCGGTGTTCGGCAAGGCCCTGGTGGAGCTGGGCAAGCACGACGAGAAGATCGTGGGCATCACCGCCGCCATGCTCGACGGCACGGGGATGAACCTCTTCCAGAAGGCCCACCCCGACCGCTGCTTCGACGTGGGCATCGCCGAGCAGCACGCCGTGACCTTCGCCGCGGGCCTCGCGGCCCAGGGCATGCGGCCCGTCTGTGCCATCTACTCCACCTTCCTGCAGCGGGGCTTCGACCAGGTGGCCCATGACGTGTGCATCCAGGACCTGCCCGTGACCTTCGCCCTGGACCGCGGGGGCATCGTCGGGGCCGACGGGCCCACCCACCATGGCCTCTACGACATGGCCTACCTGCGCTGCCTGCCCAACATCGTGCTCATGGCCCCCAAGGACGAGAACGAGCTGCGGCGGATGCTCATGACCGCCCTCTACTGCGGCCATCCGGCGGCCCTGCGCTACCCCCGGGGCAGCGGCCTGGGCGTGCCCCTGGAGGAGCCCATCACCGCCCTGCCCGTGGGCAAGGGCGAGCTGCTGCGGGAGGGCTCGGACCTGCTCCTCTGCGCCATCGGCTCCATGGTGGATCCGACCCTGCGCACGGCCGAGGCCCTGGCGGCGGAGGGCATCTCCTGCGCCGTCATCAACGCCCGCTTCATCAAGCCCCTGGATGCCGACCTGATCCACACCTGGGCCCGCCCCTGCCGGGCGGTGGTGACGGTGGAGGAGGGCTGCGCCCCCGGCGGCTTCGGCGCCGCGGTGGCGGAGACCCTGGCGGACGGCGGCCTGGTCCGCCCCCTGCTGCGCTGCGCGGTACCTGACCACCTGGTCCACCATGGCGATCCCAGGCGGCTGCTGGAGGAGGAGGGGCTCGATCCTGCCAGCCTGCTGCGGCGGATCCGGGAATTCCACGGCACACTCAAGTAAAACCTTGCGCACGGGGCGGGAAATTCCTAAGGTTTCACCTAACCCAGGTTCCGTTTCCAGGCTGAGGAGTTCCGTGAGGCTTCACCCGAGTCGTACCTTGACCCTCTGCGCCCTGGCCATGGCCACCGTCCTCCTTCCCGCCCAGGGATGGGATGGCGCCACCCAGGCCCAGGGGTGGGCGCGCCAGGACAAGGACGACTCCTTCACCTTCTACGATCCCGGGGCGAAGGTCCTCCACACCTGGATGCGCGATGGCGGCGAGATCCGCACCATCCCCCTCGGCCGGCTGGAGACGCCTCCTTCCAAGTGGATCGTCGATCCCCGCGGCAACGCCTGGGTGGTCGATGGCACCACCCTCACGCAGATCGAGCCCACGGGCCGCATCGCGAAGACCATCAAGCTGCCTGCTGAAGTGGGAAGCGTCTGCTGGGACACCAAGGGCTTCGTCCTCTCCTTCAAGACCCAGGAGCCCTACCTCGAGAAGCGCCGCTATTCCGACGGGGACGATCTGTGGATCTTCGGCGCCAAGCCCGGCAACAAGGAGGCCCTCTCCAACCGGAACCTCCATCCCCTGCTGATGGATGATCTCGACCACATCCTGCTGGGGAACGGGAACGATCTGAACCTGAGCCTGATCAACGCCGACTCGGGCAAGAAGGAAGGCGAGACGGCCTTCAAGCTGGGCAAGGACCCTGCGCCCGCCTTCGCCGGGGGATCGCTGGACCGCGGCCCCCTCTGCCTCTGGAGCGGCAAGAACGTCGCGTTCGCCTCCCTGAAGGCCACGGACCTGCCGGACGCCGTCCGGGGCACCCTTCAAGGCCAGGTGCTCGCCCGCATCGACCTCACGTCCTCCGCCGTGGAGTTCCTCCCCACGGGGCTCGCGGACGACCACCTGCTGGTAGGCGTCCTCGAGGGCAACGCCGTGTTCGTGAATCCCAAGGGCGGCCTGCTGCTGGTGCCGGTGAAGTAGCTACTTCGCCGGGTTCAGGAGCCGCTCTCGATCCAGGTAGGGGATCGTGCGCCAGTTGTCCACCGTCGAGAGCGAGAGGCTCGGACGGGAGAGGACGTACTCCAGCAGGAGGTTCCGCTGGAGGGCCTTGGTCACCAGGTCCGGCTGCCCCTTGAAGCCGATGGCCGCCATGTAGCCGCCGCCACCCCTCAGGCGGTAGGTGCTCAGGGCCATGGTGAAGACCTGATCCGGCCCCACGGGCCGGCCCTGGTAGCGGAGCCCCACCACCCGGCTGCCCACGGGCTTGCCCAGGTCCAGGGCATAGGTCACGCCATCCACCGTGTCCACGTTGTAGAAGGGCATCTCGCGGTTGAAGAGATCCGGCTTCCAGCTGAAGTGGTAGGCCGTCGCCGCATGCTCCAGGTAGAGCCGGAGCTGGGCTCCCGTGAGGTGGATGCGGGCCACCCGGTTGTCGAAGGGGAAGAGCGCGTAGAACTGGCGCACGCTGGTGGGCCCCCTGGGGATGAAGATCCCGGGGTCGGCGCAGGCCGCCGCGGAGAGCTGGGCCCCCGTGGCCTGGCGCTGGACCTGGTGGACCAGCTGGGCCAGGGGCGTGTCCTCCATCCGGCCCCAGCGGCCATCCAGATCGGTGAGCAGCGTCGTGGCCGGCGTGTCCAGGTAGCGGGTCGTGGCCGCCCTCAGGTCCGCCGTGAGACGCAGGACCTCCCCATCCACCGGCGTGTCCGCCGCGGGGCGGATCAGCCGGCCCCTGGCGGCGAGCACCCGCCAGTGGCCGTCCTCCTGGCGGAGGTCCAGGTCCACCGCGGCCAGGGCCCGGCCGTAGCACTGGGCCTGGAGGATCGGCACCCCCTTGTGCTCCGTCTGGACGGCCGTGTGCGTGTGGCCCGTGAAGATGGCATCCAGGCCCGGCACCTGGTCCGCCAGGCGGAGCGCCTCGTTCTCGTCCCCCTCGCGGCCGTCCACCTTGCCCAGGCCGGAATGGAGCAGCGCGACCACCACATCGGCCTTCGTCTCCGCCTTCAGACGCGGCACCAGGGTCCGGGCCGTGGCCACGATATCCCTGAAGCGCAGCCCCGGAAAATTCTCCGGCTCCTCCATCTGGGGGATGGCGGGGGTGGTGAAGCCCAGGATCAGGATCCGGACGCCCGCCATCGTCACGAGGGTCGAGGCGGGGAAGGCCCCGTGGCCCTGGCCATCCACCGTGTTGGCCGACAGGAAGGGGAACTTCGCCTCCTTCTCGGCCGAGCGCAGGAGGTCCAGCCCGAAGTTGTACTCGTGGTTGCCCACCGCCATGGCCGCATAGCCCAGGGCGTTCATGATGGCGATGCTGGGTTCGGGCAGGTCCCGCCGCAGGACGTTGTGGACGTAGTTGATGGGCTCGCCCTCGATCGTGTCCCCGCAGTCCACCAGCACCGTGTTGGGATTTTCCGCCTGCTGGAGGCGGATGAGGGTGGCGATCTTGGCCCAGCCCTGGTTCGCGGGCTGGAGGCTGTAGGTGTCCTCCGCCATCACATGGCCGTGCATGTCCGTCGTGCCAAGGATCTGAATACGGACGTCTTGGGCCTGGAGCCCCACCGCGATCAACAGGATTCCCAGCCAACGACGCATGCCGCCTCCGTGCCACCGGCCACACCCGAGGTTGGAAGGGGCCTCATTCAAGGGTAAACTGGCCCTTCAACCCAGGATGCCCCCTCTTTCGGAGCCCCCATGCAAGAAGTCCAGATCAAGGCCCCCAAGCACGAGTTCACGCTGCTCTGCGACGACATCCGCCAGGAGATGGGCGGCAAGACCTCGCTGATGGGCCTGTACGACCATCACATC
>Ga0079306_1001093_pt1 | contig 19733 bp, 16 predicted proteins | sample Methanotroph_Enr_FD_79181 | JGI IMG/M metagenome (GOLD analysis project Ga0079306, IMG submission 79181) | Enriched soil microbial communities from Old Woman Creek wetland in Ohio, USA - Methanotroph_Enrichment_5 | ecosystem: Environmental > Terrestrial > Soil > Wetlands | place: USA: Ohio...
GGACGGGCTCACCTGCCTGAAGAAGATCATGGCCACCCATCCCCTGCCGGTGCTCATGGTCTCCAGCCTCACCCAGGAGGGGGCCCAGGCCACCCTGGACGCCCTCTCCATCGGCGCCCTGGATTTCATCCCCAAGGAGAGCAGTTTCGCCACCATGAGCATCATGCAGATCCAGCAGGATCTGCAGGAGAAGGTGCGCCGCCTGGCCGCCAGTCCCCGGTTCCACCCCCGTCCGCCGGCCGAACCGCCCGCCGCCCGGCCCGCCCAGGCCCGACCCGCCGCCCCGGCCCCGACCTCGATCCCGGCGGGCGGCACCCTCCCCTCCTCGCCCACGGCGGAACTGCTGGTGATCGGCAGTTCCACGGGCGGGCCCAAGGCCCTGCAGGACATCCTGCCGGCCCTGCCCGCGGACCTGCCCGTGCCCTGCCTCATCGTCCAGCACATGCCCAGCACCTTCACCCGACCCTTCGCGGACCGCCTGGATGGCCTCTGCCAGGTGCATGTGAAGGAAGCCGAGCAGGGCGAGCCCCTCAAGGCCGGCACCGTCTACATCGCGCCCGGCGGCATCCACATGCTCTACGGGGCCCGGGGCCCGAAGGGCTGCGTGGAGCTCAGCCCCGAGCCCGTCTCCTCCCTCCACCGCCCCAGCGTGGACGTGCTGTTCCAGAGCGTGGCGGACCAGTACCGCGGTCCGGTGCTGGCGGCCATCCTCACGGGCATGGGGGCCGACGGTGCCAAGGGCATGGAGCAGCTCAAGCGCAAGGGCGCCCACACCCTGGCGGAATCGGAGGAATCCTGCGTGGTGTACGGCATGCCCCGGGCCGCCGTGGAGCGGGGCTGCGTGGATGTGATCGCCCCCCTGCCCGACATCGCCGGCCACCTGCGCCGCCACTTCAGGCTCGGATGAACCCCCTCGGCCCCCTGGTCACCCAGGCCCTCGGGGCTGTGCAGCTGACACCGGCGGCCGCGTCCTCCCTGCCCGCGCTGGATCTCCTGAAGGGACAGGCCCTGGAGGCCGTCCTCCTGGAGATCCTGCCTGACAGCGTGCGCCTCCAGCTCCCGGGCGGCCAGGAACTGCGGGCCCAGGGCCAGCTCCCCTTCCCCGCCGGCAGCCTCCTGGCCCTCAAGGCCCTGCCCCTGCCCGGAGGGGCGGGCCTGCGCCTCCAGGTGCTCGGGGCCACGCCCCCGCCCACGAATCCCGTCCTGACGCCCCTGGCCCAGGGCGAGGCCGCGCCCCTCCTGGCCCGTCTCCAGCTCCCCACGGAGGCCCTCAAACCCCTGGCCGGCCTGTTCCAGGCACTGGCCCGGCCGGAGGCGGCGGTCGCGCCGGAGAGCTGGTCGGCCCTGCTGAAGGCGGTCATGACGACCCTGTCGGATGCCGTGGCCTCTCCCCGGGAGGCGCCCTTCCATGCTCTCCAGGCCCAGGAGGGCACCGCCCTCTTCGAGATCCCCCTGCCCTGGGCCCCGGGCGGTGATCCCCTGCGGATCTGGGTGGAATCCGATGCGGAGGGTGGAGCCCAGGAGGAGGCCACCCGGCGGGTGTTCCTCAGCGTGCCCTTCAGCGCCCTGGGGGAGGTCCGGATGGGCGTGGAACGGAATCCCGCCGGCCTCCGCGCCCGGCTCTGGCTGGAGGATCCCGCCCGCATCGCGCCCCTCCAGGCGGAGCTGACCTCCGAGCTGGCCGCCCTGGGCCTCCCGGCCACCCTCCAGATCCTGCCCCTGCCCGCGGGCGCGCCGGACCTCCATGCCCTGGCGGGCGGCACGCCCCTCTCGGCCCTCGGATGAGCGGCCTCGTGGCCTTCCCGCACCAGGACGAGCCCAGCGGCGTCCAAGGGCAGATGGGCCCCGCCTTCCGCCGGTCCCGGGCGCGCCCCGCGGCGGTGCTGGCGGGCTACCTGGTGCTCTTCGTGCTCCTCCAGCGGGCCTCGGCCCACCTGGCTCCCACCCCGGCGGTGAGCGTCTGGTACTTCCCCGCGGCCCTCAGCCTGGGTCTGCTGCTCACCCTGGGACCGGCCTACGTCCCCGCCGTGGCGCTGGCCGCCTTCCTCGGGAACCTGGTCCTGGTCCTCCAACCCGGCGGCATCTCGACCTCTGCCGCCGCGGTCAATGCCCTGGCCCACGCGGCGGCCTACGGCCTGGTGGCCCTGGCCTTCCGCCGGGGTGGACTCTCGCCCCGGCTGCGCCGCCCCTCGGATACCGCGGGATTCCTCCTCGCCGCGGCGGCGGGGCCGATGCTGGTGGCGGTGCCGGCGGTGCTGGCGCTCCGGGCGGGTTCGGATCTGGGTTCCGTGCCAGCCTTCACGGCCTTCCACGCGTTCTGGCTGGGGGACACCCTCGGCATCCTCGCCCTCGGCCCCTTCCTCCTGGTGTGGGTCCTCCCCCTGATCCGGGGCGGTCAACCCGCATCCTGGACGCCCTGGCGGCCCGAGCGCCCCGTGGAGGCGGTCTTCCAGTCCGCGGCCCTGGCCCTGGGAGCCGCCGCCACGGTGGACCTGAGCGCGCCCGGGACGCTGCACCTGAAATACGTGCTCTTCCTGCCCCTGCTCTGGGTGGCCCTGCGCGGGGGGACGAAGGCCCTGAGCCTCGCCATCCCCTTCCTCACCCTCACCCTGCTCGGCCTCCTGGCGTGGAGGGGCGGGCAGGTCGCCCTCCTGATCGATGCCCAGGCCTTCCTGGCCGTGCTCTTCGGGGCCGCGCTGCTCATGGGCTCCGCCACGGACGCCCAGGCCACCGCCCTCCGCGCCCAGGCCCGCCACACGGCGAGGCTGAACCAGCTCGTGGAGGGGACCGGCGCCATCCCCTGGGAGATGAACCCGGACACCGGCCGATCGGGCCGCCTCGACAGCCGGGTCGAGGCCCTCCTGGGTTGGCCGCTGAAGGCATGGCTGGAACAGCCCTTCTGGGAGGAGGTGGTCCATCCCGACGACCGGTCCGCCTTCCGGCGGTTCTGCCAGCGGACCCGCCTGCCCGGAACGGGGGGCCAGATGGACCTCCGGCTCTGCACCCCGGAGGGCGGGATCCACTGGGCGCGGGTCCAGGCCGGCCTGGATCCCTCGCCGGACCGGAACTCGGTCATGGGCTTCCTCTTCGACATCCATCTCCAGAAGCAGGCCGAGGAGGCGCGCAGCCGCTTCTTCCTGATGACCGGCGAACTGCTGGCCATCTGGGATGCGCGGGGCCTGTTCCAGGACCTGAATCCCGCCTGGGAGGTCCAGCTCGGCCATCGGCGGGAGGATCTGGCCGGCACCCGGATCCTGGACCTGGTGCATCCGGAGGACCGGGAGGCCGTCCAGAGGAATCACGCGCAGCTGGCCCGGGAAGGCGGCCCCATGGACTTCGAATGCCGGCTCCGGACCCGCGAGGGGGCTGATCGCTGGCTCCTCTGGTCGGCCACCGCACTGCCGGACCTGGGCCTCACCTACGGCGTGGCCCGGGACATCACCGAACGCAAGGGGATGGAGCTCCGCCTGCGGGCCAGCGAGGCCCGGTACCGATCCACCGTGTCCGCCCTGGAGGAGGGGGTGGTCCTGCGGGATGCCGCTGGCCGCCTTCTCTCCCACAACGCCGCGGCAGAGCGGATCCTGGATGGCGAGCCCTGGCTGATGGACGGACCCTTCGAGGAGAGCCTGGACGTCATCGGCGAGGACGGGACCCCGCTGCGTCCGGGGGACCTGCCACCCGGGCAGGTCCTGCGCACGGGGGCCCCGGTCCCGGGCACGCTCATCGGGTTCCGCCGCCGGGACGGGAGCCGGACCTGGATCCAGGTGGCGGCCCAGCCCCTCCTCATCGAGGATTCAGTCCAGGGCGTGGTGTGCTCCATCACGGACGTCACCGCGCCGAGGGCCGCCGTGGAGGCCCTCCACCACAGCGAACGGGAGCTGCGGAGCATCCTCGACACCCTGCCGGACATGATCTTCCATCTGGATGCCCGGGGTACCTTCCTGGGGCTCAGGACCTCGAACCAGGAGCAGCTCCTTCAGGCGCCGGAGACCTTCCTGGGCCGGAACATCGCCCAGGTCCTGCCCGGGCTGGCGGAACCCACCCTGGAGGCCATCCGCGGCTGCCTGCAGGAGGGCCGGCCGCAGAGCTTCCGCTACGCCCTCCCGGACCCCGCCGGGACCGAGCGCCACTACGAGGCGCGGATCATCCCCCACCGGGCCGACGAGGTGCTGGCCATCGTGCGCGACATCTCGGACTTCAAGCGCCACGAGGAGGCCATCCAGGTCGCCCTGCGGGAGAAGGAGGTCCTCCTCAAGGAGATCCACCACCGGGTGAAGAACAACCTCCAGGTGGTGTCGAGCCTCCTCCGCCTCCAGGCCGCCTCCCATCGGGATCCGGCTGTCCAGGCGGCCCTCCAGGAGGCCCAGGAGCGCATCCAGGCCATCGCCCTCATCCACCAGAAGCTGAAGCACGCCCCGGATCCCACCCGGCTGGACCTGGCCACCTACGTCGAGTCCCTGGCCGGGCGCCTGGTGCGGAGCTACGCCAGCGCCCCCACCCTGGTGGACCTGCAGATCCGGGTGGACCCGATCCGCCTCGGTCCCGACGAGGCCGTGCCCCTGGGCCTGGTCCTGAACGAACTGGTCTCCAACGCCCTCCAGCACGCCTTCCCCCCGGGCCAGGGCGGGAGCCTGGAGATCGACCTCGAGGGACTTCCGGGGGGCCACGCCCTCCTCCGCGTGGCTGATTCCGGGACCGGCCTGCCGGATGGGACCGACCTGGAGCACGGCGGCCTGGGGTTCCAGCTGGTGCGGGCCCTCGCCGAACAGCTCAATGGCACACTCGAACTGGAGCGGCGCAAGGGCGTCGCCATCCGACTGACCTTCCTGCCCTGCCCGGGCCCCGGCGCCGTTCCCCATGAGCCCTGACAAGATCCTGATCGTCGAGGACGAGGCCATCGTGGCCATGGACCTCCGCCTGCACCTCCAGGCCCTGGGCTACGAAACGGCAGGCGTGGCCTCCACCGGGGCGCAGGCCGTCCGCCTGGCCGCGGAGCACCGGCCGGACCTGGCCCTCATGGACATCTCCCTTGGCGAGGGCATGGACGGCATCGAGGCGGCCGGCCAGATCCAGGCGATGGGCGTCCCCGTGGTGTTCCTCACCGCCTACGCGGACGAGGGGACCCTGAAGCGGGCCAAGGAGAGCGGCCCCTACGGCTTCCTGGTCAAGCCCTTCGACGAGCGGGCCCTCCATTCCACCATCGAGATGGCGCTCCTCCGGCACCGCATGGAGCGCGAGCTGAAGGCCAGCGAATCCCGCTTCCGGGCCCTCATCGAGAACACCCAGGATCTGGTGGCCATCCTGGACTCCCAGGGCGCCATCCGCTACGCCAGCCCCTCCGCCCTGCGCGTGCTGGGCTACCGGCCCGGGGATCGGATCGGACATTCCGTGTTCGACCTGGTGCACCCCGGGGAACGGTCGGGCGTCCTGGAGCAGTTCCAGCAGCTGGGGGGGCATCCCGGCATGCTCGTCACCATCGAGGTCCGCGGACTCCACCAGGGGGGGGACTGGCGCCTGCTGGAGATCACCGCCCAGAACGCGCTGGACGTGCCGGGGGTGCAGGGCATCGTCATCCACGCCCGCGATGTCACCGAACGGCGTCAGGCCGAGCAGGACCGCCGGGCCATGGAGTCGAAGATCCAGCAGGCCCAGAAGCTGGAGAGCCTGGGCGTGCTGGCCGGCGGCATCGCCCACGACTTCAACAACCTGCTCATGGGCATCCTGGGCCACGCCGGCCTCGCCCTGATGGAGATGGCCGACGACAACCCGCTCAAACGGCGCATGATGCAGATCGAGGTGGCCGCCACCCGCGCCGCCGAGCTCACGAACCAGCTCCTGGCCTACTCGGGCAAGGGCCGCTTCCTGGTGGAATCCATCTCCCTGTCCAGGGTGGTGGAAGAGATGGGGGGCCTGCTGGAGACCGTCATCTCCAAGAAGGCGGCCCTGGAATACCGCTTCGCGCCGGACCTGCCGCCCATCGAGGGGGATCCGACCCAGATCCGCCAGGTCATCATGAACCTCATCACCAACGCCTCCGACGCGCTGGGTGGCCGTTCCGGCCACATCCGCGTCACCACGGGCATCATGCCCAGCGGCCCCGCCACGCCCACCCTGGCCGGCACCGCCCCCGAGGGTTCCGCCGTGTTCCTGGAGGTCTCGGACACCGGCCTCGGGATGGACGAGGCCACCCTCCAGCGGATCTTCGATCCCTTCTTCACCACCAAGTTCACGGGCCGGGGATTGGGACTGGCCGCGGCCCTGGGCATCATGCGGGGCCATCACGGCGCCATCCAGGTGGAGAGCCGGCCCGGCGAGGGCACCGCCTTCCGCCTGCTCTTCCCCGCGGCCGTGGAGATCCAGTCCTTCGAGGCCGCCAGCCGGACAGGCCCCCAGCCGTACTTCGGCAGCGGCACCATCCTGGTGGTGGACGACGAGGAGAACGTCCGCAGCGTGGCCACCACCAGCCTGGAACGGTGCGGTTTCACCGTCCTCACCGCCTGCCATGGGCGGGAGGGCCTGGAGCGGTTCTACGCCGACCAGGGCGGGATCCGCGCCCTGATCCTGGACCTCACCATGCCCGAGATGGGCGGCGAGGAGGTGCTGGCGGCCCTCCGCGCCGGGGGCGGCCCGGGCGCCACGGTGCCCGTGCTCATCTCCAGCGGCTACAGCACCGCCGACCTGGCCCCGGAGCTGCAGCGCCATGGCCAGGTGTCCTTCCTGCAGAAGCCCTACGGCCCGAAGGACCTGATCCGCAAGGTCCGGGAGTGCCTGGGCGAGTGATCAGCCCTTCGCCCGCAACTGCTTCAGCAGCCGCGGCAGGCGGTTGAGGGCCGCCTGGGATTCGGTCCACTCGCGGTGGGGTCGGGCCGGGAAGCCGGTCACGAAGCTCCCCTCGGGCAGGCTCTTGGCCACCACGCTGTTGCCGCCCACGATGCTGCGGCTGCCGATCTCGATGTGGCCCACCACGCCCACCTTGCCCGCCAGGGTCACGTAGTCGCCCAGCTTCGTGGAGCCGCTGATGCCCGTCTGGCTCACCAGGAGGCAGTGCTCCCCCACCTGCACGTTGTGTCCCACCTGCACCTGGTTGTCCACCTTGGTGTCGGCGCCGATGCGCGTGGGGCCCAGGACGCCGCGGTCCACGGTCACGCAGGCGCCGATCTCCACCTCGTCGCCCACCTCCACCCACCCCACCTGGGGCACCTTCTGGTGGCGGCCGTCCACTAGCACGTAGCCGTAGCCGTCGCTGCCCAGTACGGAATTGGCGTGGATCCGCACGTTCCGGCCCAGCCGGGTGCGCCGGTAGAGCACCACGCCGGAGAACAGCTCGCAGCCCTCTCCGAGGACGCAGTCGTCGCCCACGTGGACGCCGGGGTGCAGCACGCAGCCCGCGCCCAGGACGGACCGCGCCCCCACGGTGGCGCCGGGGGCGACGCGGCAGCCCGCCCCGAGGGTGGCCGTGGGATGCACGGGGGTTCCCCCCCAGTCCGGCTCGGGTTCCGGATGCAGCCAGCCGATGGCCTGGGCGAAGGCCCAGTAGGGATTCGGAACCCGGAGGACGGGCCGGTGGCCCAGGTCGGCCGAGGGATCCGCCAGGATCAGGCCGGCGCCGCTCGCCAGGGCCTTGGCGGCGTACTTGGGGTTCGCAAGGAAGGAGATGGAGCCCGCGTGGGCCTCATCCAGCGGGCGAACTTCGGAAATGGGCCGATCCGGGGGACAATGCTCCAGTTCGCCCCCCAACCTCACGGACAGGTCCTGGGCGGTGATCCTCGACATGGCGGCCTCCTCTTCCATTCTCTGCCTCCAGTCTCCGGCCTCCAGCCTTCCGTCTCAACCTCCCGCTCCGGATTCCGCATGCATCCCGTCCTCTTCCAGATCGGCAGCTTCCCCATCGGGACCTACGGTCTCCTCCTGGCCCTGGCGTTCTTCGCTGGCACGGCCCTGGCCCAGCGCCAGGGCAAGCTCGACAAGCTGGTGCCCGCCGCCATCACGGACCTGGCCATCGCCATCCTCATCGCCGCCATCGTGGGCTCCAAGCTCCTGATGATCATCGTCGGGCTCTTCACCCCCGCCGGTCAGGAAGGCGCCATGGCCTTCCGGGACATCTTCACCCTCTCCACCCTGCGGGCCGGGGGCGCCATCCACGGCGGCATCATCGCCGCCACCCTGGTGTTCTTCTGGAAGCTGCGGAAGGGCCAGGGCCTGCCTCTCCGCATCACCGGCGACGCCCTGGTGCCCGGGGTGGCCCTGGGCCAGGCCATCGGCCGCCTGGGCTGCTTCTCCGCCGGCTGCTGCTACGGCACGGAAACCCACGTGCCCTGGTCGGTGACCTTCACCAACCCCGTGGCCCAGGCCTTCAGCGGCACGCCCCTGGACATCCCCCTGCACCCGGTGCAGCTCTACAACAGCCTGGCGAACCTGACCGTCATGGCCGTCCTCCTGCTGGCCCGGAAGCGCCGCGGCTTCGAGGGCCAGATCTTCGCCCTCTACTTCCTGGTGGAGGGCCTGGGCCGCATCGTCACCGAGACCTGGCGCGGCGATGGGGACCGCGGCACCGGCTGGATGGGCTGGGCCTGGCTGAGCACCGGGCGGGCCACGGGCCTGGGCTTCATGATGCTGGGCCTGGGCCTCTGGCTGGCCTGGAGCCGCCGGCGGCCCGCGGCGGCCCGATGAACCTCATCCGCGTCGAGGCCGATGCCCCCCGCCTGGACCGCTTCCTGGCGGACCTCCATCCCGAGGTCCCCCGGGCCCGCTGGGATGCCCACATCCGCACCGGCGGGGTCCTGGTCAACGGACAAACCGTGTCCAAGGGCGGCGTGCGCCTGCGGGCCGGTGATGAAGTGGAGACAGAGCTGCCCACACCGCCCCCGCCTGCCGCCCACCTGGAGGCCGAGGATCTGGACCTGCCCACGCTCTACGAGGACGGGCTCCTCTGGATCGTGCACAAGCCCGCGGGCATGGTCGTCCATCCGGGCCCCGGCCACGCCGGGGGGACCGTGGTGAACGCCCTGCTGCACCGGCTGAGGGCCCCGGTGGCCTTGCCGGAGGAGACGGACGGCGCGGAGGAGGACGCCGAGGAGCTGGCCACGGGCTGGCCGGGCCTCGTCCACCGCCTGGACCGCTACACCACGGGCTGTCTCTGCCTCGCCAAGACCCAGGAGGCCCAGCGCGCCATCCAGGCCCAGTTCAAGGCCCGCACGGTGGAGAAGCGGTACCTCGCCCTGGTGCGCCACTCCCCCAAGCTGCCCCAGCTGGGCTCGCTGCTCATCGACGCCCCCATCGCCCGCCACAAGCACGACCGTCTGCGCATGGTGGTGGCGGAGGGCGGTCGCCCGGCCCAGACGCGCATCCGGGTGCTGGCCCGCACCACCAGCGCAGCCCTCGTGGAATGCGAACTGCTCACCGGGCGCACCCACCAGATCCGCGTCCACCTGGCCTCGCTGCGGGCGCCGTTGATGGGCGATCCCCTCTACGGCGGTCCCTCCCGCTGGCAGGACACGGCCGGCCAGGCCCTGCTGCTGCCGCACCCGGCCCTCCACGCCTGGAGGCTGGCCGTGGATCATCCGGAGACCGGCGCCCGCATCGAGGCCGAGGCCCCCATCCCCGGGGCCTTCCGCGCCCTGGCCGAGGCCCTGGGCCTTTCTCTGGGGCCTTGAACCCGATGCGGCTCGGGCGCATCATCCGGATAACCCCCGAGTCCGCCATGGCCTTTCTGCTGCAGGAACCCTCCCCTGGCTGGAGCCAATGGATCCAGGCCCACCCCCAGGTGCCGAGCCTGGTCTTCGCGGCCCTCTGCCTGCTGATCCTGGTCGGCGTGGGGTTCCCGCGCTTCCGCTCCTGGCAGCGGGGCCGCCACCGTCCCGTGCTGGACCCCCTCCAGCTGGAGGAGCTGCTCCTCGGCCCCGGCGCCCTGGTGCTGGACCTGCGGGACCCCGCCGCCTTCAAGCGGGGCCACATCCGCGGGGCCATGAACCTCAGCCTGGACCAGCTCGCCGCCCGCTTCCGCACGCCCGATCCCTCGGCCCGGCGGGCCCTCGTCCTGGCCGATGAGACGGACGAGGTGTCCCATCGCGCCTACGACCTGCTGCAGGCGAGGGGCTTCGACTGGCTCTACGTGCTCAAGGGCGGCATGCGGGCCTGGCGGGCGCGGAGCCGGCCCCTGGCGAAGGGCTGATCGGCTCAGGAGCCGGCCGCCGGTTCCGGAAGGCCCCAGCGATCCCACAGCAGGAGCAAGAGGAAACCCGGAATGGCCGCCGCCGCGCAGATGGGGAAATAGAGTTTCCAGCCGTACCAGTCGGCCATGAATCCGGTGAACCCCGCGAAGGCCGTGCGCGGAAGGGCCATGAGCGCGCTGAAGAGGGCGTACTGGGTACCGGTGTAGCTCCGGTTGCAGGCGCCCATCAGCAGGGCGGCGAAGGCGCTTCCCCCCATGCCGTAGGCCAGGTTCTCCAGGGTATTGGCCGCCACCAGCAGCGGCAGATGGCGGCCGAGCATCGACATCGCCCAGAACCCCAGGACACTGCCGGCCTGCACGAAGCCGCAGATCCACAGGGCCCTGCGCAGGCTCATGCGGGTGAGCATCCAGCCGCCGAGGAGGCCCCCCACGATGATGGCCCCCATGGCCGTCGTCTTCTGGACCGTGCCGATCTCCATCTTGGTGAACCCCATGCCTCGCATCAGGAAGGGGATCGTCATGGATTCCGCCAGCCAGTCTCCGAGCTTGTAGAAGACGGTGAAGGCCAGCAGCAGCGTGATGCCCGGCCGGCGCAGGAGATCCCGCAGGGGTTCCAGCACGGCCTCGCCAAGCGTGCGGGGGGCCCGCGCCCGCTCATCGGTGTTGATGGCCACGAGGGTGCCGACCATGCCCAGGACGGTCAGGATCGCCATGAACTGGTAGGTCCTCCGCCAATCCAGAGCCTGGGCCATGATGAACGCCAGTCCCCCGCTGACGAGCATGGCCACCCGGTATCCCGTGATGTGGATGCTGTTGCCCAGCCCCAGGTGCTTCTGGTCGAGGGCCTCGGCGCGCCAGGCATCCACGGCGATGTCGAAGGTGGCGGAGGTGAAGGCGATCGCCAGGGCCAGCCCCGCGATGGGCCACAGACCCAGGTGGGGGTCCCGTCCGGCCATCAGCCAGAGCGCCACAGCCATGCCGGCCTGCATGAGCAGCATCCAGCCGCGGCGGCGCCCGAACAGCGGGGGCGCGTAGCGGTCCACGAAGGGGGCCCAGAACACCTTCAGGCTATAGGGCAGCGTGACGAAGCTGAAGAGCCCGATGGTCTCCAGGCTCACCTTCTCGTCGGTCATCCACCCCTTGAGGGTCGATCCTGTGAGGAATAGCGGAAGGCCCGATGCGAAGCCGAGCAGGATGAGGGTGACGTACTGACGGGGTTTCATCCCAACAGCCTACGGCAGTCGGCCGGAATCCGTCGCCGCGGCCCAGGGCCGTCAATCCGCCAGCGTGCTGAGGTCCCCCGGATCCTGCCCCAGGGCCTCGGCCTTGAGGGCGCGGCGGACGATCTTGCCCGAGCGGGTCTTGGGCAGGCTGGCGCGGATCTCGATGTCGCTGGGCATGGCGATGCCGCCCAGGTCCTCACGGACGTGGTCCTTGAGGCTGGCGATGAGGCCCGGTCCCGTGGTCACCCCGGCCCGCACCACCACGAAGGCCTTGATGGTCTCGCCCTTGATGGGATCGGGGATGCCCACCACGGCGCTCTCGGCCACGGCGGGATGGCGGATGAGGGAGCCCTCCACGTCGGCGGTGCCGATGCGGTGGCCGGCCACGTTCAGCACGTCATCCGCCCGGCCCAGCACCGCCACGTAGCCGTCGGCATCCTTCACGGCCACATCGCCGGCGCTGTAGCAGCCGGGAATGTCGCTCCAATAGTCCTCGTAGCGCTTCGGGTCGTTCCAGACGGTGCGGAGCATGTAGGGCAGCGGAAACTTGATGACCAGCAGGCCGCCCTGGCCGTCGGGCACCGGCGTGCCATCCCGGTTCACCACGGCGAGACGGACGCCGGGCAGGGGCTTGCCGGCCTTGCCCGGCCGCGCCTCGAAGGTGGGCAGGGTGCCGATCACGGGCCCGGCGATCTCCGTCTGCCACCAGTTGTCCACCACCATGCCGTTGCCCTGGCCCACGAGGTGCTGCTGGGCCCAGCGGTGGGCCTCGGGGTTCAGGGGCTCGCCGGCGCAGGCCATGAGGCGCAGCTTGGAAAGGTCGAACTTCCCGGGGGCCTCGGCGCCATGGCTCATCCACATGCGCACGGCGGTGGGCGCCGTGAACATCACGTTCACGCCGAAGCGCTCGCAGATCTCCCAGGTGACTTCGGGGCTCGGGTAGTCGGGGGCGCCCTCGCGGCAGAGCACCGTGGCGCCGATGCTGAGGGGGCCGTAGACGATGAAGCTGTGGCCCACGATCCAGCCGATGTCGGAGGTGCTCCAGTAGATGTCCCGCTCCTGGATCTGGAAGAAGGCCTTGGCCAGGTAGTTCACGCCCACCAGGTAGCCGCCGGTGGCATGGACCACGCCCTTGGGCTTCCCGGTGGTGCCGCTGGTGTAGAGGATGAAGAGCGGGTGCTCGGCGTCCACCATCTCGGGCTCGCAGTGGATCTCGCGGCCCTGCTGGATGTCGTAGAAGTCCTTCTCCCGTTCGCTGGCGAAGGTCACCGGCGCGTCCCCGGGCCGCGATCCCCGGCGGTGGACGATGACGTGGTCCACGAAGGCCAGGTCGCGGACAGCCTCGTCCACGATGGGCTTCAGGGCCGTGGCCTTGCCGCGGCGGTAGGTGAAGTCGGAGCACACCACCACCTTGGCCCCGGCATCCTCGATGCGGGACTTGAGGGCCTGCACACCCATGCCGGCGTACACCACGCTGTGGATGGCGCCGATGCGGGCGCAGGCCAGCATGGAGATGATGCCCTCCGGGGTGAGCGGCATGTAGAGGATGACGCGGTCGCCCGCTCGTACACCCAGGCGCTTGAGCGTGTTGGCGAAGCGGTTCATCTCCCGGTAGAGGCGGTTGTAGGTGTAGGTCCGCTCCTCGCCATCCTCGCCCACCCAGATGACGGCCGCCTTGTTCCGCCGGTCGCTGTGCACGTGGCGGTCGATGCAGTTGACGGTGGCGTTCAGCTTCCCGCCCAGGAACCAGGCGTGGTTCGGCGCCTCGAAGCGCAGCGTCTCCGTCCAGGGCGCGTGCCAGTCCAGGGCCTTCGCCTTCTCGGCCCAGAAGGCCGCGGGATCCTCCTCCGCCAGGGCCCGCTCCACCTCGTAGTTGATGGCCGCCTGCTTGGCCAGCCAGCCCCGCATGGGGATCGCCGCCTCGCCCTTCTGGAGGGCCTGGATGGTGGCCTGCTGGGTGATGCTGATGTCCACATCGCTCATGGAGGGCTCCGAGAACGGGGTGCGGTGGATGGGCTGGGTAGGTTGGGAGGGAAGGTAGCACAGGCCCGCCCCCGAGGCGCGGAACGATGACCGTCGTCACAGGCACCTCCCCTCCCGGAGAGTCCGAATCTCGACGCTGGCACCGGCCAGTGCCTACCCGAGGGCCACAGAGACCCGGTTCACCTTCAGCACGCGATCGAGGTCCCTGGGATCGAGGCCCACCAGGAAGCCCCGGCTTCCGCCGTTCAGGTAGATGCGGTCCAGGTCGAAGATCGTGGCCTCGGCGTGGATCGGCAGGGCCTTCCGCGTGCCCAGGGGACTGGTGCCGCCCACCAGGTAGCCGCTGTGGCGGTTGGCCACCTCCGGCTTGCAGGGCTGGACGGCCTTCGCCCCGATCTGGCGGGCCAGCTCCTTCGTGCTCACCTCCCGGTCGCCGTGCATGAGGATGATCAACGGCGCGCCCGCCTCGTCCTCCATCACCAGGGTCTTGATGACGGCGTGCTCGGCCACCCCCAGCTCCCGCGCACTCACGCGCGTGCCGCCGTGCTCTTCATAGCGGTACAGATGCTCGGTGAAGGCGATGCCCGCCTGCTTCAGCAGCCGTGTGGCATTCGTGCTGGGTGCCTTGGCCATGTCCGTGCCGTCCTTCCGTGGCAGCATGGTGCCATGGTGCGGGACGTGGTGGTGGCGGGCGGGACCGGCGAGGTGGGCCGGCGGCTTCTAGCCCGGCTGGCGGAGCGACCCGAGCTCCACGTGCGGGCCCTGGTGCGGCGCCCCGGTCTCCCGGTTTCCGCACCGAACCTGCGGGAGGAGATCCTCGACTTCGAGGACGAGGCCGCCTGCGCCCGCTGCCTGGCCGGCCCCTGCGACCTGCTCCTCATTGCCCTCGGCACCACCCGCGCCAGGGCCGGCAGCGATGCAGCCTTCCTGCGGGTCGACCGGGACCTCCCCCTCCGCCTGGTCCGGGCCCTGGCCCTGGCGCACCCGGAGGCCCGCGTCGGCCTCGTGAGCAGCGTCGGCGCGGACCGTCCTCGCGGCCTGTACCTGACCGCCAAGGCCGAGGTGGAGGCCGGCCTGGCCGCCAGCGGGCTCGCCCGCGTGATCGCCCGGCCCTCGTTCCTCGTGAGCGACCGGGCGGAATTCCGGCTGGGCGAGGTCCTGGTGCTGCGCCTCCTCGCCCCGCCCTGGCTGGCCCTGGGGCGAGGGCTCTTCCCGCGCCGCGCAGGCTGGTGGCGCTGGGCGCCGGTCCATGTCCGCGAGGTGGCGGAGGCCCTGCTCACGGCCGCCCTGGCCCTGGGGCCCGGCCAGCATCGCATCCTCGAAGGCCCCGACCTGCATCCGGGGCCCGTCGCCACCTGGGGGAAGCCATGAACGAACCCTCCATCGCGCTCGTCACGGGCGCCAGCCGCGGCCTGGGCCGGGAGGTGGCCCTGCGCCTCCTGGCCCGCGGCTTCACCGTGATCGCGGGCATGCGCAGCCCCGAGCCCCTCATGGACCTGGAGATCCTGGCCCTGGACGTGGCCGACGAGGGTTCCATCCGCGCCGCCGCGGAGGCCGTGCGGACGCGCCACGGCCGCCTCGACGTGCTGGTGAACAACGCAGGCATCCTGCTGGACGCCCACCTGGGCGTGCTGGAGGTGGATGGCGACACCCTCCGGCGCACGCTGGAGACCAACGTCCTCGGCGCCCTGCGGATGGCCCAGGCCCTCGCGCCGATGATGCCGCCGGGGAGCCGCATTGTGAACGTGAGCAGTGGCGGCGGCCAGCTCAGCGAGCCCTCCACCTGGGCCCCTGCCTACTGCATCTCCAAGACCGCCCTCAACGCCGTCACCGTGCAGCTCGCCGAGGCCCTCCGGCCCCGCGGCATCGCCGTGAACGCCGTCTGCCCGGGCTGGGTGCGCACGGACATGGGCGGCCCGGAGGCCCCCCGCAGCCTGGGCCAGGGCGCGGCCAGCATCCTGTGGGCCATCACCGAGGCCGGGCCGGAGATCACCGGCGGCTTCTGGCGCGACGGCAAGCCTGTCGCCTGGTAGGCCCGGCGATGTTGCGCCTCGCCCTCGGAGTCCTCCTGGTCCTGGTCGCGCTCGTCCTCCTGGACCGGCTCGGCCTCTGGCTGGAACGCCGGGGCTGGATCTACTGGCGAAGGCAGAGGAGCAAGGGCACCCTGGGCGCCACCCTGCTCGAGCTCCAGAAGATCTTCGAATCCGGAAAGTCGAAGCACGTCATCGAGGCCAAGCGGGACGGCCGGAAGGAACCCCCCGATCCCGGCGGCGGCAAGCCCTGAAAGGGGCTCACCCCTCGAAGGCCCGGAATCGCGCCCCCTCGGGCACGTCGAGGCCGAAGACATTCCGCAGGGTGGGGATCACCTCGTCGGGCGCCAGTTCGCGGCCCTCGACGTCCTCCCCGCGGATCTCGGCATAGGCGAGGTTGCGGAGGATGCGGCGCACCGAGGTCCCGGCCAGCTGGGCGGTGAGGGTCTTCACGAAACGCGATCCGGGGTGGGTGCTCGTGTAGTGGTTGGCCAGCTCGAAATCCACGGGGAACCGCGCCTCGGCCCGGAAGGCGTAGAGGTCCTCCCAGGCGCCACCGTGGATGGACTGGAGCACCTTCAGCCCCTCCGCCTCGTCGACCACCCTGTAGGTGTTGAGGAACTGGGCCTGGGGCCGGCCATCCAGCAGGATCGGATGCAGCAGGCCCTCGCCGCCGAAGCCGACGTCCACGAGCCAGTGCAAGCCCTCCAGCCGGACCAGCAGCAGCATGTGCGTGCGCGGAAGGGGCTCCGTCGCGCCCAGGCGCACCCGGGCCTCGCAGGGGATGGCCTCGAAGCCCGCCGCTTGCAGGGCCGCCAGGAACAGGCTGTTCTGCTCGAAGCAGTAGCCGCCGCGCCGGCGCCGCACCAGCTTGTCCTGGAGGGAGGCCAGATCGAGGCGGATGGGAAGACCCATCTGGATGTCGAGGTTCTCGAAGGGGATGGTGGTGGCATGGGCCAGGTGCAGGGCCTGCAGCGTGGCCAGGTCGGGGCGGGTTTCGCCCGCGAAGCCGATGCGCCGGAGGTAGGCTCCCAGATCGAAGTCAGCGGCCATCCTTCGCCCCCCACGCATCGAGGTTCCGCCGGATCTGGGCGGCGTGGATCTCCAGGTGCTCCGCATAGGTCCGGAGCCAGTCGTCGGTGCCGTAGTCCCCGCTGTGCGTGTGCCGGCCCATCCGGCCCCAGGCCGCCTCCGGCACTCCGGCCAGCGCAGCATGGGTGTGGGCCCGCACGGCCTCCACCAGACGCAGGGCCAGCTCGGGATCGGCGGCGTGGTAGTCGAAGCGCCGGGCCCACTCGTTCTCGTCGTAGCCGACGATGAGGGGATCCGGGTCGGCCAGCAGCAGGCGGATGCGGATGGCCGCATGGGTCTCCGAATCCGCGCAGTGGAGCACCACCTCCTGGGCGCTCCAGCGCCCTTCGCCGGGGCGCCAGGTCCGGGCGTCCGCGGGCATGTCCAGCCAGGCCTGCCGGAGGAGGGCCGGCCCCGTGCGGTACCGTTCGAGCAGGGCGTTTCGGGCGGGGGCATCCAGCGACATGGGCTCTCCGGTTCCAGGATGGCCGGGCGGCGGGGAAATAAAAGCCTCATGACACGAGGCCTTTGTGCTTTGATGGACCACATTCCCCGGAGGTCCCATGCGCGGTTCGATGGCCTGCCTCACCCTGGCTCTCGTCCTCCTGCCCCTGAGGGCCGGCGACCGCGTCACCGGCCGGGCCTTCGCCACCCGCTCGGAGGTGGCGGCCCAGCACGGCATGGCCTGCACCAGCCAGCCCCTGGTCACCCAGATCGCCCTGGACGTGCTGAAGCGGGGCGGCTCCGCCGTGGACGCAGCCATCGCCGCCGATGCGGCCCTGGGCCTCATGGAGCCCACGGGCTCGGGCATGGGGGGCGACCTCTTCGCCCTCGTGTGGGACGCGAAAACGAAAAAACTTTACGGTCTGAACGCCAGCGGCCGGTCGCCGAAGGCCCTCACCCTCGCCCACTTCAAGGCGCTCGGCCTCACCCACATCCCGCCCCACGGCCCCCTGCCCGTCTCGGTGCCCGGCTGCGTGGACGGCTGGTTCGAGCTGCACGGCAGATTCGGCAAACTGCCCATGACGGAGGTGCTGGCCCCCGCCATCCGCTATGCGCGGGAAGGCTTCCCGGTGTCCGACCTCATCGCCTACTACTGGGACCGCAGCGTACCCGCGCTGGGCAAGTACCCGGGCTTCCTGGAGACCTTCACGGTGGACGGGAAGCGCGGCCCCCGCAGCGGCGAGGTGTTCCGCAACCCGCGCCTGGCCGCCACCCTGGAGACCGTGGCGAAGGGCGGCCGGGACGCCTTCTACAAGGGCGAGATCGCCCGCAGGATCGCCACCTACATGAAGGCCCAGGGCGGCTTCCTCAGCTATGACGACCTCGCCTCGCACCACTCGGAGTGGGTGCAGCCCCTCTCCGTGAACTACCGCGGCTACGACGTGTGGGAGCTGCCGCCCAACGGCCAGGGCATCGCCGCGTTGCAGATGCTGAACATCCTCGAGGGCTACGACTTCTCGCAGATCCCCTTCGGCAGCCCCCGCCACGTCCACCTCTTCACCGAGGCCAAGAAGCTCGTCTTCGAGGACCGGGCGAAGTTCTATGCCGATCCCGCCTTCGCCAAGGTGCCCGTGGCCTGGCTCCTGTCCAAGGAATACGCCGCCCAGCGGCGGGCCCTCATCAACGAGACCCGCGCCTCGCGTCGCCTGGAGGCGGGCCATCCGCCCCTGAAGGAAGGCGACACCATCTACCTCACCACCGCGGATGGCGAAGGCAACATGGTGAGCCTCATCCAGAGCAACTACCGCGGCATGGGCAGCGGCATGACGCCGGGCGACCTGGGCTTCTGCCTCCAGGACCGCGGCGAGCTGTTCACCCTGGAGGAGGGCCAGGCCAACACCTACGCCCCTGGCAAGCGGCCCTTCCACACCATCATCCCGGCCTTCATCACCAGGGACGGCGAGCCCTTTCTCAGCTTCGGCGTCATGGGCGGCGAATTCCAGCCCATCGGCCATGTGCAGATCGTCATGGACCTCATCGACTTCCACATGGACGCCCAGGAGGCGGGGGACGCGCCGCGCATGAGCCACGACGGCTCCCCCGAGCCCACCGGCGAGAAGGGGAAGCTGCCCGGCACCATCCAGCTGGAGAGCGGCTTCCCCTACGAGACCGTGCGCGCCCTCATGGACATGGGCCACGGCGTGGGCTGGATGCTGGGCGGCTACGGCGGCTACCAGGGCATCCGCTGGGATCCGAAGCAGAAGGTCTTCTTCGGCGCCAGCGAGAGCCGGAAGGACGGGCAGGCGGCGGGGTACTAGCCACGCACCCCGAGGTTCCCACCGACATCCCAGCCTGCTGCGAACTCCCAAAGCGGCTCTCTTTCCTGCCCCCGAGGGGTAGAATGGGGATTCGGACCGCGCCGGGCGGCGCACTCTGGGGGAGATGACCGTGCTTCAAGCCTACCGTCAACACGTCGCCGAACGCGCCATCCAGGGCATTCCCGCCCTTCCCCTGACCGAGGCCCAGACCCACGAGCTGGTTGATCTCCTCATGGCCCCGCCCGCCGGCGAGGAGGCCTTCCTCCTGGAGCTGCTCGTCCATCGCGTGCCCGCCGGCGTGGACGACGCCGCCCGGGTGAAGGCCGGCTTCCTGGATGCCGTGGCCAAGGGCAAGGAGGCCTGCCCCCTGGTGAGCCGGGAGAAGGCCACGGAGCTGCTGGGCACCATGCTGGGCGGCTTCAACGTGAAACCCCTCATCGACCTGCTGGACGACGCCAAGGTGGGCGCCCTGGCGGCCGAGGGCCTGAAGAAGACCCTCCTCATCTTCGACGCCTTCCGGGACGTGAAGGCCAAGGCCGACAAGGGCAACGCCCACGCCAAGGCCGTGCTGCAGAGCTGGGCCGAGGCCGAGTGGTTCACCAGCCGGCCCGAGGTTCCGAAGAGCCTGACCGTCACCATCTTCAAGGTGTCCGGCGAGACAAACACGGACGATCTCTCCCCCGCGCCCGACGCCTGGAGCCGCCCCGACATCCCCCTCCACGCCCTGGCCATGCTGAAGAACGCCCGGCCCGGCATCGAGCCCGACGAGCCCGGCAAGGTGGGCCCGCTCAAACAGCTGGAGGCCCTGAAGGCCAAGGGCCACCTCATCGCCTACGTGGGCGACGTGGTGGGCACCGGCTCCAGCCGCAAGTCCGCCACCAACTCCGTGCTGTGGTTCACGGGCGAGGACATCCCCTTCGTGCCCAACAAGCGCTTCGGCGGCGTCTGCCTGGGCTCCAAGATCGCCCCCATCTTCTACAACACCATGGAGGAC
>Ga0079306_1001094_pt1 | contig 19716 bp, 16 predicted proteins | sample Methanotroph_Enr_FD_79181 | JGI IMG/M metagenome (GOLD analysis project Ga0079306, IMG submission 79181) | Enriched soil microbial communities from Old Woman Creek wetland in Ohio, USA - Methanotroph_Enrichment_5 | ecosystem: Environmental > Terrestrial > Soil > Wetlands | place: USA: Ohio...
CAATCCGCTAAAGGCAATTTCGAAGCCCGTCCCGCGCTGGCCCATAATCTCGGATTTGAAAAATTCTTCTCCCGCGACAAGCTCGACCCCAATACCTACCTCGGCTATCTAAGCGCCGACGAATTCGCTTTGCTCGAGCCGATCTCGGATTGGCTCAAAGCCGATAAACGCCCGTTCATGCTGACTGTCCTGTGCTCTGTAACACATGACCCATACGAAATCCCCGCATCATTTGGCCCAACTTACCCACAGACCGTCGAGCGGTATAAACGCACAATACAGTACACGGACGCATTTATTGCGGCTTTCGTACAAATGCTTGAAAATTTGAATTTGCGCGAAAACACGATTTTGTGTATAGTGGGTGATCATGGCGAAGCATTCGGCGAACATGATGCGTTCGCCCACGACCGCCTGGCGTTTGAAGAAGTGCTCAGAATTGTGTGGGTAATTAATTCGCCGCTGGTGAACCATGCAAAGATCGAAACGCCCGCAAGTTCCATCGACCTGACGCCCACATTGCTTGGCCTTATTGGTTGCGAAGTTCTATCGCCCAGCTTCGATGGCCAAAACATTTTATCCCTGCTCAAAACAGATCGCAAATGCTTCTTCTCAGGCTGGATACTCAATGGCCCGGCAGGTTACGTCACCGCAGGAACAAAAAAGGTAATCGATCCCATCACGAAGATTGCTGTGGAATTTGATCTTGCGTCCGATCCCGGTGAGATCGCACCGATATTGCTTGATAAGAATCAATCGCAGAAAATTTTTGATGAAGTAATCGCCTGGCAACGTTCGACTTGGCTCACCTCGCCGCGAAACAAGTCCGGCCAGGTGACGCTTTATGATGATTGGATCGTAAAATATGCACCGCGAAATGCCGCGGCTTCTTTGATCGGAAAAAATATGCAGAATTTGTCAGCTAAAAAATAACGATCTTTTCCGGCCCGTCTCGGCGGTGAAGGGCCAGCATGCTCAAGACCCGGTTGGAACTGGCGCGACCTTTTTATAACAAAATACCTCATGAAATCCCCCGGAAAACATCTGCAAAGTTGATAGTTTTTATGAGCATTTAAAAACCGTTTTTCTCAAGTACATTCAATCTTCAAATACACCTGAGAAAACCGGTTTAATTATCTTCCCTTTGCATCTCGGCGGGCCTCTTCCTCTGTCGCATGAGCCCGGCCAGGACTTGACCGCCTTTTTGATTAACCTGCGTAACATTTTAAATCCCCCCACAAACTACTTACAACTAAAACATAACAAACAAATACAGCTGGGCCAAACAAGTTTTACTTAGCATTTCGGTGGCCCACAGCAGCCCTCAACCGCAAAAATCATGTTTCCAATGTTTGTGTTCATGTTCATTACCCCCGATTCCTAACTGATGCGTAAGTAATACTGTACCACAAAACCTCACGCCACCCAAGAATTTGTTAAGCATTTATTAAGACATGGCAGAGAATTCTTCATTTCCCTCAACTCAGCTCTTTTTCAAATGTTTTTATAAGACGTTTCGCCAAAAATTCTTGACAACCACTTAAAATTTTTTGCCTGATCCTCACTTCAAAGTTCATTCTGAGCACGTCTCACTTCTCACTGCTCGCTGCTCACTTCTCATCCTCCCCTTGACTTATCCCCCACCGGCTTGTTATCATAACCTGCTTGAATTTGGATATTTACAGGAGATAAATGTGAAAGCTACCGAAATGCGGCCCGGTATGGCTGTTATAATGGATGGCAAGTTAGGCGTCTGCGTACAATCCGTGCACGTTACCCCCGGAAACCTCAGGGCATTTGTCCAGGCGAAGATTCGCATCGTTGCCGATGGAACAATGCTGGAACGCCGCCTAAGGGCTACAGAAGATGTAGAAGGCGCATATCTCGACCGCCGCGACATGGAATACCTCTATTCCGATAAGAGCGGCCATGTATTAATGGATAGCATCACATACGACCAGATCACCGTATCCGATGTAATTTTCGCTGAAGGCATCAAGTATTTCAAGCCGAACACCTCACTTGTCGCCCTCGTCCACGAAGAAAAAGTCGTCGCGATCGAGTTGCCAAAAGTTGTGGAACTCACCGTTACCGAAACCACACCGCAGCCCAAAGGCGCTACCGCGACAAACCAGCTCAAAGAAGCCGTCATGGAAACAGGCCTCAAAACCCGCGTACCGCCTTTCATCGAAGTTGGCGATGTACTCCGTATCAGCACCGAGGATGGTTCATACCTGGCCCGCGCAAAAGATAAATAATATTTCCCGTACATTTTCCGTCGGGAAATTTGAATTTTGAACGCGTTACTCGCAAACCGTAACTGGAAACAGTTTGCGGGTTTGCTTCGACTGACCTGCGCCGCGTTACAATCTCTTTAAATTAATGTCAAATTAAAGGAGAGAGACATGACATTCAGTATCATACTGCTCGTTGTCTTCTTGGCTGGGATGATCGCCATCGGCATCTGGGGCATGAAAAAGACCGCAACCCTCAACGATTTCTTTCTGGGAGGCCGCTCGGTCGGACCATGGGTTTCAGCATTCGCGTATGGCACCACATACTTCAGCGCCGTTTTATTCGTAGGTTTCGGCGGCGCTATCGGCTGGGGCTACGGTCTAAAAGGCCTTTGGATCGCCTTCGGCAATGCCATCTTCGGCACACTGCTGGCATGGTTCGTTTTGGGCAGAAAAACTCGCACCATGACCCAGAGGCTCGATGCGATGACAATGCCCGAATTTCTCCAGGAACGCTTCGACAGCAAGTACATTAAGATGTTCGCCGCTACCATCATCTTCGTTTTCCTCGTCCCATATTCCGCCGGCGTTTTTAAAGGCCTGGGTTATCTTTTTGAAGCAAACTTCCACATAACATACGATACTGCACTGCTGATAATGATCGCAATCACCGGCATATACCTCATCCTTGGCGGCTATTTCGCGGTCACGCTGACAGATTTCATCCAGGGCATTATAATGATCTTTGGCGCCATCCTGATGGTAATCGTGCTCACAAATAAAGCCTCAGAAATCGCGGGCACTCAGGGCGGCATCACCGGCGGTACCACTGCGGCCAATCAGGCTTATCAGCAATGGCTCTCAGCTATACCAGCGGCAAAACAGCCCTCAATGTATTATCTCGGCGCACTTGTTTTCATGACTTCCTTTGGCGTATGGGGCATGCCTCAAATGGTTCAGAAATTTTATGCCATCAAAGATGAAAGCGTCATAACAAAAGCCGCTATCCTAACCACGGCTTTCTCAATAATTATTGCTTTTGCAGCCTATTATACCGGCGCATTGTCACACGTTTTCTTTACTAACGCATCAATCCCAATGATGGCCGACCCGACTAAAGGCCCCAATTTCGATGTTGTCATACCGACCCTGCTCACGCAATATCTCCCAGAGGTACTAATGGGCGTAATCCTGCTGCTGATACTTTCAGCTTCGATGAGCACACTCTCATCCCTGGTGCTCGTATCAGCCTCCTCGGTCGCGATCGATCTTTACAAGGGTCACATTAATCCAAAGATATCCAAGGAAGCATCCCTCTTCATGATGAGATTTTTGAGCGCCGTCTTTGTCGCACTTTCATATTTTGTTGCCAAGTCTAAGAGTGAGTTGATCGTGCAACTCATGGCTCTGTCATGGGGCGCAGTCGCCGGCGCATTTGCCGCACCGTTCTTTTACGGCCTCTACTGGAAACGCGCAACTCACAGCGGGATTGTTGCGGGCATGGTCTCAGGTGTGGCGGTTTCGATCTTTTTGTATTACAGGACCGGCGAAGCGTTGCCGCTGCTCAAAGATTTTTATGCTTTTTGCGGCCCCAAAATGGGTCCATTTTCCGCCAGCATTGGTATTTTCCTCCCCTTCATTGTAGTACCCGTGGTGAGCATGTTCACAAAGCCCGTATCAAAGGAAACACTCGACCGCGCCTTCGGTTCCTCAGCGGCGCATCCTGCCCCTCAACGGGTCACTGTATAACTTCGAGACTTGGGCAAATCCCTGGGCCGGCGAAAGTCGGCCCTTTTTCATTTCACAGTAAAGATTTATCAGTTCCCCCGTCACCCGCCCACCTTCTTCCAGCACACTTACCCTGAAATCTTTAAACCCAGCCTCCAGCATCTCGCTAATCTCTTGAGCCCAGCTGTAAACCGACCCGGCATACACTGTGTTCCTGCACGCCCAGTCACGCTTAACCCGGTGCACAAGCCCCTTAACTTCCACCAGCTGCACATCGCTTTTGCACGCCTTGCCGCAGCCATCGTTATGCCCCAGCGTATTTGCGAAAATGCAGTGCTCGGTATGAAAAAGTCCCACTCTCTCATGCACGCTTATCTCAAATAACCCCGCGCCGCACCTTGTCGCAAGCTCTTTTAGTCGCTCCCAGTTGAGATCATAGCCCGGCGTGATCCGTTCGATCCCAAGGCGTACAAATTCTGCCGCCGCGATTTCATTTACGATATTGAGCGATCCATCTCCCACCAGCTTGCATTTTGTCCTTTGCCTAAGTCTTGCCAGAGCTGTCAAATTCCGCACCAGCACCGCATCAGGCCCCGCATCCAAAATTCCATCGAGATGCTTTTCATCTCCAGGCCCATAAATGCGAAGCGTCGCAGCACCGAATTTTATACCCGCGCCGCGCGCCATTGCCGCAGCGGGCCCAAAATCCTCCAGCTTCTCAAAATCCCCATACACAAGCCCGATTTTGTCCTTGTGCTCAACAGCAGCTTCAAACTGCTCCATCGTACGCACAAGCACACTCAACCCCGGCCCCTGCTCAATTTTTATTTTGTTGGCGATTCCCTGCGCCTCTGTTTGCAGAGTGCCAAGGGCATTCTCATTCGTTATCACGACCTGCTGGGCTTGTTTTCTCATGGCAAGCAGTTCCTCCACCGCTCGCCGCCTGAGATCATTAAGCACGCTCGCTGGAACCATTACTTCATCAAGCTTCTTTAGCTTCACCTGCTTAAGTTCAAAAGGCGTATTGCCAAGCCTCCCAAGCTGTTTCTCTATATCTTCTGCGCGCGCCGCACTCGTCCTTGCCTTAGCCATCGCAGGACCTTTAACAGTAACTGCCCTTCCGAACTCATCCGTAAATGTGATCTCGATCTCTTCCCCGTCAGCGGCATAAACCTCGGCAATCAATCCCGCTCTGTGCAAAATAACATCACGCGCAAATGTTTTCTCTATCTCCCGTCTCAGAGCCGGATCATCCGTCTTGAACACCGTCGCCCCCGCCTCGATCAGTGCAAGATCCACATCTCTAAATCCAAACCAAAGCGCAAGATAATTTCCATTTATCCATCGCTGGTAAACCCTTCCGCCCTGTACGTTTCCGCTAGACTCTATAAGTATACCGTCGCCGGGTTTAATATCCTGGGCCCGTATACCCTCATTTACCTCGATGCCGATTGAATCCCCGTCAACCTTCGCCACGATCCCAATCAGCTTGCCCCTGTTGCCTGCGGATAAACCATGCACCAACTCATTGTGCCTTCGCCCGTTGATAAATCCCTCGCAGAACCCGCGTGAAAATGAATCCTCAAGCCTTCGTATTACCGCGTCATCAGGATCTAGCTTCTCCCCCGCTGCCGCCTTATCGATCGCATACCTGTACGCCGCGACCGCCGCTCCGACATAGAATTCGTTTTTGAGCCGCCCCTCGATCTTGATCGCACTTACACCTGCACCAGCTATCTCCGACACCCTGTTGATCAAATTCAGATCAGCCGGGCTAAGCAAATATTCCTTGTTGCCGATATCAGCAATATGCCCGTTTACAACCAGCTTATATGGCAGCCTGCAAAGCTGCGAACACGCACCTCTATTTGCAGATCTCCCCGCAAGAACAGCCGACGCGAGACACTGCCCGCTATAAGACATGCACATCGCCCCGTGCACAAATACCTCAAGCTCCTGCCCGGTTTTAGTCGCAATATCGCGTATGCCCTCAAGGCTCAACTCGCGCGCAAGTATGACCCGAGAAATGCCAAGTTCTCTTGCAAACTCAGCTGCCTCGGCGCTGGTAATTGTCATCTGCGTCGATGCGTGTATCGTAAGTCCATCGCACAATTTCCTGGCCAGCGCAGCGATCCCAACATCCTGCACGATTACCGCATCCACCCCCGCACGCGCCGCTGCTTTTAAAAAATCCGCCGCCCGATCAAGCTCATCGCTGAATATCAGCGTGTTGAACGCAAGATAACCTTTAACATTATGCCCGTGAAGATAATCTATGATTTGATCAAGCTCATCCAGCTTGAAATTAGCCGCACGCTTGCGCGCATTGAAATCGCTCAGCCCAAAATAAACCGCATCCGCCCCATTAAGAACAGCCGCCTTCATCGCCGCCCATTCCCCCGCCGGCGCCAGCAGCTCTAATCTCTTCTCACTGCTCACTGCTCACTTCTCACTTTTGTACCATCCTGCCCCAAGCTGGCCGCATGCCGCCTTTATCGACTGCCCCCGTTTATACCGCACCACAGTCTCGATTCCGCTAGCTTCGAGCAAATCAGCAAATTTTTGGATCATCTTGCGGTCACTCGGCGCAAATTCGCACAACGAATGAGGATTATACTCAATCAGATTCACATTGCACTTGACTCCGCCGATCAGCTTTGCAAGCGCCCTGGCGTCCACCTCCGAATCATTCACACCCTTGATCATCACATATTCGAATGTTACACGCCTGCCGGTATTTGCCTGATAATCCTTCACTGCCGCCATGAGCTTATTAAGCGGATACTTCTTTACTATCCGCATTATCTTGCCTCGGATATTATCGTTTGCCGCATGCAGACTAACGGCCAGCCGAACCTGCATATCCTCGCGTGATAAATTCTCGATTCCGGTTATGATTCCGCTAGTCGAAATTGTGATATGGCGTGCCCCGATGTTCTTGCCGGCCGGGTCGTTTAGAATGTAAACAGACTTGATCACATTATCATAATTGTCAAAAGGCTCACCCATCCCCATGTAAACCAGGTTCGCGACCCTGGCCCCGCTTTGCCTTTCCACCTCGATCACCTGGTCAGCTATTTCACCCGCTGTCAAATTCCGGGTAAACCGCAAATGAGCCGTCGCGCAGAACTGGCAATTCATCCTGCATCCCACCTGCGTCGAAATGCAAACCGTATGTCTCCCTGCCTCATCCACAAGCTCGACAGTTTCTATCCTTGTGGAATCCCCAAGCTCAAAAAGATATTTTTTTGTCCCATCCGGGTCAGAAAATACTTCGATCGTCTTGAGGTGTGATATAAAATAACCCTGTTCGGTCAGCTTTTGGCGAAATGTTTTAGGCAGCGTCGTCAATTCCTCAACACTGCCAACTCCTTTAGCGTGTATAAATGAAAAAATCGTCCTGGCATGGAATTTCTTCTCTTCCATGCTCAAGACGAGTTGTTCCAGTTCCGTTACGGTCAAACTTTTAAGATCTTTTTCCATAACGGCCAATGGTATTGCACCATCACCATTTATGCAAACCCAAATATCTTTGGCCAATGCAGACGGCCAAAAAACAACCCGCTCGAATACAGAGGCATTTTGTTAGACACTCTTAATCACTATTTTTGAAACAGCGAATCTCTTTTTATCTGATCCAGCCGAATATCTCGCTCACGCGCATCTATTCTGCCGTCATTAAACGCCTGTTCAACGTTATCTTTTTCTTTCTTGAAGTGATATTCATACCCGCCCACGCCAGCAGCCGCACCGCCGGCGGCACCTAAACCAGCAGAGGCCCACTTATTCTCGCACCCCGCCAGAGCCATTGCAAATACAACGCACAATGCACATGCCAGTAATGCCTTCATGACACTCCCCTTTAAAATTGCTATTTTACTGATCAATATACCACGATCTCAACCATTTGACCCAAACCTGAATACCAACCCTTAACTATTCCACTCGTACAAATAATAGGTAAAAGGAGATGCAACTATGAGATACTTAGCTATTACAACTTTGGCAGTGCTTCTTATCTCACCTTTGGTCTTTGCCGTTATAGCTCCCCCGTTACCTCAGGAGGGAAGCTCGGCCTACAATCCAATACCAGATAATAGTTACTCAAATTATGGTTACCGAAATTGGTATAGACCTTACAGGCCGTATTACTATCCGCATCGACCGGGCGGCTATTCGTATGCCTACCCGCATGGTCCATACGGTTACTATGCCCCGCGGTACTACGGTTATCGTTACCCGTACAATTATTGGGATTATCGCTATAACTACTTCCCGCGGTATCCCTTCTTCTACGGACCGCAATATCCGCGATACCCATATTGGTATTACAACATTCCAGATAGAGACAGAGACCGAGATTAAGGGCAAAGAAATTCAGAGCGGCCCCAAATGGACCGCTCTAAATAATATGACATTACGGCCTGGTGTTGTCTAGGGTGTTACTGCGGTTCTGGTATTGGTTTTGACGCATCGAGCCACTTTCCATCCGGCCAGAATATAGTTTGGCCTTGATGCGGTTAATGATCCGCTGGCTCGTGTTCGTATCGCCCCAATAGCCGGTATGAACATACATCTCGCTAAGCCCGTTTGGTCTTGGCTTGACCGTAACGGTTACTCTCTTATCATCAGGCGTGCGGGCAACAACCTCGCCCGAAAGCTTTGATGACGTGCTTGATACAATCGCCAGATCAAGCTCTTGCAGCGTTTCAGCCGCCGCCTGCGTCACTTGAGCAGGATTGGCCTCAACTAGTGTCTCAAGACGATTCCACGTCTGAGTTACTCCAGGTTGAGTGGTCTTGCAGCCGGCTGTTACGATCGCAAGCACACCCAGGCACAAAATTAAAACCTTCCCATGTGTTCTCATAAAAATCCTCCCTAATAAAGAACCACAATAGATTTGCGTATCCAGCTGGCCGATCCACGCTGCGATACAATTACCGCGAATTTTTAATCCCCAAAATAACGCAATGCAAAAAAGTACAACCCCATTTTGAATCTTGAACCTAATATTACTATTTGAAAATCATCATGTCAACTTCGTACTTACATTTTTCTACCGAGTCACTTGGATAACCGCCACAAGGTCGCGAGCGATCCATATATCCTGAGTCGTAGTCGAAACCACAAACCATTGATCGCTTACCGCGGTAATCGTCCCCGCAACTGTCGTACCCGTATTAACCTCACCCGCTATAGTGATCGGAGCTCGAAGCATGTCGTTTCTAAGCGTCACAACCACAGGCGTATTAAGCGGAACATTAAGCCCGCTATCCCCGCTTGTAACTACCTGGGCCGAACTCTTTTCACATCCGCTGCCCGGCAGCATAATGCTTATACACGCCAAAATTGCAAAGATTCTTAAATAAGCCATGTTGTCTCCCCTTCAAAGGTGTTTTGACAATCCGGCCCCACATAACAGCTTGATTACATTTACAGTTTTAGTTCTTTGCGAATAAATGTCAATAGGGCAAAAAGGAACTTTGTATGGATTTGATGAAAATAAACGTCAATTGTATAACCCAAAAGGTATGATACTTCAGCGAGTGTAATTAAAATTGCCTAAGTGGGACCAAAAAATAACTGTTGAATTTTAATACCCAAATAAATACTTTGAGTAAAGTTGAAATTAAAAAACAGTTAACTTTAAAGGGGGCAAGTATGAAATCACTCGCATTCGCATTCACAATTCTTCTTTCTTCCGTGGCTTGGGCCCAAAACAATTACTCCGCCAATCCCGACGTCAATGACACCTCCACGATAACAAGGCACGAAGGCACTCAAAACACCTCTGTACCCGATCAAAACCAATCCGTAATTGTAGGCGAAGAAAACCGTCAGGCCGCCCAGCGTGAACAACGCATTGAAAAGAGCCAGGGCATGTACGGAGCAGCCGATTCAAACGCCCCTGGCAGAGCAGCTATGAGGCAGCGGCATACACAGCTCATAGCGGAACTTGAGAGGATCAGAGCAATTGCACAGCAGGAAAATGCGACTCAAACCACAGCCGCATTAGATACGCTTATTCAAAAAGAACAGCAGCGACAGTCAGGAATGCGAAAATATAGACCGGCTGACGCAAATAGTTGATTTCCTCGCTGATCTGATCAGACCATAAAAAAAACCACGGACCCGCCGCCCGTGGTTTTCCTTTTTTCTTCTATTTCGAATTGCTTGTTAACTTTGTTGCTTGTTATTTGAAATTTTAAAAAAAGGGGGCGGCCCCACAAAACCGCCCCTTTGCTGCTCCAAAACAACTCACCCTGCAATTCTCGCCGAAATCTCATTCTGCGCCATTGGCGCCTTTTCCAAAATATGAACCGTCGAAGCCTGCGGCCCTTCTTCGCCGCTTTCTTCAAAAAATCTCACAACTGTTCCTATTACAAGTTTCTCAAACTCTCCATTCAACACACTATGTTTATGGAAATAAATATCTCTATCACCCGCTGCAGCCTTTATAAATCCATAATCCTCTTTACCGAACAGTTTCACAACCGTCCCGACCGACCACGGATCTATATGGTTTTTTGTATCATATCTTTGTTTGCCCACAAGCTTCCTTAGTTGCCTTTCGCCTGCGTCAAATGCCAGCCGGATCATCATTCCCAGCGGGTCATGCATGTCGCCTTCCGAAGATTCCCGCCGCACTACCAAATCATGCCCCGGCGGAACCCTCATCTCGATCCGTATCCTGAATGGATTACCGATCTCCTGATGCGTCTGCGGTTTCTCCACCGCCACTCGCACACTGTTGATGTACTTACACATTCTGTGGAGTTTCTCAACGCGTTCATTGATAAGATTCTCCACCCCCTCTGTCCTCTCCACTCCCCGAAAGACCAATTCCAAAGGTACATTCATGGTAATCGCCTTTCAATGTTGATTTTTGACTTGTAATACCTATTACATTATATCACTCCTACCGGAAAAAGTTTGCATTTTTCCCCCTCCGGCACTAATCAATAATCAATCTTATATGCAGCAGCCCGAAAGAGCTCCCGTGGCACGGTCTAGCCAAGCTAGGCCGTGTAAGCCTAACACACGACTACCCCCCAATTGTCATACCCGCGCAGCAGGCGGGTATCCAGCATAAAAAGCATCGCGCAGCGATTCCACAACTCAAAAACCCAACACTCAAAACCAGAACATCTCTTTTTTCGGTTTCTGCTTTGTTTCGTCTTCAAATAATCAATCGCTTTTCCCCCTTTCTGTGCGTATAATAAGGATAGAGTGGGTCGGGCAATCGCCGGCAATTTCGCCGGAGGAAAGTCCGAGCAGGACAGGGCACGGCGGTGGCTAACGGCCACCCGGGGTGACCCGAGGGAAAGTGCCACAGAAAATACACAGCCAAACGCGCCGGCAGCCTTTTGGCCCGGTGCGAGGCAATGGTGAAATGGTGCGGTAAGAGCGCACCGCGGCGATGGTGACACCGCCGGCAGGGCAAACCCCGCCGCCTGCAAGACCAAGCATGCTGGTTAGCCGGCCCGGCCATATCCCAGCGGGTAGGTCGCTTGAGCACACACGCAAGTGTGCGCCTAGATAAATGATTGCCATCCATCAAAGGATACAAAACTCGGCTTACAGACCCACTCTTTTAATTTACTATTTACTATTGATTATTGACTATTGCAACAGTGGTACGGTCTAGCGAAGCTAGGCCGTGTAAGTCTAACCCACGACTAACCACTGACTTGTCATACCCGCGCAGGCGGGTATCCAGTAATAAAAAAGCGTCGCGCAGCGACTCCACTCTTTTCTCTACCTCCTGCCTCCTTACTTCTGTCTCCTTCCAAAAAATTCTTGTAACAAACCCGCCTTTAGCGCATCTATATAACAAAATGGCTATATAAATCTTCTTTTAAAGGAGTAGTTATGCGATTCTCTAGCTTTATGCCCAAACCAACCGCCCTCGCAATCGTCCTCCTCCTCGCCGCCCTAACCTTCCCCCTCGGCTGCCGACTCAAACCACGACCAGCAACGATAAACGCCGATTGGAACTGGGATAAGAAGCTTTCAAAATTGAATGTCGAAACCGCGACGCTTCAAGATGTCATACGCGTCTTTGGTGAACCGCAAAAATATGTCTGGGGCCAGAACGTTTTCGATAAGAAAACATTACCGGTAACTTTCATTGCCCTGTATCCAAATAAGTTTCAGGTAGTATTCAGAAGCGGCCGAATAATGGAACTAAGACATGAAAGCAAGGACGGCTTTCTATTCGAAGGTAAGATCGGCGTCGGCTCCACCCTGGATGACGTTATAAAAGTCCTCGGCAAACCCAAACAAACCGTTGTCGGCCAGGAGATAGGCTTTGTCGATTCCATCCTATACAAAGACATAAATGGCAAACTTGGCTATTGCTACTATTCAAGCCGTGATAAACACGTCAGAATGTTCTTCGCCGGCTATGTCGTAACTGCTCTTTATACCAATACAAACGAATTCCCAAACAGCCCTTGCAAACCAGTTTCAGACTCAACAATAAAAGCCAATCTCCCCAACGAGGTTCAAGTAGATCTCATAGGTGTCGTCTATCTTGACAAAAACGGAATAGAATCTTGGTCCCCCCAAGGCAGACCCATGGAAAATCCCGGCGTACTCGAATCCGATCTTGAGCAGATGGGCTACTGCATCGCTTTCAGGTGTAAGCCAAATAACGGCAGTTTCAAAACAAATTTCATAGTCGGAAGTAAAATAACGCAAGCTAACGATTGTTTTTACATCAAAAAATCCAACCTCTGGCTGACACCTCATACTGGCGATCCTCATACCGGCGATCGCCGGTTCTGCAATTTGTATATAGACCAGATATGCGGCGGACCAATCGACACATACTTTGAAATAGCTTGCGACCAAAATGGAATCAACTCCAATAATTTCAGAGGCATATCTAAAAATGGAATTACAGGCATTTCCGATTTGGTGCCGCTTGGGCCAGATCGTTTCCGTTTGACCATAGAGTTTCAACAAAACATTGTAGGCAGCGTTTTTATGGCTGTAGATAAATCAGGAAAGGCATACGCCCCAGGCAATGGATCTTTTTTTTCATCGCGCCGAGATGATCTTACTTTTGATTTTGACCCCAGCCAGCTTGCGGCAATAAGGCGGGTGGGCGGACAAACATCTGCGGTACTTTTTAGAAATATTTCACTCCGACCAGGGCAGTTCACAACCGTCGAAGTCGAAGTCGAGGGCCAAAAAAACTCGCAACCCGCAACCCGTAACCCGCAACAATCTTCCTCACCCCTTCATTTCGCCGCCCAGGCAGGCCACAAACAACTCGCCCAAAGTTTAATCGATAACGGCGCCGAAATAAACGCCCCCGACCCCAACGGCAACACACCCCTGCATCTCGCCGCCGCCAACGGCCACCAGGAAATGTGCATTTTCCTATTAGACCGCGGCGCAAACCCCAATGCCAAAAACAATGCAGGGCAAACCCCCCTCGACCTCGCCACCCTCCACGGCCACCAATCCACCGCTAACACCATCATGGAAAAGACTCGAAACCCGCAACAACCTCCCAGCCACGGATGTGGCGACAGAGAGTAGCCCACGACGCGAGTCATGGGTTTATCTTACCTGTCTCCCTACTCTTAACAAAAAGTCTTCTTCCTTATTATTAGCTCGGAGTCTTCAGCCCGAGCCGTAAATCAAGCATTCGTTTTTTCACACTTATCCACGGCATTGTCGTCAATGCCTTTCCCCCCGTTCGTTACAAGTAAATTTGGTTAACAATTTAAGCATTTTGGAACTTCTGCACTCTTCAAATTGGACGTTGAACGTTCGACGTTGAATGTTGGACGTTCACTTCCTCTCTCCAAGCTTACGCACTTAGGCACTTACGCACTTTTTTATAACGCACTCTTTCAAGCTCTCTACCCTCAACGCTGAGCCCTTTTGCAATTCGAAACTATTCCGTCAGCGCCTCTGCCTCATGCTTGCCCGGCATCTTCCCATATCTGTTCCGTTCAATAAACATCCGTAACGCCAAGTATACCATCGGCAAGATCCCACCGACTATAAAAATTACATCCCCCGGAAATCTCGCCCATTCGAATACCCGCACCATAGGACTCGCAAAAAACTCCGGCTCGCGCGCATGCCAGTATCCATTCGCAAAACTGTCCCCAAGCTGCAGCAACCCAACCGGTATCAGGTTCACCCCGAGCATTAAAAGCAGTCCTATATTCAAACTCCAGAAGCTTGTCTTCATCGCCAGTTCACTCCGCCTGTCAGGTGGAATGAAATATCTCGCGACAAACATGAAAAATCCAATCGCCAGCATTCCATATACACCCATCATCGCCCCATGCGCATGATTCGCCGTAAACTGCGTACCGATCTCATAATAACTCACGATTGGCAGATTTATCAAAAACCCAAACACCCCCGCCCCCAAAAAATTCCAGAACCCAACCGCGATCAAAAACATCACCGCCCACTTATGCGGAAAGTGCCCGCTCGAAGCACCCAGCAGCGATTTCCCCTCCGTCGTCCCGCCCAGCCGCATAAACCGCCACGCCTCAAACGTAAGCAGTAACAGCGGTATCACCTCCATCGCCGAAAAGAACGCACCCAGCGACATATGTATTGCCGGCGCCCCGCTAAAGTAAAGATGATGCATCGTCCCGATCACCCCGCCGATACTATACAGCAGGATATCAAGATACACCACCCGCGTCGCCGTCGTCACGCGTACTACCCCAAGCAGCACAAAAACATACGCCACCATTATCGTCGTAAACAGTTCAAGAAAATCCTCCACCCACAAATGCACCACCCAGAATCGCCAAAAATCCACCACCGCAAAATTGCTCCCTTTCCCAAACACCATCCCAGCTGCGTAAAAAACCGGTATCGAAAGCGCACTATATAAAAACAAGTAAGGCATATTCGCCGGATGCTCACCCTTAAGCCTACCCGCCATCCCCCGCACAAGTATCACTACCCAGAACAGCATCCCAATTACCAGCAATATCTGCCACAGCCGCCCCAGATCAAGGTACTCCCACCCCTGCGCCCCGACCCAGAACCACGCACTCCCCGTCCGCATATACGCCTTTAAACTCGCTGCCTCTCCCAACAAACTTCCCACAACCACCAGCACCAGCGCCCCGAATAGTGCAATGGCCAAATGCTTCTGATATTTCGGCTCATAACCCGCTATCATTGGCGCCATGAATATTCCCATTGCCAAAAAACTCGACGCCACAAAAAACAACGCAAGCTGCAAGTGCCACATGCGCGTCAAATTATATGGCAGTATCTTGCTCAGATCGAACCCATAAAACCCGCCCGGCTCAACATGATAATGTGCATTCGCCCCGCCCAGCAGTCCCTGCAGCAGAAACAATCCCGCCACCACAAGAAAATACCACGCTGTAGCACGCTGCGAAGGCGTTAGCTGTACTTTCGCCGGATCGCGAAATTCCTTTTCGCCTGCCGTTTCATCCTCATCCTTTCTATGCCAGCCCAAAATATCATACCTGCCGATTGCGCCAAACAGTATCCCCGCACCGCCCAGCAGCGCGATCAAGCTCAGCACGCTCCATATAAACGCCTCTTTTGTCGGCAAATTTCCAGCCAGCGGTTCCGGCGGCCAGTTATTCGTATATGAATATGTCTTACCTTCTCGCGCCGCAGAAGCTGTCCAAGCTGCCCACGCGAAATAGGACGTCAGTTCATGAATTTCTTTGCCATCCGAAATAGTTATTTTTTTTAGCGGAGGCTGCCTTTCCGGCTCCCCGAAAAAATCGCTGTAAAACTTCTCCATTTTTTCAAACGCCTGCCCCTGCGCCGCCGAAAACATCAACTGCCCCGTCTTTTTGTCATAACCATTTCGTTTAAGATCCGCCTCGACCTTCGCCTTTGCCTCTGCCTCTTCCGCATTGCCGCGCCTGTAAAAATCAACCATCGCCTGCGCTTCCCTGTGCAGATACTGCGCCGTAAAGTCAGGCCCAAGATATGCCCCATGCCCGAATATCGTTCCCAGCTGCATCAGTCCGTACCTCTGAAAAAGCTGCTGCCCTGAAATGATATCTTCACCCGTAAATATCACCCGCCCATCAACGGCCTCTACCTTTTTAGGTATCGGCGGATGCTCCGCATTTATGCGATACGCAAGATACCCCAGCACGGAAAATCCAATTATGAAAGTCACCACCGCCGCTTGAAACCAGACCGAAGATATCACCGGATCACTGCGAACTGTTCTCATCTTCGCCCCCTTAACCCTTCTAACTACACCCCAAAAACTTAACCCAAATTATACCCGCTCCCCCCAATATTTCGCAAAACCAAATTCACACTTGCCTCCAGCCTATAAACCATAGCATCAAACATTCCGTTTTATTAGCAGCCTCAAACCGCCTTTGCTAATTATATCTCATCAGTCATTACTTGGAATTTCTGCACTCTTCAAATTGGACGTTGAACGTTCGACGTTGAATATTGGACGTTCACTTCCTCTCTTCAAGCACTTCCGCACTTCTTCTCTTCCTCCTGTCTCCTGACTCCTGTCTTCTCACTATTCTAATACCTCACCGCCCTAACCTTCCCCCCATTTGCATTCCAGTTCACAAAAAAGTACCGCAGCGCATCGATCGCGTGATCATAAACCCCATCCTTGAGCGGCACCTCACTATGCCGCCCGCTCGGATAATGATAACACCTCATCGCCTCAATAAGCCGCGCGCACTTAGGCGAGATCACAAACCTGCTCACTCCGCGCCCATCCCGCAGCGCCCGCCGTATCAGCTCTACTCCTTCCGTAATCGCCGAAGCCCGCCACCTGCACACTATTCCCATCGCCCGCAGCTCTTTCACCGCGCTCGTCCCCGAAACATCATTAACCCCCGCCCCAGCTGGATCGCAAAACGTCCCCGCCACCTGCCCCTCACCGCAAGGCCCAAGCCGTTTGATCTCCTCACCATTCACCGCCGCCGTCGCCTTCGATCTCGCGTATTCCCCGATCACGCGTACAACCCCATCCCCATCCACCTGCAACCACAAACACACAAACGGATTCACAAACCCAAAATCTATCGCCCGATACAAAGGCAGCCCCGCATCATACCCCACCTCGCGCACATGCACCGCCTCTTCAAAATCCCCAAACACCGCGTTATCCAAACTAGGCCGCAAACACAGCATCTCACTCTCCCACCCCGCCCTGCTGCTCCTGCCCATCGCCGCTATCGCGTCATCTATTTTATAATACCCGCCGCCGCTCTTCGCCTTACCCCCGCAGTCGCACCACAGCGCACACCCGCTGCAATTCCTCCCCTCGCATTTCTCGATCACCTCCCACAAACACCACTTAAAAACCCGAACCCCACTCACCCCCGCCTTCTCCACAACATCCCGCATCAACCCGTAAGGCTCATGCATCGTCGAAAATATTTCCATCGCCCCCGAAACCCCTCCCCTGCTCTGCGGCACAAAACCCGCCGCCGCCAGCACATCAGGATCGAACAACTCCACCTCATCACATCGCAATTTTTGCACATGCCTCCCTCGCACGTTCCGAGCCGATTGCGTTAAGACCTCCACATTCGACCCGTTCCCGAATTCGCACCGCCTCCTCCCCGCCTTCGCCCCAAATCCCCCATCCAGAAATCCCATCATATATTCATACATCCGCCGCGACTGTTCAAGCGACCCGCCCAGTATCCGCGTCTCACAACATCTTTTAAATATTGAATCCAGAAATGTCGCCGCCGCAGCAAGCTGCGTCTTGCCTCCCCCTCGATTGGCCCACACCACGCAGTCCCCGCGCCCGCCACCGTAATCTGAAAAAAAACTATGCGACAGATAATCAATTGGCTTATCATGCCCCTCACACACTGCCGCCCCCGGCACATCCATCCCCAAAAACACGCTGCACCACCCCGCCAACTCCCCCGCATCCCGAGGCCGCATCCCCCGCGCGCGCAAAATCCTCTCTTTAATATCCATCTCCCCCCCCTGCTCAATTTACTACTGATTATTGATTATTTACTATTTACCCGCTTTCGCAGTTTTGCACTATTTGCACTAACTTTTTCCCGTGCGTTCCGTGTGTTCCGTGGTAAACGAATCTCTTTTTTCAAACACGCAACTCGCAACTCGTAACCCGTAACAGCACTTTCCACTTCCGCACTTTATTCCTCACGCGTCAATCTTCTCAATCCTCATCTGATGCCTTCCGCCCTCAAATTTCGTAACCAGCCAAAGATCCACGATCTCCAGCGCCTCTTCGATAGCCATCATCCTCTGCCCCAGCGAAAGCACATTGGCATTATTATGTTCCCTGCAAAGTCTCGCCGACCGCAGATCCCAGCAAAGCCCGCACCGCACACCTTTTACACGATTAGCCGCTATCGCCTCACCGTTTCCGCTTCCGCCCAGCACGATACCGCGCTCAAATTCTCCGCGCGCCACCGCCCGTGCCACCGGAAATATGAAATCCGGATAATCGCAAGAAGCCGTGGAATAAGTCCCAAAATCCTTCACCTCATGCCCCGCCTTAGCCAGGTGCTCCCGAATAACTTCCTTATACCCAAACCCAGCGTGATCACTCCCAATCGCAATCTTCATATATCAATCCTTTATAATTTTTCACCTTTAAAAATTTCCGGTATTTTCTTGGAATCAATCCTGATTCCACCGTCATGTTCAATCTTTATAGTATAAAACACGCCCGGCACAAACTTAGTCCCCGGCGCCTCGATCTGCGCATTCTTGACCCCCGCTTCACTTGATCCTTCCCCCATCGCGTAATTCCAGAACTCGCGCCACAACGTCTTTTCAAATTCATTACCCGCCGCTTCGCCAGCCTCATACCCGCTTGGCACCTCGTTGATTTTATTTATGTCGAACTCCTCCGTATCTTTGCCCTTAAGCGAAAAAGCTTTTAAGAATATATACGCGCTCTTGCCCCGCATTGCGTCGCCATATTTGACGAACTTATCCTCGAACCTGATCACCAGCGACTGGAACTGTATCACGTTTCCCGTAAACGTAAAGTACCTCGGCCCCATCGCCTTCCCCGCCGTATCGTACTCCAGAAATTTAATCGTTGTCCTCGTTACACCATTGGCATCCGTATTCACATCCGTAACCAGCGCCTCCGCTATCCGCGAATCCGCGCTAAGCCTCTCGATCACTGCGTTAAGCACCTTCACCTGATTATATTGCAGCCAAACATGCCACCCCACAAACCCCGCCGCCGCAATCACCACAACCAAAAATACCCGTCTCAATATCTTCATATCTTACCCTTCTGTCTTCTTGCAATACTAATTCCCACTCTCCATTTAGTAAACCCAAAATAACTTTCAATTTGTTATTTATATTTACTATTCTCCCCAACCACAATAATCCATACGATTCTACAGCTTCTTAAACCCATAACCCGTAACTCGCAACCCGCAACAATTTTTGCTGGCACTGAGCACTGGGAACTTAAGCACTTTGGCACTTTCCCTTCTCCTATCTCCTGACTCCTGCCTTCTTCCCCCCTTTGCACTCTTTGAACTTTGAACTTAGAACTTTGAACTGCCTCTTGCCTTTTCCCTCCTCCTGTCTTCTGTCTTCCTGATTTGTCACTCTCTTTGCCTACTTGTGACTTGTGACTTCTGACTTCCTTCCCTCCCTCAACGCCCTCACAATAATTGCCGCCGTATCGCCATCCATCTCCTCATCCCTCACCGCCTCATTCACCTTCAGTTCCTCTCCGATAAACAAGTTGACCAGATCCATGCACGCCCGC
>Ga0079306_1001097_pt1 | contig 19681 bp, 15 predicted proteins | sample Methanotroph_Enr_FD_79181 | JGI IMG/M metagenome (GOLD analysis project Ga0079306, IMG submission 79181) | Enriched soil microbial communities from Old Woman Creek wetland in Ohio, USA - Methanotroph_Enrichment_5 | ecosystem: Environmental > Terrestrial > Soil > Wetlands | place: USA: Ohio...
GAGTCTCATCAACTAATTTCAATCGAGGAATTCTGCGAATATACCGGTCTTAAGATCGAACATGTGGTGCGCTGCATAATAGGATAATAGGGCAGAAGGAGTCTGCTGGGCCGCTACAAACAATACCAACTAGTTCAAAAAATAGCCTGTTCATTGGTCAGCTGTTAAGCTAGTCCAAAATCAAATGACAGCATAGGGGAAGAGCATAAAGAGGGAAAATCACACTTGGAAAAGCCATAAAAAGGCACTAGTATGAAAGTAGGAAGCTGTCACCACAAGAAGCAAACGCAATTTTGAATTTTTAAGAGTAATTAGAATAACAAAACGAGCAGCTAAAAAGGCAATAACGGCACCACAAGCCACAAAAAAACCGACTAGTTACCTAGTCGGTTTTAATTCCGCGGAGAGAGTAGAACTAGAATCTACTTTTTCGTATCATATCTAATCTTATCAAAACACGTGTTAACCCTTGTAAAATAAGGGTTTTTGTGTTTTTGGCAGTAAGGTAAAAACAAGCTAATTATGTATAAATATAGTTAATGTGGGGATTATGTGGGGATAATTTTGTATCTTTAAAGTATTGAAAACCTTAATACTCCCGTACCAATGGCAACAATTAACTACCTTATTAAAGGCGAAAAAAACGCAACAAACATACTTTTGCGTTTTAAAAATGGCAGAAAATTTGACTTAACGGCAACTACTGATTTAAAGGTAGAACCTAAAAGATGGAGTGCAGCCAAGCAAAAAGTTAAACTTACTGCAGCTGATACTACGAAAGACGAAGTTAATAATAAATTAATAGAATTGGAGAAATTTATCTTTGATGAGTTCAATTCCGATAATAGCAAAGGCGAATTCATAGACAAGTTCTGGTTAAGAAAAAAGATTGCCAATTTCTTCAATAGGCCTATTGGCGATACAGCTGTAGATCAGGTGTTTTTTATTCCTTTCATTGAAACCTTTATTAAAAATGCTCCAACAAGGATTATTAAAGGCAAAAACAAGGTCATTGCCAAAGGAACTATTACAAAGTATACAACAACACAACATAAGCTAGAAGAGTACGAAGAACGCTTTAAAACGAAGTTAAAATTTACTGATTTGGATTTAACTTTCTATGACAAATTTGTCAATTTCCTTTCCCAAGAACAAACTATAAATTTAGGTACAATAGGAAACTATATAGGTACACTTAAAACGATAGCTAGAGACGCAAAATTGAAAGGATTACCGGTTCATCCGCATATTGAGCATCCTAACTTTTTTGTGCCTAAAATCACTGCCGAGAGTACTTATTTTAATGATAAGGAAATAAACACCATTTTCAATCACGATTTTGAAGGAGTGGAAAGATTGGAAAACACAAGAGATTTATTCATAATTGGATTGAGAACTGGATTAAGAATTTCAGATTTTTTAAGATTGAAAGATACTAATATCATAAATGGCTTCATTGAAATTGAAACTCAAAAAACAGGACAAACAGTAACAATACCTTTACACTCACAAGTAAAAGCTATTTTGGAAAAAAGAGGAGGATTTCCAAGACGTATTTCCGACCAAAAATTCAATGTATACGTAAAAGAATTATGTCTTGTAGCAAAATTCACCGAACCAATCTATGGTTCTAAAATCAATAAAGATACTAAAAGAAAAGAGGAAAAAATATATCCAAAATGGGAATTGGTTACTTCGCACATTTGCCGTCGCTCCTTTGCGACTAATTTATATGGCAAAATCGATAATCTTACTATTATGGCAATAACTGGCCATCAAACAGAAACCCAATTCTTGAAATACATAAAAATTACCGACACAGAAAAAGCGGATAAACTAAAAGAGTATTGGAACAAACAGAACGAAGAACAGGAAATTGAAGAGAAAAAATGAAAGTAGTAAAGTAAGATAAAGTTTATTATATTTAGACTTTCAAAATCTTTATGCAAAATATAAATTCTTTCATTAAGCTATTAGGTGAAAATTATTATTTGAATTTCATTATAGACCCGTATATGGCGGAAATTGATTATAATGAACATTATGTAATGGTTCATTATCAAGATAAAAATTACTACGAACAACCATTTAATTTTATTAAAATTAGGCAAAATGAGATTATAAAAGATTGTAAAATATTTTATGAAAATTCATTAACTGAAATATTACTTGAGGTATCTAAGAAAAATAATGAAGAAATTGAAAAGTTTATAAATTTCAATATCGAAGCAATCAAAGTAAAGTTGAATATTCTTAAAGATGATTTTTACGTAGATAATAAAAAATCAAGGTATTGTTCTATATTATATGATAATTTTGACGACCACGAATTGGATTTGCATATTGCCAAAAGAGATCAATCTAATGATTCTGAAATTAATTCAGAGTTTAATGCAATTCTTAACAGATTAAATTCTTCATACGATTTTGATAACAGATATTACATTGGAGGACAATATTTTCTTGAATTACTTTACTACAGATCGATTCAGTTGAGTATCCTTCCCTTCAAATTATTCCAGATAGGTCATAAATTTATAATTGCATTAATTAAGATTAAAGAGTTAAATTCTTCTGAAAATCATAAAAAAGAACAATTACAATCCGGAAACGAAACAAAAAAGCAAGACACCTATTTTGGCAAGTTTTGTGAAATTATAGACGATTATACAATTCTAAAGAAAAGTACAGCAATTGGCGTAATGGTTGATTTAGTAGATTGTATTAAAAAAATTAAATCCGAAACACTTTTAGAACTTCAAAACAAAGGAAACAATAGAAACGATTATTTGGATTACTTAATAAATGAAATTGAAAAACAAAATTATTCGAAAGATATAGATATTTCTTATATCCAAAAATGGCTTGATGAATATGAAATCAGTATTGAAAAAATCCTCGAAATGAAATATCGATATAATAGTATTGAGGCAGTTATTGATAGGCATTATAATGATATGGAAAAGTTTTCTCCTGAAAAGGATCAAGCACTATTAGTTCAAACTGATTTTTATTATTATTTCTGCAAACATTATTCTGATGAATTGATTAATTATTTCAATTCGAAAAAAGAAAACCAGCAAACCAATATTCCATCCAAAGCGCAACTGCCTATGAAGCATTTTAAAGATGAATATCTAAACGTATTCTGCAAAGAAATTAGCGATGAAAGGATAATAAAAGAAACTTGTTTTGATTTAGTTTATGATGGAATTATACATTTTGTTCCTTATCTTGAAACTGAAATAATTGAAAATTTGTTTCATTTAGGCAATGATAAAAGAGACGATTATTTAAACTATGCAATTAATAAAATACAGAAAATGCCTTTTGTTGATAAAGAAAAAATCAATATTGATAAATGGCTAAAGAAATATAATGTAGTTATTGATGAATTTCCAAAGTTCAGTAATGATGAATTAAATCATTGGCTAAAAAGATATTATAACGGGTATTCCGAAACACCTCACGATTTAGATTTTATTCTCGATATTCAAATAGATTTTTATTGTTATACTTCAATGGTAGAAGCTAACAAAATGATTGATTTTTTAGAAAGCAAAAGAACCACTGTAAATAAAGCTTCAAACAAGATGGAAAACAGTAATGAGACAGAAACCGCAAAACAATTAACTGTTAATCAAGCAGTCATACTTTTAGACAAATTAGGCGTGTTCAATACAAATATGTTTGAGAATGTATCAAACGTTAAAAGAGCTTTAATAATAAGCCAATTAATAGGTAAAAACGACAAGAATATTAAAACAGCTATTGAAAAACTCGAATTAAAACCAAGCGCAATAACACCCAATTATCAAATGGATATTGATAAAATAGAGCGTATTTTAAATAACTTGGAGTAACCTCTGGAGTACCTTTTGGAGTTACTCCAATAACATATTTCGACAAACCTCTCTTTAATTTTGTTCCCAACAATAACGATAAAATCATTATCAAATGGAACAAAGTAAAATGACACAGGTATTCGGAATTTCTCCCGATGAATTAAGAGAAAGCATCTTGACTGATGTGAGAGCTGAGTTTAAATCTTTAGCTCTAAATTTCCAACCAATCATTCCGCCAGAGTACCTCACTCGACAAGAAACAGCCATTATACTCAAAGTATCTTTGGTAACACTTTCTGATTGGAATAAAAAGAAAATCCTAAATCCATATCGGCTGGGTAATCTCATAAGATACAAACGTTCTGAAATCGAACAAGCTTTGATTTGTATTAATCCTAAAAAACAATAACTATGAGCCATCCATTTCAAGAGAGTTTAAAAAACATAGAACAACGTTTAGAGGAATTAACCAAATTAGTTGCCGATAGACAAGATAAATACCTTACGAAGCCCTTTTTAAATAATGACGAATTCCAAAGGGTGTTTAGAATTAGTCCTGGCACTGCTGAAAATTGGAGAAGACAAGGCTTAATTGCATATAGCCAAATAAACAATAAGATCATTTACAGATTAGAAGATATAAATACAATGCTTGACAATAACTATCGACCATTTAAAAAGTAACCCTAATATTTTTCTAAATGCCGATAGATTTTCTAAAATGCAAAATCCTTGATGATGAACTCATACAACAAGTATGGGACAATCCACTATTAGAATTTGACAGCAAATTGGAAAAAAGATATGATGATGTCGTTTATGAAATCATAAAAAGAAAATACGAGAATTTGTATTTTACAAAATATCAAAACCGATTAGAAATAAGCGGCAGTATTCACTATTTTTTTAATGCTGCGCTGCACAATGCCAATGATTTTTATATCGAAGATTGTATAGAAACTATTAATCAAATAAAAGACCTATTCAACCTTGATTTAGACAAATGCTTTTTAGTAAATTTAGAGTATGGAGTAAATATTTTGCCAAGCATCCCAGTAAGTGAATTAATACTAAATTTAATTTACCACGAAAGGCACCCATTTATAAGAAGCTCGGAGCATAATGAATATCGCATTTCAGGAATATCGACTTACAAACAAGCAAAAGCATATAGCAAAGGTGTGCAATTTCCACAATATTGTAATCCCAATACATTTAGATTTGAAGTGAAAACAGGACAGGCAAAATTCATTAAAAGGGGAGGATTGTCAACTCTTATGGACCTAACCAACTCATATAATTATAATGCACTCTTTGTCTCATTATTAAAAGAGTGGGATAATGTATTACTGTTTGATTTATCTAAAAAAATTGATGTAAAATTCTTTAACACTCATTTTTGGGAGGAAGCTATTTTAGCAAAAAACCGGAACAGATTCAATTTACAAAAAAAACTCTATTACAAAAAGCTAGGTGCTGATAATCTACATTCCAACATTAGGAATAGTATTGAAAGAAAGAGCAAATATTTAAAATGTGTGCATATTCCAACTATTATAGACAAGGAAACTGCACAGCTTAGGATTTTGTTTTAAAGTAAAAACTAAATTAAATAGCTTGAACTTTTTAATTGTTGATCCTGATAAAAAAAGAAATAAGAAATATAGTTCAAATTGAAAAAGATAATTCCTATTTTTAACACTTTTAAAGTACCAACCAAAAGTAGAATAATAAATGTCCAATTTTCAAGAAACGCTTGACGAATTATTTAATGAAAAATTAAATTTTGAATATGATGGAACTCCATTACCATCTCCAGAAATTGAAGGTAATGATAACATTATCAATTATACAAAAGAATACGTTGGTTTTGAAACTATGATACTTTTAGTTGTTTGTACTGATCGTATTATTGAGTTCCAGAAGAAGTTTATCAAAAGTCAAAAGAAAGATTTCCCTAATGCACATTTCCTTTTTGTATCTAATAATGGTAAAGTTTTCGATTTATACAATGATGCTAGTTCAAAACAGTTAAAGAAAATAACTTATGATGAAATAGGTCGAAACACTCGTTTGTTCAAAGAGAAGCTACAATTGTTTGATGTAACACAAGCAAACGATAGTACGGAACTTCAAATAAATGCCGAAAAAGCATTTGACACCAGTGATAAGATAACCAAGAAGTTTTTTGATAAGTTTAAAAAAATACACGACAAACTTCAAAAAGCAATTACTGGTATTGATGATGAAAAAGACAAATCCTGGTATGCATCAGTAATGATGAACAGGATAATGTTTATTTATTTTCTCCAAAAGCATTATGTAATTCAAAATAATACTAGTTTCTTGCTAGATAAATTTGAAGAAGTAAAAGCAAACGGAAAAGACTATTATACTGAGTTTTTATTACCACTTTTTTTTTATGGTTTTGCTCGTAGAGATAACAATCCTAATAAAGAAGAGTTTGTTAAGCAATATGGACCAATTAGATATTTAAATGGTGGTTTATTTTATGCACATCATTTAGAAAAAAAATATACGCTCGAAAATACGACGGCTACTGTTTTTGAAGAAAGAGCATTGCAAACCAAAATTGGTATTGATGCAAAACTAATCAAAGAGATTTTAGAATTTCTTGATGGTTATACTTGGTATTTAGATAATCGACCAATGAAGGAAGATACCGATATCAATCCTGATGTATTGGGGTATATCTTTGAGAAATACATCAATCAAAAAGAATTAGGAGCTTACTACACAAAAGAGGATATTACCGAATATATCTCTAAAAATACGATTATTCCTTTCATTCTTGACAAAATGAAACGCAATGGGTTTAATGCGCCAGACCCAAACCCAATGATAACCAATAACGATGATATTATTGGGCAAATGAACACCTATGTAGAAAGTATTAAAAGTTATAAAGAAGTTAAGTTTCTCTACAAAGATGTTTTATTAGAACTGTCAGTCCTAGACCCAAGTGTAGGTTCAGGTGCTTTTCTTTTTGCAGCATTAAATATTTTGTTGCCAATTTATCAAAAAGCGGTTTTCAAAATGAAAGAGTTTGCCAAAACACTAGACGATGAATGGTTACACGAAACTATATTAACTTTAAGCCATCACGCAGAAGAATACTACTTAACCAAACAAATTATTTTAAATAACCTTTACGGTGTTGACATCGTAGAAGAAGCAACCGAAATTTGTAAACTGCGTTTGTTCTTGCAACTTGCCTCTCATTTGCCAGATATTACAAGCATTGAACCTTTGCCAGATATTGATTTTAATATCTATGCCGGAAACTCATTAGTAGGTGGTTTAAGTTGGGAAGATTTGGAGGCTAATTATACAATGGATTTGTTTACTTCTATTAACAGAGACAATATAAAGGCAGATATTAAAACATTATCCGATTTTAAAAACCAATACAGAACAGTTCAACAACAAGATGAAAATGAAGAGGATTTAGTTCATTTAAAAAATCAAATTGATTTTCTAAAAGATCGAATTAATAGAGATACTCAAATAGAAATAGAAAATCCATTTCATTGGTTTATTAATTTCGATACTATAATAAATAAAGGTGGTTTTGATGTTATTATTGGAAATCCACCTTATGTTGAGTACACTAAAAAGAATGCAGTAACTAAAAAATCTATTAAAGATAATTATCAAATTAAGAGTTATAAAACAGAAGATTGTGGTAATTTATATGCTTATTTTATAGAGAGGGCTTACAATATCATAAACGATGGAAATTATTTCGGAATGATAATACCAATTAGTTCTATAACAACTTCAAGAGCAGATAAATTACAAACATTATTATTAAATAATACCATAAGTTATTTTTCAAGTTTTTCAAATAGACCAGCAAAATTATTTGATGGTGTAGAACAAAGACTTGTTATTTTTATTTCAAAGAAAGAGCTAAATAACGATAATGTTTTTTATTCAAGTAAATATAATCATTGGTATGCTGATGAAAGAGAAGTATTATTTAGCAGAATTAAATATTCTAAAATTACATTCGACAAAAAATTTCAAAGTATTGCAAAAATTGGAGATCGAGAAGGTCCAATATTTGCAAAAATCTATAAACATTCTACTTTAAGAAATTTCCTTTCAAAGAAATCAAATCATTGTGTTTATTTTCACGATGCACCAACATATTGGATAAGAGCTTTTACTTTTAGACCTTCAGGTTTTGTAGATGGCAAAACATCTCATTACAAACAAATATATCTTGATAATGAAAATAATTGTAAAGTGTTAAATTGCATTTTAAATTCTTCAATTTTCTATTTGTTTTTTAAAAGTTTTAGTAATTGTAGAGATTTTTCAATTAGAGAAATAAATTATTTTCCTTTTGATTTAAATAATTTAACAGAAAATAGAATTAATGATTTTGTCAATTTATCAAATGATTTAGAGGCAAATTATAAAGAAAACAGAAAAGTTTCTTCACGTGCATATCCTACAGGAACAGTAGAATTTGAAGAGTATTATCCAAAATATGCAAAATCGATAATTGATAAAATCGATAAATGTTTAGCTGAAATATATGGTTTTAACAATGAAGAATTAGAATATATCGTGAATTATGATATAAAATATAGAATGGGTTCCGAACTCGAAGAACAAAAATAATGAGTAGTATAATAGATAATAAAAAAGATAATTTACTTGTAACGAAAGTAAATCAATATTTAGATAAAACTGTTTTCAGTTCTATGGCTGTTGGCTACTTTTATTTAAGTGGTTTTGAAGCAATCAGGGAGAAGTTAAACAAAGTGCAAAATTTGAAACTTTTAATTGGTAGTAGAACAAATACAGAAACTATTGAAGAATTAGTTAAAGGGCATAAAGCACCAGAATATATTGCACAAACTTTACGAAAAGAAGATAAAAAAACGAGTACTCAAAAAAGGGAAGTTGTTAATCAAACCCAATATGAATATAAAAAAGATTTAACCTTTATGGAACAAAACGAAAGCAACCAAATTGGGCTTTCGGCTTTGTGGGAGTTAATCAGAGACAACAGAATAGAAATTAGGGTTTATACTAAAGGTTTCTTGCATAGTAAAGCCTATATTTTTGAAGATGATGGTTTAGGTACTGGAATTGCAATTGTTGGTAGTTCTAATTTATCAATTAGTGGTTTGCAGAATAATACAGAACTTAATGTAGAATTATCACATAAGCAAGATATTGAAGATGTAAAAAATTGGTTTAATGATATTTGGATTCAATCAGAACCATTTAGCAAAGAACTGATGGATATGGTTGAAAGTTCTTGGGTTCAAAAACAAGCCACACCATTTGAAGTTTACATCAAAACATTATATAATTTAGTTAAAGAAAGAGTTGATATTAAAGAGCATTTAATAAATGATAAAGGTGCATTTGATTTTGAAAAATTATTTCCTTTTCAACGTGATGCTGTAAATATGGCATTGAATAAATTAGAAAGCGATAACAATTCTCAAAGCGGTGTTTTTATTTCCGATGTGGTTGGTTTGGGTAAATCTTATATTGCATTGGCTTTAATGAGTTGGTATTGGTCCCAAAAAAGAAAAAGCACTTTGGTTATTTGTCCGGCATCATTAAAACAAATGTGGGAAAACTATAAAGAACAATATCAACTGAATTGCCATATACTGTCATCGAGCGAATTGTTTTATAAAGAGGGTAACGAAAGTTACAATCTAAATGATGATGCAATCTATGATGGATATGAAGTAGTAATAATTGATGAAGCACATAACTTTAGAAATCCCCTTACTCAAAAGTATAAAATAATAGCTCCTTATCTTAATGGAAAAAAAGTTGTATTACTTACTGCAACACCACAAAATAAATCAGTTTGGGATATTTATAATCAAATAAAATTATTCCATCAAAGCGATATTACCGATTTGAATATTGCACCTAATAATCTGAAAACCTATTTTGAAACCTACGAAGAAAGCCCTCAACTCATTGCAGAATTATTGCAAAATTTTATTATAAGAAGAACAAGAAATGATATAAAGAATAATCCTAAATATGCACATTTAGATATTTCTTTTCCAAAGAGGAAATTGCAAACTATTGAATATGAAATTGATGCTACTTATGCCACAAGCGGACAACCATCAATCTATGATGAATTATTAGATAAGCTATTCAAACAAAATAAAGCAGAAAGATACCAATATTCAATTTATGCTTTAACCAGTTTTTTAAAACCAGGAAAGAAAAACGAGAAAACATATCAAGGTTTAAGTCATTTTGGTGATTTGGTTCGTGGATTATTAAAAATGCTTTTGTTTAAAAGATTAGAAAGTTCAGCAGTATCTTTTTTAGCATCATTAAACCGAATGATAAAACGTAATGAATATATTTTGCAATCTATTCAAGAACGAGGTATTGTTATAACAGGAAAAGCAGATCAATTGGAATTATTTTTAGAATTAGATGTTGATGCTGATTTCTCCAAATTAAAAGTAAATGAATATCCAATTGATGATTTTAGGAAAGGTGATTTAGTGGCTGCAATTCTAGTTGATATAAGTATTTTGAAAGAAGTGCAACAATTGATTTTACCCATTACAAAAGACATAAAAAACGATAATAAATTCAGTCAATTTATTAAAACGGTAATTGAACCTCACAAGGTTAATAAAATATTAATTTTCTCCGAGTTTACTGAAACAGTTGAGTATTTATATAAAAATACTATTGCATTATTTCCAAATTTATCAATAGAAAGAATATCATCATCTAAAACAAAATCAGAAGATAAAAATTCAATCGTTCGACGCTTTTCACCTATTTCCCAAACTAATGGGTTAGGGTTAAATGTTGGTGAGAACGAAATTCAAATATTGTTTACTTCTGATGTATTAAGTGAGGGTCAAAATTTACAAGATGCTCATATTGTTGTTAATTATGATTTCCACTGGAACCCTGTAAGATTGATTCAAAGAATTGGGCGAATTGATAGAATTGGTAGTACAGCCGATGAAATAAAAGTTTACAATTTCTTACCTGATGATAAAATTGAGCAAGAGTTAGATTTAAAAGGGAGAGTTAACAGAAGGATAAACGAAATTCATCAAATATTTGGTTCAGATGGAGCCGTATTGTCAAATGATGAAGAATTAAACGATGAAAGTGTATTTTCTATCTATTCTGATATGAGTGAAGATGTTTTGGATGCTGATGGAGGTATTTCAACAATATTTGATGAAGCAGAAAAAGTATTAAACCAATTAGAAGTTGATAACCCAGAAGAATACAATAGAATTATCAATCTTGAAGATGGCATAAGGACTACACAGTTTTCTGAAAACAAAGGAACATTTGCTTTCCTTAAAGCAGGTAATTTGAATAGATTGTATTACAATGGTAAAGAAGCTACAGAAGCAATCGCAGAAATTCTCAAATTGATTAAAACCGAAGCTAATAATAAAAACACTGTTGAAATTAGTATTGAAGAACATACTAAACGATTAGCTCCTATTTATAAAAAATTCAAAGAGGAAATAAAAAGGAGGCAACTATATTTTAGTGCTGCAAACATTACCAATGAACAAAAGCATTTTCAAGAGCGATTAAGAAATTCTTATAATTTATTTAGTATCAAAAGTGATGAATTAAGACCACGTATTGATAAGCTAAATAGAATATTTCAAAAAGAAATTCCAGATTATGCTAAAACAGAACTAAGAGCTTTAAAGAAAGAAAAACTATCTGATGAATTAATGGTAGAAGCATTAGAACAATTAGTAGAAAAAAACCAAATAGAAAAATTCCAAAAACAAGCTACTGAAATGGATGCACAGAGCATTAAGACGATTTGTAGTGAGAGTTTTGTTTAGACTATATTAAATTAATAAAATATAAAAATTAGATAAAAGTTTTATTATCATTTTATTGCTTTCAATCCTAGAGTACATTTTGAAGGTTTTATAAAATCAATTAGACCTGAAGAAGGATATTTATTTGAATAGGGTAATACTGAAAGTTAAAATTGTTCTTTTATGGATATAAATAATAGCTCTGAAAATGGTGAATATGAAATCAAAATATTTCAAATTGACAAAACTTTCTATGAATTTAAAAAGAATAATCTACAAAATAATGAGCAGATTATTAATTATATCATTAACGAACATCGTATAAAAGTAAAGGATATTGATAACTATAATAAAAAGACAACTCCAATATTAATAGATGGGGTTGATTACTATACTTATGTCTATAATGAAGAGGAGAAGGATGCATTTTGGAAAAAATTTATTCCGGAAAGTCTATCAAATAATTTAGTTTTCAAAGTTCAACAACTTTCATTTACAATGTTTGCAAGTATAGAAGATAATATCTACGCGATCGTCGGCGGTGGGGGTAGTAGAGTTATAATTCGTTTTCAGAATCATAGATTTGGATTGGATTTTTTTGAATACATAACAGATTTGAATGAAGATGTAATTTCAATTGAAACAAGGGGGATTTCGGGAAAATTGACGAAAAGAAAAGATATTTTTAAAGATGGATTAAAACTCGTTGATATACTAAATTTTACAAATATTCCTTCTAAAATAAATATAATACTAAAACAAGAAATTAAAGATAGCGTTTTTGATTTTATTGAATTTGACAATAGAATTACTACAATTGAGATAGGTTCATATTTTAATATCAAATATAGAATACCTTTCAAATCGTTACATCTACTTTTTAAGAAAATAAATGAAGTTTCTAAATCGAAAACTAAAAAATCTCTAACATCTTTTGTTGAGGTAAAGGATAAAGGTGTTATTTCGGGTATTTACAGGGAAGAGCTTTTATTAAAGTTATTTGAAAATATGATGGATTTATTTTCGCCAGCAAGAAGTATCACTCCTAAAAAATTTGATATTGAATTCGTCCATCCATCAAAGATACAAGAGTTTTATGAAGCTGAATTTTATGTGTTTAAGTTTAAAAGAGAGCGTAAAGGACACAATTTCCAAAATAGAAAAAGTTTATATTATGATGGGTTAAAATTGGTTTATGAAAGTATAGAAAACTTAAATTTAATAGAATTTAAAAAAGTAATATCTGGTTTGCATTTATATGGTATGCGAAAAAAAGAAGATATTACTCACGCAATGTTTTTAGATCATATTGTTTGTGAAATTAATATTGAAAATAGACCGATATTTCAAATTGATGCAAAATGGTTTAAAGTTGAGAATAATTTCACAAACACAATAAATGAAATATGCTCAAGAATGATTGACAATAATTATTTAAACTCTGGAATAATAACTGAAAAATGGGAGGACACTGAAGATGAAGATGCTTATAATAGAAAGTACCATTTGCAAAATAACTATTGGGTTTTAGACAAGGCATTAGGTCAGAATATTGAATTATGTGACATTATGTATGAAGATGATAACACAATATATTTTATTCACGTTAAGAATGGATTTGATGCAAAGATTAGGGATTTAAGTAATCAAATTCAAATTTCTGCGAGTAGATTTATGAATGAAAGAAATTCTGGTAGCGAAGATTTTATTTTGTCAATAATTGATGCTTATAATAATAAGTCAGTTAATTTCGATAAGCTAATTGATAAAGACAGTTTTAAAGCAAAATTTAGGACTGGTGGTAAAAATATTCAATTTGTGATGGCTTTTAAATCAGAAATAAAAAAGATACCACAAATAAAAAATAATGTAGAAAAAGTTAAATCTAATATAGCTAAATATTCATTAATTCAGTGTGTAAGAGAAATGAATATGTTGACTTTTCCAATCAAGATTGTTGAAATTGAGAAGTAACTTTTTCAATATTTAATTTAATTAATCTCAAGACTATGAAACTAAAATTACTTATTTTATTACTATTTCCTTTATTATGTCTTGCACAAATACCGGCATATTACAGTTCAATTGATTTTTCCAAAACAGGGGATAACCTTAAAAATCAATTAACTACTCTTATTACAAATACTCACATTATAAATTTGCCCTACACAGCAACAGGAACAACTGATGTTTGGGATGCTTTATCACAAACTGATTTAGATCCTAATAATAGCAACAATGTTTTGCTTATGTATGGCTATAATGACACCGATACAGATGTAATCAATGACAGAACAAGAGATAAAAACGCTCAATGTCATACAAGCAGCTGTAATGGTCTTTGGGTTAGAGAGCATACTTATGCTCGTTCATTGGGAACACCTAATTTGGGTTTTGATTTAGCAGGTTCAGACGCACATCATTTAAGAGCCATAGATAGCCAATTAAATAGTTTAAGAAGCAACAGAATATATGATGATGGAACAGGAAATGCAGCAGTCCTATCAAATGGCAATTGGTACCCCGGCGATGAATGGAAAGGAGATATTGCTCGTATGATGATGTATATGTATGTCCGTTATCCAACACAATGTGCTGCAACCGCAATAGGAGCGGGTAGCACTAACTATTCAACATTTGGAGATATGCCAAATATTTTCTTGGAATGGAATACTGAAGATCCTGTTTCTCAATACGAATTAAACAGAAATAATATTCTTAATACCCTACAAGGCAATCGAAATCCTTTTATTGATAATCCTTATTTAGCAACGATAATATGGAATGGTCCATCAGCAACAGAAACTTGGGGATTACTTTCAATTGAACAAAACTATTTTAGCCAAGTCATTATTTACCCTACAATAACTACTGATTATATTTACATTTCAAATCCAGAAAATAAAACATTCAATTATGCTGTATATAATAGCATAGGACAATTAATTAATTCAAATACTACTGCAGACAAAATTGATGTTTCTAATAATTTGAAAGGAATTTATTTTGTAAAACTTACTAATGATAATTTCGCAAACACATACAAATTACTTTTAAAATAAATTATTAAAAATGATTTTATACAACAACAATAAGTTACAACTTCAACAAGTAAAAGAGAAACCTTTCAAACTAGAAAGAGAAATTCAAAATATATTTGAAAAGAATCTTCAAGAGATAATGGGCTTACAATTAGTAAAATCAGAGTTTACAATAAAAAATAAGCGCATAGATACGTTGGCATACGACAAACAATCAAAAGCATTTATTGTTATTGAATATAAGAGAGACAAAAACTATAGTGTAGTAGATCAAGGTTTAACATATTTAAACTTAATGCTACAAAACAAAGCTGAATTTATTCTGACTTACAATGAAACGTTAAAGGATTTTTTGCATAGTAAGGATATTGACTGGTCACAATCAAGGGTGGCTATTGTTTCACCAAGTTTTACAGAAAACCAAATAACAGCAAGTGATTTTAAGGATATTGGTATAGAACTATGGGAAATCAAGCAATTTGAAAATGATATAATTAGCATAAATAGCATTAAGAAAAGCAGTGCAGCTCCAAGTATTAAACCACTTTTGGAAAATAGCGAAAAACTCAAAGAAGTACAAGAAAATATCATAGTTTATACGGAAGAAGACCATTTCAATAATGGTTCAGATACGTCCATCGAATTATATGAAAAGTTTAAAACTTCAATATTAAATCTAGCGGACAACATAGAAATCATACCACAAAAATTTTACATAGCTTTCAAGAAAGGGAGTAATATCTCAGATATAGAAATGCAAAAAAAAGGGTTAAAGATTTTTATAAATGCTAAAAAAGGAACGTTAGACGACCCTAAAGGTTTGGTAAAAGATGTATCTAATATTGGCCATCGCGGTAATGGGGATTATCAGATACAGATAGAAAATGACAAAGATTTAGAGTATATTATGAGTTTGATTAAGCAAGTAATAAGATAATAGTATGAATAGTTACTCTCTAGTAGGTAGAATAGAAACTAATAAAGAAGGTTATCAAAAATTATTAAATTTTTATAATTATGCAAATAAACACAATAACTGTTGGTTTAATTTAGATATAACAAATTTAGAATGGATTGATGCCAATCTTTCTGCTAATTTATTTTTATTTTGTCATTTACTGAAAAAGAAAAATAAAATAAAATTTTTTATTGATTATTATACGTTAAAAGGATATTTAGAAGTTTTAAATCGTAATGGTTTTGCTTATTTTGTTGTTGAAAACAAAGAAAACTTTCTGCAATATGATTATAAAGATACGACAATACCGTTAAAAGCTTTTAAAACTGATGACGTAGATGGGTTCTCTAAATACATTGAAAATACATTGTTAAAACATCAGGGTTTAGATAGAGTTAAATATGATGACAAAGATAGATTAAAGAGTAATTATTTTGAAGTATTCGATAATGTTGGCATTCATTCCAATACCGAAACACCAATTTTTGCTTGCGGTCAATTTTTCCCTAATAACAAAGAATTAAAATTCACTTTAATTGATTACGGGGATGGTTTTTTAAAAAAAATTGCAGAATATACTAGTGATACTGATAAAATAAAAGTAGCAAAAAGAGCTATTGATTGGGCTGTTAGAGGAAACAGTTCTAAAGCAAGTGCTAAAGGTGGTAATGGGTTGAAAGGTATTATACAATATTGTTTAAGAAATGGTGGTTCATTTCATATAATATCTGATGATTGTTATTGGGAATATCAAAACAGGTCGGTTAATTATCATAAAATTGAAAATAATATTAAAGGTGTAACTATTAATATTATATTTAAATATCTATAATATGTTGTACATTTGCACACTTTTTACTAAATTTACATTATGAAAAATATTTCTGTAATAGAAATTATTGGTACTCCTAATGCAATTATACAAGCTTTCGGTATAAATGTATATAACGGAATATTGCCCTTTGTAAAAAACAACATTGATATAGTAATTGACTTCAATGGTATTTCTAATGTTACTTCAGGATTTTGTAATGCCTCTATAGGTAAGCTTTACAGTGATTTTCCTAACTATGCAAAATCTAAAATTAAAATCAAAGGTTTATCGAATAATCCTATAGCTATTGAAAAAATTCAATACTCAATTGATTTAGCATCCAATCCTGAAAAAAGCAAATTAAATAACGATATTATATCTGAATTATTTAATTAATTATGTCATTATTGATTAATAAAATAATTGGTTATGACCCTTCAAATCATCCTTTATATTTCCTAGATGCTAATGTTTGGATAGCGGCATTAAAGAACAACCTATATAACAATGCGGATCATAAAGAGCAGAAATACATTGACTTTTTTGATGCAATTATTCAATTAAATATATTAAGTACATCAGTTCCGAAGAAAAAAATTAAAGCTCCAAAAATTGTAATGACAAGTATTTTATTGTCTGAAATAATCAATGCATATTTAAGAAATATTGCAATGCCTCTTTTTTTTAACGATAATAAACATCACGATTTTAAAAAAGAATATAGAGAAGAGATTTACTCTGATTATGACAAACAATTAAAATTTATTACAACAGATATACAAGCATTTAATGACTACTTGCTTCTAATAGATGACAACTTTGTGAATATTGGCATTAATGATTTACTTACGTCACTAGATAGAAAAAATGATTTTAATGATTTGTATTATTATAAATTATTTAAGGATAAAGGTATAGCAATAGTAACCGAAGATAAAGATTTTTGTTATGATGATATTGTGATTATAACAAATAATGAAAATCTTAAAAGATTAATAAAATAATTAATTGTAAACGAGTATATTTTATTTCTTATTACTGAACACTTTAAATTCTATTTTAAAAAAATCATTCGTTATATCAACAATACGGGCAATCAAGCGGTCTCTCTTCGGTCGTTCTCTTTGTTCCGTTCGGCTGTTCCAGTCAGTCGTGCCTCCTTCCGTTCCACAGACACTACACAGCACTACAAAAAAAACAGCAGCTTGAAAATAAGCAGCTATTTTTTTTTGTGCTGTTTCGTTCCTCATCTTCACACGCTCTCTACCCTACGTTCGGTCGGGCTTATGCATCCACAATACAGCTTCATTCCGTTACACTCCGCAGGCTACGTTTCACTGCATTCCAGCCGTATTATGTCTGCCGCCCTCAGTTTTTTCAGCGGTTGCTCTTTCGCACAGCCATCGGGGTTGGCTCCGTTCAGTAAAAACTTCACTTTGCCCTAAATCAAGGAACGCCAAAGGCTGACTTATATTTTTTCCCCGCCGTTTCACGCTCGCAGTACTTCTCTCCACTTCGCAAAAGCTACGTTCCGTTCCCGTCCTGCCGTGGCTGTTCGATTGCCGCAACACCGCCGACTTCGCTCCTCGAAAAATAATAATTTCCGCTATCGCTACAATCATTTTTTTCTGCGGTGCTTGGGGGTGTTTGATTGCCGCTTCCAAAAGAAACATACCGAATAAAAGACCGCACAAGGAACATTCTGCTACAAAAAAATAAATAAAAAGAAAGTAAAGTTAAGTTCCGGTTTCAAAAAGTAAAGTTCAAGCCCTACGGGTTTTTGAAAAAATCTCCACCCTACATTTTTCGTTCGCTTCAACATTTGATTATAATCAAAACTCCATTTCCGAACAACTTCATAATATAAACCCGGGTAGTATTTTTTCAAAAAAACTTGACTTCTTTTGAAACCTCCACTGTGACGACGACTTTCTTTTTTTTCTTTTTTTCTTTTAAAAATATATAGGGCGGAGGGTAACGATGGCATCATTTTAAATCCGAAACTATTCCGAATTGTATTATCAAATCCTTCCAAACGGAATTAATCTTCCCGACAAGCCACAAAAAGAACCTTTACAGATGTATTTTTAATTACCATTCAAAACCATTAAGACGTAAAATGTAATAATTAATAATGTAAAAATATGTTTTTAGTTGTCAATCGTAATTAAAATGTGTTTAATGATTAAATTTGTATCATTGTTTAATATCAATACCAAAGCCGTACCAAGCCCACGAAATTGTAATTTTTAAATTGTCATAGTTATGGGTAAAATTGGTAAAGGTATTCTAGGAGGAGTATCAGGAAAAGTAGCAAATGTAGTAGGTGCAAGTTGGAAAGGAATTGATTATCTTAGAGCTAAACCTCAAAGTGTAGCAAATCCCCGCACAGTTCTACAAGTGAACCAGAGAACAAAGTTCTCTTTAGTGTTGAGATTTTTGCAACCAAACTTAAGTTTTGTTAAGTTAGGGTTTAAAAACAATGCAGTAAAGCAATCACAATTCAACAGTGCAATGTCTTATGCCTTAAATAACGCAATTACAGGCACAACAATCGAAGATTTTGCAATTGACTACAATTTAGCTTTATTGAGTAGAGGAACTTTGTCAGGAGCTTTAAATCCCGTATTTGATTTAACCACTCCCGGACAAGTTCAATTCAGTTGGGATGATAATTCAAATGAAGGTAGTGCCTTGCCAACGGACAAAGCAATGGTTGTTGTTTACAATCCTTTGAAAGGTGAGAGTGTGCTTATTATGGATGGTGCTGCTAGATCAGATATATCACAAACGGCAACAATACCAAATAGCTATTTTGGGGATGAAATTTTTATGTTTATCTCATTTAAGAATTTAGCTGAAACTCAATTATCAAATAGTATCTTTATTGGCTCTGGTACGGCTTCATAAATTTCATAGATACTTTTTAAGGAACCGCTTTGAAAAAGGCGGTTTTTTTATGCTTATAATTCTGATGATTGTGGGGATAATGTGGGGATATTAAGGAAATAAAAAACCCTAACGCCTTTGTTTACAAGGGTTAGGGTGATTTTCCAGCGGAGAGAGTAGGATTCGAACCCACGGACCTGTTACAGTCAACAGTTTTCAAGACTGCCGCATTCGACCACTCTGCCATCTCTCCAATAAAACGCATTCGATTTCTCAATGCGGTTGCA
>Ga0079306_1001099_pt1 | contig 19653 bp, 12 predicted proteins | sample Methanotroph_Enr_FD_79181 | JGI IMG/M metagenome (GOLD analysis project Ga0079306, IMG submission 79181) | Enriched soil microbial communities from Old Woman Creek wetland in Ohio, USA - Methanotroph_Enrichment_5 | ecosystem: Environmental > Terrestrial > Soil > Wetlands | place: USA: Ohio...
CTGTGGCGGCAACCGCCACGACCAAGGCTGCAGCGGATACGACCGCGCCGTCCGTACCGGCCGGTTTGTCGGCCAGTGCGACTTCTGCCACGCAGATCAACCTCGCCTGGACGGCTTCGACCGACAATGTCGGGGTGACCGGCTATAAAATCTACCGCAACGGAACGTACCTGGCCACCTCCACGGCCACGTCATATACCAATACCGGCTTAACGGCCTCCACCTCGTACAGCTATAAGGTGTCCGCCGTCGATGCGGCCGGCAACGAATCCACGCAGTCTTCGGCGGCAACCGCCACGACCAAGGCTGCAGCGGATACGACCGCGCCGTCCGTACCGGCCGGTTTGTCGGCCAGTGCGACCTCGTCCACCCAGATCAATCTTGCGTGGACGGCTTCGACCGACAATGTCGGGGTGGCCGCCTACAAGATCTATCGGGGAGGCACGAATGTTGCGACTTCGAGAACCACTTCATATACCGATTCGGGTTTGACGGCCGCCACCGCCTACAGCTACAAGGTGTCCGCGGTCGATGCGGCCGGCAATGAATCCGGTCAATCTGTTACGGCAACCGCCACAACCCAGCCTGCGGTGGTAATCGATACGACCAAGCCGTCCATACCCGCGGGCCTCACCGCCAGCGCGGCCTCTTCCTCGCAGGTGACTCTTGCCTGGACGGCGTCCACCGACAATGTCAAAGTAACCGGTTACAAGATTTACCGGGGAGGGGTGATGGTTGCAACCGCTACCACCACCGGCTATACGGACTCGGGTCTCACGGCCTCTACCGCCTATAGCTACAAGGTATCCGCCATCGATGCGGCCAGCAACGAATCCGGCCAGTCGGTCGCGGCAAGTGTAACGACGCAGGCGGCGACAACCGGCGGTACAGCGCTGTTCCAGGAGAGCTTTGACAATAACAGCTTTGCTGCCAGAGGGTGGTACGACAATACCACTCATGGCACTGTCGTTGCCGGCGGGAAATCGGGCAGCAGCCTGCAATGGGCATGGGCGCAGGGAGCATCTGTGCCGGCCAACGGGGTTGCGATGCGGAAGAAGTTTACCCCCACCGACAGTCTCTATGTTTCGTTTTACGTGAAATTTCAGTCGGGTTGGCAGGGGTCGCAGAAGAGTTACGATCCTCGTATGATCTTCATCCCGTCCGATCTGGACAGCGACTGGACGCCGCTCGGCAGTAACTACCTGAATACCTATATCGATTTCTTGTCCGATATCGGCAGCTCATATGCCATCAGGCCGCAGCTGGCAATTCAGGATGGCAAGCGGGTCAACGACACGAGCGGCGCCCTGCCGAACAACCTGGCTTCTACCGAAAACAGGAGTGTCGCCTATTGCAATACCCCGCTTCCTGTCGGCGCAACCGGAACCTGCGTCGGCAACAACCCGTATTCCAGCATGACCGCCTGGAAGGCCTCGAACGCTTCCGTCTCGGCCAATGTCTGGCATAAGGTGGATGTCTATCTGAAGATGAACACAGTAAGCTCCGGCAAAGGTCAGGCCGACGGCGTCATGCAGCAGTGGGTTGACGGTGTTCAGGTCATGGACCGCAAGAATGTCCTGTATCGCACTGCCCAGGACGCCACTAAGAAATGGGCGCAATTCGTTCTCGCGCCTTGGATCGGCGACGGTTCGCCTATCGCGCAGACCATGTGGCTCGATGAGTTGACTGTCATGACCGCACCGCCACGCGTACCGCTCAGTGCGCCAACCGGTTTTAAGATTGTCGGGAATTAAGTGAGCTAACCCTGTAACCGCAGCTTGCGGAGATCCCGCAACCGTAAGCTTTCAGGCCCCTTCAACTTCGTGTTGGAGGGGCCTGAAACGTTTCAGCCCTCTTTTACGACTACGGCCTCCCTGTCACAATTCGGCCGGAGGTTTGAAGTCTGGTGACTTTCGCATTATTTTTCTTCAGGCCAATAATCCGGCAGAAGATTCAGAATGCGTTCCGCGAACTGTGTTGTCTTTTCCTTTGTCCTCTGTATATCTCCATTCCCGGACGATGACGCTACCTGAACGTAGGCTCCGTCATTGCGATTATGGAGGATCCTGCCCGTGAAACGCTCGATATTCTGCATTAGTCCCGTCGACACGATCTTGTCGCCCGCTATCTGGTACCAATGGAGTAAAACTGTGTCGATACCATCCTTGCGGGTCAGCATATAATTTACCGGCATTACTTTGCCTGTTTCGGTTTGCCGGAGATACACCACATCGGTGTCTACTATCGCCGATCCTTGGCTGGGCAGGCAGGCATAAGGGTTGTGGCCGGTCCTGCCGCCTTTGGCAGTTCCGTAGTAGCCGATATAGAGGCTAATCAACTCCCCGTCTTGAGATGCATAGTGGCGGTAAACATGTTTGTCGGCCTTGAGTTCCTCGTAGACGGCGTCGGGAAAGAAGGCCTCAGTGGCGGTGTAGCTGTCGATCGACATGGGTAATTTTTCGAGATTCGTCCGGATGACAACAGGCACCGAGACAGAAGAGCGTGCAGCCAGAATTCCTGCCGCAAGGATCAATGCCAACAGACATATTGCATAGGATTTATTTGACATTTCCAGGTGCGTCTCGGTTGATGAGGGTGAATGCTCCAAAAAGTGCGGCGAGTCCCAGGACAAAGATGGCGATACCCGAAAATTCGTGGAGAAATCCTCTCGCCACCTTGTCGCCGAAAAAATGAGCCAGAATACCGGTGCCGGTGACGCGGATGACATTCGCCGCCAAGGCAATCGGTATGGCCATGAAGATGAGCATTGCTTTGCTCTGCCATCCTGTATGGCTCATGCTGGCAAAGCCAACGGCGAGCATCGACAAGGCAATCATCGATCTGATGCCGCTGCAGGCTTCGGCAACCTCCAGTTGGGTGCTGACAAAATAGAGCATATTGCCATCCCGAAATACGGGAATGGTGCAAGCCGCAATGAGGGTAGCGGAGATTTTCGTGGCAAAGAGCTGCAGCGGACCCGAAATGAGATTGATCAGCGAGTAGGGTACCGGAATCATGAACAGCAGGAATAAGATGGGGAAGGCCAGAATTCTGATCGTCGCATTGCCGAGCATGCACCAGATCAGGCCGAACAGGGAGAGAACCATCGTCACCCGTGCCGGAAATGCCAGGCCACCGGCAACGCTTAGGACATAGAACGACAGAGTGACAATCAGCATCAGGCACCCCCACCATGAATCTTCGGGAGTGACCGCGCCGAGCCGGTTTCTTCTGCCCCAGGCAAAGTAGCCGGCCACGAAAGGCACGATGAAGCCGTGGGAGTTGTCGGAATTGGTCAGCCATTCCTGAACCATCGTCGGATAGATCGGGGCAAAAACCGCAAGCCAGACCAGCATCAGCGAGAGCATTTTCAGTTTGTCGCCGCCAGATATTTCCTTGAATGTTTTCACCTGATGCTACTCCTCCATTCAGTATGTATTCCTCCGGTTCCGCCAATTCCTGCCGGTTTTCCGAGCAGTCCGGCGATCCTGTGCAAATGCCCGTCGGAAACATAGGGATGCACGGGCAGCGTTATCATTCTTGCCACTATTGACCGGGCTTTATGGGAGGTGCCGCCGACCAGAGAGTCTTGCAGCGCGGCAATTGCCTCCACCGTACCCGGATAAACATCCGATCCTCCCAAACCCAGCCGGTCGCTTTCCTGCAAGAGCGCCATCTTTTCGGCATGGTCAGCAGCAAGAACAGGATATCTGAGCAGGCCCGACGACAGTGCTTCCAGGCTGCAGGCTGCCTGTATCCCCAGTCTTATTAAATTTTCGGAGTTTTTTACCCGACGCCGGATATTCTCCTGCAGACGATTTTGCCATCCTGCGGCCAGCCCTGCCTGAAAGGCGGACAACCGTTTGATCGGAAAATCCGGCTCGAAAAGCGTTTCCCCCAGGCCGAGAAATGGTAGCGACCTGGGGATCCAGTACAGCCATGGTCGAGAAAACACCGCGAGTGCGGTGGCATATAGTGCCAGCACGAGCTGTTCCGCCAGGTTATTTGCCGGGATTGCCTCGACCTGTCTCTGCAGGGCATTGCCGATCGCCTCCGAATTCGTCACTATTATCCCGCCTTTCACGGTCGAGAACGCCTTGCCCCGTTCCAGGCTGAAAAAACCGACATCGCCCATGGTGCCGGCCTTTCGGCCCCGACGTTCACCGCCCATGGCCTGGGCGGCGTCCTCGACGATCGGTATGTCCCGACTACCGATGGTCCTGCGGACCTTAAGGATATCTGCGGTAACCCCGAACAGGTGGGTAGGAATCACGCAGAGCAGCCGCGGGGCCGACAGCTGTCCGGCAAGTTCCGTGTAGTCGAAATCGAGTGTCTCGGGCTCGACGTCGCAGATCCTGATCTTCAAGCCCACCCGGAAAACGGCGGCCGGAACCGAATAACAGGTAAAGGCCGGGATCAGCACCTCATCTTTGTCCGGATGAAGCTCATGCAGCGCCCGCAGGATGAGGGCGAGCGAGGCCTTGCCCGAAGACAGCAGGTAACAGTACTTGACCTGGAAATACTTCTTCAGCGTGTCGGTAAAAGCAGCAGTTGCCCTGCTGCCCTGTCGCATGGCGAGAAGGCCGCCAGCAATATCCTTGAAGCCGAGAGGGGCGACTGCCGGCGGCAGTATCGTGCCGATGCGCATGTTCACGGGATGTTCTTCACAATCTGAGGCCCAAGAAGTCTGGTTACCGGTAGCGGCAGCTTCCTCCAGACCTTGATCGCCAAGTCGTATTTCGGATTTTTGGTATTCAGTTCCGGCATAGCGGTTCCCTCCGGCAACAGATACTGCCAATGCAATTGAACAGGCCTCGCCCCCCATTGTTTTTTGAAATTGTAAGTTCCCTCGCCCGGTGTGGAGCGGCCAAAATCAAATCGTCTGCAACAGTGCGATATGGCAAACCGGAGCGCGGTCCAGTACAGCAGATTGTTGGGGCAGAGCGGGTTGTATTCACGGATGGAAGACGCCCAGGGGATCTCCATGGTGTCGCGGAACCAGCTGATAAAACCCGCCGCCACAGGTTTTCCTTGCAGGCGCACACCGATGATCCTGGTGTGATTCGGGAAGACGGTCATTATTTCGGTGAAGAATCTCGGGCTGTAGACTGGAGTGCCGAGATCTCGCATGTTGCGCGCAAAGACCGAGTAAAAGTCGGCCAGCAGTTCTTTGCCGCCCACTGTTGCGGTAAGGCCGCTTTTCTCCGCCTTGCGGATCTGATTGCGCAGCTTGGCGTTAAAACCTTGCCAGGCCGTCTCTTCATCCCGAGCGAGATCAAGGAGCATCGCTACCTTTTGGCGCTTGGTCGGCAGTATCCCGCTCCATTGTGCGGTATGGCGTAGTTCGGTATATTCCGCACCGAATTCCTGCTGGACCTTCACTGCTGCGGCGAGGAGAGCGTTGCCTATTTCCTGTCGATCGCACAGTACGCCACCGTAATTGAAAAACGGCAGCGAAACCAGAAATCGCCCGAACATCCTGCTCTGCATCACCACGAGTGGTAATATCCCCTCGATAGCATTGTCATTTTTGCGGGCAACCAGATAACGGCATCGGTGGCCGAAACTGCCCTCTATTACATTCCGCCAGCCATATTGATGGTAATTGCTGGCGGCAGGGTGGGTTTCGACGTACGAGTCCCATATGTCCCGGTCGGTGCAATCGGGTTCTATGGTGAAGGTTTTTTTTTCAACCACAACAGGTCGGGATCTATGCACAGGCTACACCGAGTTGTGAAAACACCTCTTTCATCGGGGCGAACGGTAAATTCCCAAACAGGTACATCAGCTTTTTTTCGGTCCCGCGAAGATTCAGGTAATGTCTGAAACGGGACTTCATGCCGGTCGGTATGCGCGGCTGATCCGGATCGATCTCCCAGGGGTGGAAGTAGACCACCGCGGGTTGCCGTTCTTCGATATTGATCGAGGCAATCCCCGAGCGGATCATGCCTGCCGGAAGAAGCCGAAGATATCCGCCGCCGGCGATGGGCAGATGGATTTTCTTCCAGCCCAGATTCAAGGAGACGGTTGTCAGCGGAAACTCGACCAGCGATCCGGTCTCGGTCTTAATGGTATGCGGGAATCGCTGGGCATCAGGGATTCCATAGGTGTCGTGATAAATGGGAAAGATGCTGGAATCATAGGTAAAACCTTCATGAACGAGAATATCCAGTGCCCACATCGACCGCCTGGTGATAGAGTAACTGGGGGCGCGGTAGCCGTTGACCCGCTCGCCGACCTGGTCCTCAAGAAGCGCTTTCGCTCTGTGGATATCGTCTCTGAACTTGTCAGGGCCTATCTTGTAAATAAGCTCATGCCAGTAGCCGTGACAGGCGATTTCATGGCCCCGCCGGTGAATCTCCCGAACCAGCGAAGGCAGTTTCTCGGCAACCCAGCCAAGGACAAAAAACGTCGCCTTGATGCCGTGGGCATCGAGCATGTCGAGGACGCGACCGGTGTTCCGATCAACCCTGAGCGGGAAAGACTGCCACTGGTCCCGATGCACATGAGCGGTAAAGGCGTTTACCTGGAAGTAATCCTCCACATCTATGGTGAGGCAGTTGCTGATCGGTTGCATAATACTGAATGAATGATATCAGGAAATTTAATTAAGAGAAAACATACATTTAAAAAAAATCGTTGATAATCAATCTGTAAGCAAAATATCATTGAATAACATAACTGTCAATAGGTGCTGTATTTAACTGTTTATAGTTTTATCTATTCCAGCGAAAAAGAGGGACATTATCCGTCTCTTCTCATCTCCCATCCGCAAAGCATCTCACGGCTCCCCTTATCTTCTCGCATTATCGCCATTCAATTCCCATTTAGTAACCACGCTAACGCCTGGACGACCCGCCGCCTGTCAACCGTGAATTTGAGTTGGTCGGGTAAGACTTTGAGATGAAATGTATAAACCAAGATAGCCGTTTACCTTAGGAAGGTCTGGCACGTTTTGTGCTTTCATAAGCAGCCAAGAGTGCTTTGGCCGCAATTACCGTAAGACGGAACAGGTGGTCCGGCGAATCTCGGAGGATGCATCTCCGATATCGCCTTGTAGTACTTCCCCAAGGGGATAAATGAAAACTGGATTGTAATAATTCTTCTAATTAGCTGAATTTGCAATATTTCGAAGCCATGGTGCTTTGGCATGGGTTACTTGCTCATGCGACGTGGATGTAGCAATATGCTCGGACGAGCTATTGGAAATTACGAAACAACACCCGGGAGAATACGTGAATACCGCCCAATTACCTGCTAGGCCAATCAGTATTACCAAAGGCAATCTACTGTTTTTATTGTTACTCATTCTTGTCATTCCGTTGGTGACAACCGGTACCGCGAGATCCATGACCTTCGGCGCCGCGGAACGTAATCTGGCAATAGATTTTTCCTTTGACGCGCCGGTCGACTCGACCAAACAACTCCTCGGCTACCGGCTCTACAAGGAAGGCGTACAGGTCTGTACTGCCAATCAGCCGAGCATCGCCAAGATGGATTGTGCTCTTCTTACCGAAGACGGCACCTTCAACTTTACGCTTACGGCTTATTACGACGACAAATCCGAGAGTCTGCCGTCGCCCTCCTACCCCTTCGTCGTCAGCTCGACCCATAGTGTCGATTTCACCTGGCAAGCTGCCAGCGGCACGGACAATCAGGGCGGGTTTCGGCTCTACGACAACGGAGTTCTGGTCCAGGAGATCACGGATCCTGTTGCCCGGCAGTTGACCTATACCTCCGAATTTACTGCAGCCACCCATACGTTCACCATTGCCGCAGTGGATGGCAGCGGAGCGGAAAAGGCCATGCCCGACGCCCTTACCTCCAGCGAGGTATATCCGCCGACCGCGGTGCTTACTTCCTCGACCGGTGCCGGCAATGCCCCGCTGACCGTCGCCTTTAACGGCTCTTCCTCGACCGCCACCAATACTCCGCTGGTCAAGTACAGCTGGGTATTCGGCGACGGTTCCCAGGCGACAGGTGCAACTGTTTCCCATACGTTTACGACGGCAGGAACCTATTACACCGAGCTCACCGTCGAAGACAGCCTTGGCTTGATCGATAAAGCCACTACCCCTATTGTCGTTGGCCAAACCACTATAAACCAGAAGCCCACAGCCATCATCGCGGTTGATCCGAGCCAGGGAGGCGCGCCTTTGACGTATTCCTTTAATGGCTCGCAATCCTCCGATCCGGATGGCTCCATCGTCAAGTATGACTGGAATTTCGGCGACGGCACCACGGGAAGCGGCGCCACGACTCAGCATACCTATGCCAGCCAGGGCAACTACACCGCCACCCTGCAGGTTACCGACGACAGAGGCGCAACGGCCACGGCCACCAAGCAAATCCAATCCGGCGCACAACTGCCGCTTGAAGTGGGAGAAGTGAGCATCGATCATGAATGGGTCAAGGTGCTTTTTCAAGGCAAATTCACCGATCCGGTGGTCGTTGCCGGACCGCCCACTACTGTCAACGAAGCCGAGCCGGTTACCGTGCGTATCCGCAATATAGACCAGGAAGGCTTTGAGATTCGTCTGCAGGAATGGGATTACCAGGACGGGACCCACGCTCCGGAAACCGTCAATTACATAGTAATGGAAAAAGGTGTGCACACCCTGGCGGACGGCCGCAAGGTCGAAGCCGGAACGTTCACCGGCAGCACTACCTTGAAACAGTTTTCTCTGCAGCAGTCCTATAATCTCATTCCGGTCGTCCTAGCCCAGGTTGTCACGGACAATGAAGCTGACGCAGTGACAGGCAGGATCCGCAGTGTCAAACGAGCTTCCTTCGAGTTCAAGCTGCAGGAAATGGAAAGAACGGCTACTGCCCATATCCCGGAGAATATAGGCTATATTGCCTTGGAACCGGGCAAAGGTGAAGCCTCCGGCTTCCTCTACGAAGTCGGCGTTACCGGGAGGAGCATTACCCAGAATTGGTCGAATATCGGCTTCGGAACACAATTCCCGGATCAGCCGGCCTTCTTCGCCGGAATGCAGACCGCATGGGAAGGCGATACCGCCACAGTCCGCAGCAAAGATTTGTCCGCTACAGCTGCCAAGGTGAAGATCGAAGAGGAGCAGTCAAGTGACCAAGAGGTCAGGCACTATAGAGAAGTTGTCGGCTACCTTGTCATCGGGGGCGGGACGACTGCGCAGCCATGAAAACCAGACAATGTCTTTAAGTAGATCGAACGATTAACCCCTTATATCACAGGAAACCACAGATGATGAAGAAGTTGAATACCTATCGAGCCGGTCTCGTACTGTTTGCCTTGGGGGCCTCCATGCTGTTTGGCTCCATTCAATCATATGCCAGGGATGTGTCTTTCGTATGGACGGCAAACCCGGAACCGGTAACCGGTTATAAACTCTACTACAAGGCCGGAACCGACACTGCTCCCCCCTACGCGGGAACAGGTCTGACCGAAGGCGATGCACCAATAGTTTTAGGCAACGTCACCTCATATACGGTGACGGGCCTTTCAGCAAGCGAGACATATCAGTTTGTCCTGACCGCCTTCAATGCAACGGAAGAAAGTCAGTACTCGGCAGTAGTATCCGTGCAACCCGGGGCATCTCCCAAGATCATCAAAATAACAAAGAAAAGTTAACGAATCCAACAAGACCGATCTCCGACCCCACTCCCCGGGGCCGGAAATCGGTCTTGCCGTTCAACGCCCAAACTCCAGCACAGGAACCATGGTTTGAGATGGTACCTGTGACCAACTTCTCGCCCCTGGTCAAGTCACTGACCAGGGGCTCTGCTGTTTTCCCGCTTTGCATCTCTTCCGCTCTCGGCATCTTCCTGTGCCGAATACAGTTCGCAGTGTGAATAATCAATCAAAATGCCAGGTTAAGGGTGAGACGAGGCGGCTCTCTGGCTTGTGGCCGGTCTGGCGAGAGGACGCACGAGACAATTTTCAGGAAACTCAGTTGTTTTTTATCTGGCAGATGATATAATGTAAACCTAGCAAATAATATGTACATTAATAATGGAAAGTACATACTCCTGCACAATGCCGACAATCTTCAACACCTATTATCATTTAAGAAAAATGGTGTTCTTTCTTGGCGAAGGGCTCCTTATTTTTCTGTCGCTGCTTGTCGTCGACTGGTACATGCTTGCGCCCGGGCTTTTCCATCTGGATCTATCGCTGAATGCCTCCAGGGCGCTGCTTGTTATGCTGACGTTCCAGCTTTGCCTATATTTTTTCGACCTGTATTATGTCAGTGGGAATTTGACTATTCCTAACATTTTTACCCGGATGATTCAGTCGTTTGGAGCAGGCTGTGTCATTCTTGCTGCCATCTATTATATTTTCCCTTTTATGATAATAACAACACCGATTTTCTTGGTTGGTTATATAAGTATATGCCTGACTGTCATATTGTGGCGATCAGCGTATTATTTCATCCTAAGGAATCGCTATTTTGTGCAAAATATCCTGGTCGTCGGCACCGGCACCCTTGCCGTCGACATTGCTCAGGAAGTGGAGGGTGTGCAAGACTCGGTGCACAGGATATGCGGTTTTGTCGGAACCGGGCAACCGGCTTTCAATCCGTACAACGCGCCTGTGCGGCCTCTTCTAGAGGACTACGAGGAACTGTTCCTCAGCCATAAACTGCAACGGATAATCGTCGCCCTCGATGATCTGAGGGGTGAAACTCCGATCAAAACTCTGCTGAAATGCAAAATGCGGGGGATCTCCATCGAGCAGGGAGTTAATTTTTATGAGACGCTCACCGGCAAAATTCTGGTAAAAAACGTTCCTCCCAGCTGGATCATTTATTCCGAAGGCTTCAGGTCGAGCTGGTGGACCACTCGGCTCAAGAGGACGATCGACGTGATTGCGGCGGTGCTCCTCTTTTCTTTCAGTCTGCCTGTTCTGCTCTTCACGGCACTCCTGATCAAGCTGGAAAGTCCGGGACCGATCTTTTATTTTCAGGAAAGGGTGGGTGAAAAAAATAGGCCGTTTCGCCTTATCAAGTTTCGCTCAATGCGCCAGGATGCCGAAGCAAACGGGGCTGTATGGGCCGCGGAAAACGACCCAAGGGTAACCAAGGTCGGCTCCGTAATCCGCCGCCTGCGGATAGATGAACTGCCGCAGCTCATCAATATCTTCAAGGGGGAAATGAGCCTGGTCGGACCACGACCCGAGAGGCGGATTTTTATCGACGAGCTGGTTAAAAAAATACCGTTTTACGACATTCGGCATGAACTCAAGCCGGGCGTTACCGGTTGGGCCCAGGTGTGCTACCCTTACGGGGCCTCGGAATTGGACGCCCTGAAAAAGCTGGAATACGATCTCTATTACATGAAGAATCTCTCCATCGCTTTCGATTTCCTGATCATCTTCAAAACCGCCAAAACCGTTCTTGCGCGAAGAGGCTCGAGGTAAGCGCCCCAGGAAGGTGCTCCTGCCTCACTTTTCCCTCTTCTCCGACACCAGATTCTTCTTTCAGTTCACTCGACAATGAGTATAGTATGGGCCGGCATGGGTCGGCATTCCGGTATGGCCTGCGGTGTTCTCGATTGTTTTTTGAACATGAACGAAGACAGTAGAATTAGATATGCGTCGATGAAAAAAATACTCACCGTTTTCGGTACCCGGCCGGAAGCAATCAAAATGGCCCCCATCGTCAAGGAACTGGGGAAGCACCGCGATTCCTTTACCAACCTTGTGTGCGTAACGGCCCAGCACCGCGAGATGCTCGATCAGGTGCTCGGGCTCTTCGATATTACCCCCGACTTCGACCTCGACGTCATGAGGCCGGGCCAGGATCTGTTCGATATTTCCTGTAATGTCCTGCAGGGGCTGAAACCGGTACTGGAGCGAGAATCTCCGGATCTGGTCCTTGTCCACGGCGATACCACGACCGCCATGGCGGCGAGTCTTGCCGCCTATTACTGCCGGATTCCGGTTGGCCATGTCGAGGCGGGCCTCAGGACCTTCAACAGGTTTTCTCCGTTTCCCGAAGAGATGAACCGAAAGATCGCCGATACCCTTGCCGATCTGCACTTTGCGCCGACGGAGGCAGCCAGGGCGAATCTGCTCGCCGAAGGGCTGGCGGAAAGTTCGATATGTGTGACGGGCAATACGGTGATCGATGCCCTTCTGACCGTCGTCGGCAAACTGCAGGAAGACGACCGGCTAAAAACGATGCTCGATGAACGGTTTTCCTTTCTCGATCAAAAGAAACGGCTGCTGCTCGTCACCGGCCATCGCAGGGAGAATTTCGGCGAAGGGTTTCACAATATCTGTCTCGCCCTGGTCGAAATAGCCCGTACCGTGCCGGATGTCGAGATGCTGTATCCGGTTCATCTCAACCCGCAGGTCCGGGAGCCGGTAAGAAGGATCCTCGGATCCGCGGGTCTCGCTAACATCCATCTGATCGAGCCGGTCGATTACCTGCCTTTCGTCTACCTGATGCAGAGGGCTTCTCTTATTGTCACCGATTCCGGCGGGATCCAGGAGGAGGCGCCGTCGCTCGGCAAGCCGGTACTGGTGATGCGCGAGACCACGGAACGTCCCGAGGCGGTGGCGGCGGGAACCGTCAGGCTGGTCGGGGTCGACCGGCAGAAAATTGTCGAGAGCGCGGTGACGCTTTTAACCAACAGCTCAGAGTACGAAAAAATGAGCCGTGCCCACAATCCTTATGGCGACGGCCGGGCAGCCAAACGGATAGTCGATGGGTTGGCCCGGTTCTGGGGGATATGAGCCATGCCGACTAGGGGGCCGGACGACTGCGGAATCTGCACGCTGCCGCAGGCGCAGCAGCTTATCCACGGACACCGGCAAAAAGTCTCTGCGGAACAGGTCGCTCTTGGCCCGGCGCTCGGCCGGATTCTGTTTGACGATATTGCCGCCGAGCAACCGGTGCCGGCCTTTGCCGAATCGACCCGCGATGGGTATGTGATTTCCGGGAGCGATGGGGGGAACGGGGCAGGGCGATACCGAATAGTCGACGAAATTGCCGCCGGCAGGGTCAAGCCGGCCCTGCGGCTGGTGCCGGGAACCGCCTGCCGGATCATGACCGGCGGCGCTGTGCCGGAAGGCAGCGAACGGGTCGTGCCCTACGAACAGTGTGTCGAGCAGGACGGCCTGGTGACGATCCCCGAACGATTGCTGCAGGCGCGGTCGACCTTTATCCGCCAGGTCGGCAGCGATATAGCACGGGGCGAAAAGCTGGTTGAGGGCGGGGTTCGGCTGCAGGGCGAGCATCTCGAACTGCTGTCTTCCTGCGGGATAGATGAAGTCATGGTTGCTGCCCGGCCAGTGGTGGGCTTTTTCTGCACCGGCAGTGAGTTGAAGACGTACGCCGTCGGCTTGGAAAACGGCCAAAAGGTTTCCTCGAACGCCTATCTCTTGTCGGGCGTTCTCGCCTCCTATGGCGCGAGTGTCAGGGATTTTGGTATCGCCGGTGACACTGGCGGGCAACTCTCCGCCCTCTTTGCCCGGGTAAGGGAGTGGGCGGGCGACCTGGTCGTCAGCACCGGCGGCATGGGGCCGGGAAAATACGATCTGGTGGAGAGCGCCTTCCTCGCCGCAGGCGGCACCATTTTCTTTCACGGTCTTGCCGTGCGGCCCGGCAAGGCCATGCTCTTCGGGCGACTGGGCCGGACCTTGTTCTTCGCTTTGCCCGGCCCTCCGCACGCCGTTCGCACCCTCCTGCACGCGCTGGTGGGACCGGCGCTGCTGGCCATGCAAGGAAGAGGACAAACCGGGCCGAAGAAAACCGAGGCAAACCTCCTTCATCCGCTGGAGGTCAGACACCACGATGTCCTGCTCCTGAAGGACGGCATGCTGGTCCTTTCCGGCGGACGGTGCGAGGTGCGGCTGGCCGGTCGACTGGAGACTCCCAACTGTCATATCCTGCTCCATCCCGGCCGCTCCCGGTACGATAAGGGGGCAACGGTCGATATCCTCCTGGTCGGCGATCCTCTCACTTCTGCCTGATTAAGAAAAGACCGTGCAATTCCCGCTGCTCACGGTGCAGGCATTTTTCTTTCAGGGCAGGTCCGGACTGACTTCTGGATGAGCACTGCATTTATTCCTTCTTTTCAATATGTTTTTTCACCGTCCGACGGTCCAGTTGGGTCGTTTGGGCCACCGCTTCGTAGGTCCCCAGGCGGTCATGAAGAATTCGACAGTAGTCGGACAGCATCTCCTGGGCGGTGATTGAGCCGTTTTCTACTCCTTGTGTGATCCTTGAGACGGCATTGTTGGAAGGTTCCTGTCGAGGCCAGTCATAGGTGTTTTTCAAAAGCGCACGCCTGACGCATTGCTCCAACTCCCGGACATTTCCCGGCCATGAATAGTCTTTCGGCTGGTTACTGTGAAGGAAGTCCTTCATCATCTGGACAATCTCGGCCGATGCCTGGCCAAGGATGCGCTTGGTGATGAAAGCCAGGATCTCGTCGATCTCGCCCGGATCCTCGGCCAGGCGCTTGCGCAGGGGCGGGAGCTCGATGATATCGGAGCAGAGCCGGTAATAGAAATCATCCCGGAATTCTTTCTGCTCCCGAAGTTTTTTGACGTCTTTATTGGTTGCGGCAATGACACGGCCTTGAAATCGTGCGAGCTTATGACTGCCGACAGGGGTAAAGAACCGTTCCTGCAGCACCTGGAGGAGCTTGATCTGCACGGGGATGGAAACATCGCCGATCTCATCGAGGAAGATGGCCCCGCAGGGACTGCAGCGGGAGAAGATGCCGTTATGGGCCTCGACCGCACCGGTGAAGGCTCCTTTCGTATGGCCGAAGAGCTCGGACTCGATCAGTTGTTCCGGGTATTGGGAAAGGTTGATCGAGATGAAAGCCTGGGTAAAGCTCTCGCTGAAGGTATTGGTTTTTTCGTTAAAGGGGATGAAGCCCGACCTGCCGATAGCAGCGGCGGCCAGGCCCTTGCCGGTACCTGTCTCGCCGAGAAGCATGGTCGAAAAGTCCTCCATCCGGTTCCACAGATACCGGTCGTAGACTGTGACATCCCTGGTGAAAATATTTTCCCACAGACTGCTCCGGAGATTCCGGATGCACCGGCTCCTGCCCGCGATGCCGCTAATGAAATAGAAGGCCCTCCGCATTTGAAAAAACAGCGCTACATAACGCAGGGCCTCCTGCTGTGAAAACCCGAAATCGGCAAATGCCCGCAAGACGTCTGTTGCAAAAGTAACTCGGCAAGGTGTTGCCCCGACCCGAATCTGCTCCTCGATCAATCGATCACAGGCATCGCAGGAGATATGAAAAAGCGAGAAGAGAATGCCGTACCGAAGGAGCATCCTGTCGTCGCCCGACAGGCTTGACATCCCTGCCGGTTTACGTTGAATCACCGTTTTAATCTTTTCCGTCACCTTGGCCTCAAGGGAGGCGATAACCTCGCTATTCGGCGTGTCGGCCGCCAGTCTTGTCAGTTCAAGATCGACGATCTTGCGCTCTTCCCCAAACGGATTGGAGAAGGCGGCCTGCTTGATTTTTGTGAAAAACTCCCGCTCTTCGACGTTCATTGACCCTCCATTTTCTGATCAAAAAATGTACATCAGTTGTGCATAAAATGTCAAGTGGCTCTCGTGTCTGGCGAGTATTCTGTTCCTGGTAGGAGCGAAAATCCTTTTGATTTCAAGTTGATATGTGCTCGTGGGCTTTCTGGCATGATTAGTGGAATACGACCCGGCAGCAGATGTCGATTGAAGTTTAAGTTGTGATTCAATTACGGTAACTATTCAGCTTTTAACAAATCGGGAGACAGACCATGGACAGCAGGACGGAGATTCAAGCAGCCCGAACCAAATTTGTCGCAATGGCGCTAAGCTATTGCCTGGGCGTTTTTAACGATAATTATTTCAAACAGGCGGCGATGCTGATGGCCGTATCGGCCGGCCTCAGCCACCTGCAGGGGACGGCTACCATCCTTTTCGCCCTGCCGTTCATCCTGTTTTCTTCCTGGGCCGGCTGGACGGCAGATCGGTTCCCGAAACGGAGTGTCGTGATCTGGTCCAAGGCCATGGAGCTTGCGGCCATGCTCATAGGCGCGGCCGGGGCCATCACCGGCAACTGGTTCTGCATCCTAACGATGATCTTCCTGATTGGCACACAGGCCACATTTTTCAGTCCGGCCTTGAACGGTTCGATCCCTGAACTCTATCCGGTCGCCTATATTCCAAAGGCCAATGCGATCCTGAAACTTGCCACAACGCTTTCTATCCTGCTGGGGATAGCCACAGCAGGGATTTCTCTCGATCAGAGCCCGCTGCGGTTCGGCAACCTCAATCCGGGCGCCCTCCTGGTGGCTGTGGTTGTGGTGCTGGTGGCGGCTCTTGGTTTTGCCGCCAGTTTCGGCGTCCACCGCCGGCCGGCCGCCGCGAAAGACAAGCCGTTTCCTCTTTTCGGGCCGCTCAGTTCCCTGCAAGACATGGTCTCGATCTGCTCCGATCGACAGATGCTGATAGCCCTTTTCGCGGACAACTTCTTCTATTTCCTGGCCACAATCGTGGTGTTGACGATCAACACCCTCGGCCTCAAACAGCTCGGATTTTCCCAGACTGCAACCAGTCTTCTGTCCGTATCGCTGATGCTCGGGGTTTGTGTCGGGTCGTTTCTGGCCGCCCGACTGGTCACCATGGAAAAGTGGTCCGGATTGCTGTGCCAATCGGCGATGGGTATGGCCGCAGGTCTCTTTATGGCCGGGGCAACTGCTCTTCTTCCCGCTTCAGTCCGGCTTATCTGGATTGCCGTGGCGCTGACCGGCACCGGGATCTCCGGCGGTCTCTTCCTCATTCCGGTGGCAAGTTATCTCCAGGTGCAGCCTGCGGCTTCCGATAAAGGCAAAGTGCTGGCCGCGGTCAATTTCAGCGGGTTTGTCGGGATCATGCTGGCCGGGGCGGTTTTTACCGGCCTCGATCTGATTTTTTCACCAGCCATGGCCATGATCTGCCTGGGCTGTTTTGCCCTGTTTGCCGCCTGGGGTATCCATGTGGTCAAAAATCCGCAATTCAATCCGATTCCCTCAATTTTACGGTGCTTTTTCAGGTTTGCTATCGGCCTGCGTTACCAGGTTGAGGTCACAGGACTTACCTCGATCGGCAAAGAAGAGGGGAAAGGCATCCTCTTCCTGCCGAACCACCCGGCTCTCATCGATCCGGTCATCGTGATGTCCGTTCTCTATCCTGGCTTTCAACCGCGGCCGCTGGCCGACGCCGACCAGGCCAATATGGCGGGCAATCGCTGGATAATGCAACAAATCCGACCGATTACGCTGCCCGATCTGAATAAGAACGGCAGAGAGGGGAAGGACAGGATCAAAGAGGCCCTGAAGGAGGTGGTAAATAGTCTGCAGGCCGGCGACAATATTCTACTCTACCCCGCCGGTCGTCTCTGCCATAGCGCGGGGGAGGATCTGGCCGGAAACTCGGCCGTCGAATATGTTCTGGAAAACGTGCCCGGCGTCCGGACCGTCCTAGTCAGGACCACCGGCCTGTGGGGCAGCAGCCTCAGCTGGGGCCGGGGTTCGGAACCGTCTCTTTATAAAAACTTCGGTCGCTACCTGCGCTTCTTCTGCGCCAACTGCCTGTTCTTTGGGCCGCGTCGGAAGGTGACGGTGGAATTGATCGAAGATACCGCTCTGCCGAAGATGAAGGGCCGCGGGCAGATCAACACCGCCCTCGAAGAGTTCTACAACGCCCGGGTACAGGCCAACACCCATGTCCCCTATTACTGGTGGCAGGGCCGGACACCGGTGGTCCTGCCCGAGCCCGAGAAAAAGAAAGTGAGCGGCGATATCGCAAGTGTCCCTGAGGCAACCCGGCGGCTGGTGAGCGAAAAGATCGCTCAATTGGCCGGGCAGCAGGTGAGCGGCAAAGACCGGTTGGCCAACGATCTGGCCATGGACAGTCTGACCATGATGGAGCTGGCCGCCTGGCTGGAGAGCGAGTTCGGCCTGCCCATCGACGATCTCTCGGCGCTTGCGACCGTGAACGACTGCATACTGGCCTCTGCCGGGCAGGTCCTCCGTTCTTCCCCCGCGGCACAAAAAACGGTGTCGCAAAAATGGTTTCTGAATTCCGGGGACCGCTTGTCGCTCCCCCGGCATGCCACCATCACCGAGCTCTTCCTGGCACAGGCGAAACGCTTTCCGGACAAGATCATCCTGGCAGATCAGCTTGCCGGGGAGAAGACCTACCGTCAGATCCTGACCGCTCTCTTTGTGTTGAAACCGATCCTGGAGAAGGTGCCGGGCAAGTATGTCGGCATCATGCTGCCCGCCTCGGTCAGCGCCTCGATCCTCTATCTCGCCACCCTGTTCAGCGGCAAAACACCCGTGATGATCAATTGGACGACAGGCGTCGGCAATGTCCAGCATGGTCTGGAACTGACCGGCGTGACCACCATCGTCACCGCCCGTGCCTTGTACCGGAAGCTCACCGGCCAGGGGGTCGAGCTGGCGGCGGTTACCACGAATTGGTTGTTCCTGGACGAGATTGTGCCGACCATTCCGCTGCACAAAAAGATTTTTGCCGCCCTGCAGGCCCGTTTTTCGGCCGGTTCCCTGGCAAAGACCCGGGTCTCGGAGACCGCGACCATCCTGTTCACCAGCGGGTCGGAGTCGCGCCCGAAGGCGGTACCGCTGACCCATGAGAATATCATTGCCAATTTGCGGGATTTTTCCTCCATCGTCTCGTTTACCGATGATCACCGGCTGCTCGGCATGCTGCCCCCCTTTCATTCCCTTGGTCTGGTGGGGACGATCATCCTGCCCCTCTGTCTCGGTCTGAAGACGGCCTACCATGCCAACCCGACCGAGTCGGTGATCCTGGCCGGACTGATCGCACGGTATGGCGTGTCGATCATCATTGGCACCCCGACCTTTCTGCAGGGCATTATCAAGGCGGCATCGCCGGAGCAGCTGAAGAGCGTGCGGCTGGTCTTCACCGGCGCGGAAAAATGCCCCGAGAATACCTATCAGGCTCTGAAGAAGATCAACTCCGCCGCCACCCTCTGCGAGGGGTACGGGATCACCGAGTGTTCGCCGTTGGTCAGCATCAATCGGGTGGAAGACCCGAGACCGGGAACCATCGGCCAGGTCATGCCTTCCATGGAATACGCGATCATCGACCCGGAGACGGACAGCCGGGTGGAAATCGGCCGCCAGGGGATCCTGCTGGTGCGCGGCCCCAATATTTTCAATGGCTATCATCGGGATGGCGGCGGTGCGGGCTTTCATGAATTCGACGGCAGGCGCTGGTACAACACCGGCGATTTCGTCAAGGAAGATCACGACAGGATGCTGACCTTCTGCGGCCGCAAAAAGCGATTCATCAAATTGGGCGGGGAGATGATTTCGCTGCCTGCCATCGAAAACGTGTTGCTGGCCCATTTTGCCGCCGATAACGGCAACGGTCCGGCTCTTGCCGTAGAGGCGACACCGACCGATGAACGTCCTGACATCGTGCTGTTCACGACCCTTGCCGTCACCAGGGAAGAGGTCAACGCCAAAATCAAGGAGGCCGGTCTGTCACCCTTGCACAATATCCGGATTATGAGGGAGATCGAGGCAATTCCGGTCCTGGGTACGGGCAAGACCGACTATAAACTGTTGCAGAAGATGGTCGCAGCTTAAGGAGTGAGGCGCCGGAGCGCGGTCAGGTTTGGCATTTC
>Ga0079306_1001103_pt1 | contig 19606 bp, 18 predicted proteins | sample Methanotroph_Enr_FD_79181 | JGI IMG/M metagenome (GOLD analysis project Ga0079306, IMG submission 79181) | Enriched soil microbial communities from Old Woman Creek wetland in Ohio, USA - Methanotroph_Enrichment_5 | ecosystem: Environmental > Terrestrial > Soil > Wetlands | place: USA: Ohio...
AGCATCGTGTCGACGCTGACGTAGCGCAAGACAAGCCGGTAGAGCCCGAACGCCGTGAACAGCGAGAGGTAGACGATGATGCCCCCGCCGATGGCCAGAGGGATGCCGGCGCCGAAGGTGGCCGGGACACCGCCCTCGAAGCGCGCGAAGTAGGCCACGAAGGTCGCCGCCGCGATGGCTGCAGCATCGAGCAGATAGAGCACGCCGCGGAAGAGCGTGCCGCCCTGACGTGCCGATGCGACCATCCGAGAGCCGAGGTTCACGAGGTTGCCACCTCCAGAACCTTGCGCACCGCAGCGATCACGTCGTCGATGTCACTGTCGGCCAAGGTCGGGTGCACGAAGAACGCGAGCGAGGTCTCGTGCGCGCGGGCCGCGCCCGGAAGACGTTCGGCTGGTCCAAGACCGGCGGCCACGAACGCCTCCTCGCGGTAGATCTCAGCACACGAGCCGTACTGTACGGGGACGCCCTCGGCTTTGATCGCGGCGAGCACGCGGTCTCGGTCCCAGCCGGGTGCGAGCGCATCGGGGTTCACGTAGGCGTAGAGCCGGTAGAAGGCGTGCTCTGCGTGCGAAGGCGGCATCGGGACGCGGATGCCGGGAACGCCGCTCAGACCGCGCGAGAGGCGCTGCGCGAGCTGGGCGCGGCGCTCGTGTGCTGCGGGCAGCTCGGCTAGGCCGACACGCGTCATCGCCGCCTCGAGCTCGGGCATGCGCATGTTCGAGCCGAAGCTGTCGTGTATCCAGCGGAAACTCGCCGGTGCGCCCATGAACTCGGCGTCGGAGAGCTTCGAAAGCGACTTGCCGTGGTCCTTGTACGCCCACGCCCGCGCGAATGCAGCATCGTCGTCGAGCGCGAGCAGGCCGCCCTCGCCGGCCGCGATGATCTTGTCCTGGCAGAACGAGAAGCAGGCCGCGTCGCCGAAGGAGCCGACAGGCTTGCCTCGGTAGGTCGCTCCGTGGGCCTGGGCGCAGTCCTCGATGACGCGCAGGTCGTGCTCGGCGGCCAGCGCCATGAGCGGGTCCATCTCGACTGGCCAGCCTCCGAGATGCACGGCGATGACGGCGGCGGTCCGCTCGGTGAGCACGGCCGCGACCGTCTCGGCGGTCAGGTTCGAGGAGTCGGGATCGATGTCGGCAATCACGGGCGTCGCGCCGACGGCGACAACGCAGCTCGCGGTGGCGATGAAGGTGCGAGCGGGGACGACGACCTCGTCGCCCGGCCGGATCTGCAAGGCGCGCAGTGCGAGCTCGAGCGCGAGCGTCCCGTTCGCGACGACGATCGCGTGCGAGCGGCCGAGTGCGGCGGCGTACTCGAGCTCGAGCTCTCGGCCTTCGACGCCCGTCCAGTAGTTGATGTGGCCGGAGCGCAGGACAGCTTCGACCGCGGCGATCTGCGCGTCCGAAGGCGCGGGCCACCCGGGCAGGGGGGTCGTCCGCAGCGGGCTGCCGCCATCGATCGCGAGCGTGTCAGGCACCGGGCAGCTCCTCGGTCGAGCCGAGCGGCCGCGCTGGCACGCCAACACACACGGCATCCGCCGGCAGCACGCCGACGATTGCCGCGCCGGCGCCGACGACCGTTCGCGCGCCCACGGACGCGCCTGGCGACGCGCACGAGCCCACGCCCAGCAGAACGCCATCGCCAAGGTGCACGGCGCCGCACAGGGCGACCTGCGGGCCTACGTGCGAGTGGGCACCGATGATGCAATCGTGGTCGACGCTGCAGCCGGTGTTCAGGATGGTGTCGTCACCGATGCGGGCGCCCGCGTTCACGATCACGCCGGCTGCGAGGAACGTGCCCGCCCCCAGGTCGACGTCGCTGCCGATGACGGCCGAGGGGTGCACGACCGTGGCGGGCTCGAAGCCCGCGTCCACGAAGGTGTCGAAGTAGCGAGCGCGCGTGGCGTTGTCGCCAATCGCGATGATGAAGCCGTCAGCCTCGATGCTCTCGGCGCTCGTGACGACCGCGTGGCCCAGCAGCTCGGGCGCATCACCGGCATCCCCGACCACGCCGGCGATCGTGTGCCCGGCCTTCTCGGCAGCGTCTACCACGACTTTGGCGTGGCCCCCTGCGCCCACAACGAGCAATCTCACTCAGCTCTCCTTGGTGACGGTCGTGTCGGAATTGCCCCGAAACGGTTCCATCGTCGCCGACCCGGAGCCCGAGATTCCCTTACGCGAAAGGACTGCCGAGACGGTCATGAACAAGATGCGCCAATCGAGCAGCAGCGAGCGGTTGTCGACGTACCAGACGTCCAGCTTGAAGCGCTCCGCCCACGACACGGCGTTGCGCCCGTTGACCTGCGCCCATCCGGTCAGACCCGGTCTGACTTCGTGCCTGCGTGCCTGCTCGCTATTGTAGCGGTCGAGGTACTCGGGCAGGAGGGGACGAGGTCCGACCACGCTCATGTCGCCCTTGAGGATGTTGACGAACTCCGGGAGCTCGTCCAGCGACGTCGAGCGCAACGCTTGGCCCAGCGGCGTGAGGCGCTCGGTATCGGACGCGACCGCGTCGACCCCGCTCGCGCCCGACGCTGCGTCGCGCATCGTGCGGAACTTGTAGATGGTGAAGAGGCGCCCGCCCCTTCCCGGCCGCTCCTGACGAAAGATCACAGGCGTGCCGAGACGGACGCGCACGAGCAGCGCGACCACCCCGAAGAGGGGCGAGAACACGACGAGGACGACCGCCGACACGATGAGGTCGGCGACCCGTTTGACGAGGTCATAGACGCTGTGCGAGCGCTTCATGGTACAGACCATCATACGCGGCCACGATGATATCGAGCGCGAATTCGCTGCACGCGCGCGATCGACCCGCCGCCCCACGGCGTTCGGCTTCGGCGGGATCGGATGCGGCGGCCTCGATCGCAGCCGCGAGCGAGGCGCTGTCGTCGTGGCCGACGATCCAGCCCGCGTCGGTGCCGACGGCGTCGGCGATTCCTCGCGTCTCCGTGCCGATCACGGGTATCCCGCTCGCCATCGCCTCGAGGACAGAGCGGTTGAGTCCCTCGCGCTCGCTGGTCAGCAGCAACGCGTCGCTTGCGGCGAGCACGGCAGGGACGTCTCGGCGGTAGCCCGCGAAGGTGACGCGCTCAGAGAGGCCCAGCGAGAAGACCCACTCGCGCAGGTGGCCGTTGAGCGGCCCGTCGCCCACGAACACGAGCCGTACTCGCGGGTCGGTGACGCGCTTGATGGCGTCGAGCGCGAGGTCGTGGCGCTTCACCCGCGAGAGCTCGGCAACCATGGTGACCGCGACGTCGCTCTCGGCGAGACCAAGATCGGCGCGGACTGCGGCGGCATCCTCGGCGAGGACGGCGCCCGGCGCGAACCGCTCGGTGTCGACGCCGATGCCTGGGATGTAGCGAACGCGCTCGGGCGCGATCGTGCCGAGCGCCTGCGCGGCGGCGAAGTCCTCACGGTTGATGGTGACGAGGTAGTCGGTCCACGCGGCCGCCGAGCGCTCGACGGTGCGATAGAGCGCGTTCGACAGCGGGTTCTGTCCCGAGTAGAAGTGGAACCCGTGGGCGGTGTAGATGACGACCGGCGCGCCCGGCTGCTCGTGCAGCTCTCGCAGGGCATAGCGGGTCACGAACGACGCGATGGGCGTGTGCACGTGGACGATGTCGTAGCCGCCCGTCGCGACGATGTTGCGAACCTTCGCCGCGGTGCCGAGGAGGTTTCCCGGCGAGAGTGGGTTGCGGCTCCACGCAACGTCGAAGCGCTGGTCGAAGTGGCCGTCGAGACTCGGATGCGTGGTCGCGCCGTTCGCGAGCGCGTCCACCCGCCAGCCTTCAGCGCGGAAGTGGTCGGCGAAGGGCGTCAGGAACGCCTCAAGCGTGATGGGGACGGTGGTGACGAACAGCGCGGATGGCATCGCGATCAGCCCCTCAGCCCGGGGTTCTGCCGCGCGCTCACTTGAGTTCGTCCGCCCACGTGGTGCGCCTCGAGCCGATCTGCCGGCGCCAGAGGCCTTCCTTGAGGTTTGCCGACGGCGTGAATGCGACCTTCTCGGCGTGGATCGTCGGGATCAGGAGCGCGCCCATGATGCGCTGCCGCCGGTAGAACCAGGAGCGCTGTCGGTCGAATTCGGCGCCCAAGTGCAGGTCGTAGACGGGACGAAGGCGCTCGAGGTCGCTGCGGTGGACGTCTTTGAGCGTGGAGGACTTTCGCTCGTGCTGGTGGCGGTCAATCGCGAGGATGCGCGGGATGCGCCCGAACCGGCGCCCGTTTGACGCCATCCGCAGCCACAACTCGTAGTCGAGGGCGAAGTGGAAGGACGCGTCGAGAAGCGGCTCGGTCAGCGAGCTACGCCGCATGAAGACCGCTGGTTGGGCGAGAATGTCGACCGCCTTGAGCAGCTCGGCGTCGAACGGCGGAGCCCAGAGGACCTGGATCGCCATCCCGTCGCCAGTGGTCTGCAGGCAGTGGCCGTACGCGACGTCCATCGCCGGGTTTGCGTGGAAGAACGCGACGACATCCTCGATGACCCTGCAGTCGAAGAACGCGTCGTCCGAGTTGACCCAGCCGATGATCTCGCCGCGAGACGCCGAGAATGCCTTGTTGATGGCGTCCGACTGACCCTCGTCGGGCTCGCTGCGCCAGCGCACCGATTCGCCGGCGGCCTCGAGGATCGCCACGCTGCCGTCGTTCGACCCGCCGTCCATCACGATGTGCTCGATGTTGGGGTAGGTCTGGCACGCGACGGAGCGCAGGTTGTCGGGAAGGTACTCCGCCTGGTTGAAGGACGGCGTGAGGATCGAGACCAGGGGGCAGTTCTCGGTCGGCACTGCAGGCTTGCCTTTCGACGCGATGTACGGGAGATCGGGTGCTCGAATCACCACACAAAGGTATCAGAAGCCGGAGCATAGTCGGCCGAGACGCGATCGACGGTCCTGCTGTAGACTGCCGTCGAAGTCCGAGGGGTCAGGAAGGCGGGTGGGATGTCCGAGAGATCGCAGCTGGGCGCACTCGCTGGCCGTCTGGCCCTCGACGTGGCCTACGGTACTGAGCCTCCCGCCGAGGGCGTCTTCCGCCGGTCGGTGCGGTGGGGCGACGACGGTGGGGCGGTCGTCTCGGCGGCCCTGGCTTCGCGGCGACCCCGCCTCATCGCTCGTCTGGGCTCATCCGAGCTGGCCTGCGCGAGCTTCCGTACGCGTTGGCGTTCGGGCGGGCTGGGGCGTTTCGCGTACCCGTCAGCGCTGCGTCGGGTCATGCGCCTGAACGCGGGGATGTTCCCGGTCGACGACGCATCCCTCGACCGCTTCTCTGACGTCTTCCTCGATGCCGTCTCCAAGACCGACGTCTTGGGGGTCTGGTTCAACCGGAACGAGCAGCGGATCGTGGAGCGCTACTGTCCCGATGCGCAGCTCGTGCACCTCGAAGCGCTCAACCCGGTGCTGCTTGCACACCCGTGGAGCGCCGAACTCGCCGGGAGGACCGTCTTGGTGGTCCACCCCTTCGCGAGGACCATCGAATCCCAGTACCACACCAGGCGGACACGGCTGTTCGAGAATCCGGCAGTGCTGCCGGAATTCGAACTGAAGACCATCGCGGCCATCCAGTCCGGCGCGGGCGCTGCGTGCGACTTCGCCACTTGGTTCGACGCGCTGGAGTACATGCGCGAGCAGGTCGCAAACGTGCAGTTCGACGTGGCGATCATCGGCGCGGGTGCCTACGGCCTCCCGTTGGCCGCCGCGGTGAAGGAGAGCGGGCGCCAGGCCGTCCATCTCGGCGGGGCGACGCAGCTACTGTTCGGCATTCGGGGCCGGCGCTGGGAGACCGAGTCACCCGACGACATCGCCCCGCTCTTCAACGAGCACTGGGTTCGACCATCGGCCGACGAGACTCCCGAGGGGAGCGCTTCGGTCGAGAACGGCTGCTACTGGTAGGCTGTGGAGAGCCTGCGATTTGCCACACAGCACCGTGGCCAGGCGTTTGCAGCTGAGACACGCGCTACGGATCGCACGGCGACAGGAAGTGCCATTGAGACTGTCGCGCTGAGAGAGGAACTCATGTTCAACCGCCCGGCCGATAGCAGGCAGATGCGATGAGGGATCCGCTGTGGATGGTCCCGGGCTTCGTGCGCCATGCCGCACGCGTGCTGCTGCCGAAGGAGACCGGAGACAGACTGCGAGACTACGTGGTCGCACGCTACTACGCGCCGGGCATGGTCTCGCGGGCCGGGTTCTTCGAGTACCGGTGGCGCAGGTACGTGCTGAGAAAGCCTCCGGTGCTCCACCGGTTGGTGGTGCACATCACGGACCACTGCAACCTGAACTGCAAGGGCTGCTCGCACTTCAGCAACATCGCTGAGCCCGCGTTCGCGGACCCTGAGCAGTTGGACCGCGAGTTCGCACGCCTCGGCGAGCTGCTCGAGATCACCGAGGTCTTTCTCCTCGGGGGCGAGCCGCTGCTCCATCCGCGCGTCGCCGACTTCCTCCGCTCCGCGAGGACGCGCTTCCCGAATTCGAAGATCATCCTGCTGACCAACGGCGTCCTACTTCCCCGCATGGACGCTGAGTTCTGGAAGGCGATGGGCGAGTCGCGGGTCACGCTTATGTATGACGACTACCCCATACCGCTCCAGACTCAGAAGATCGGAGAGCTCGCCGAGGAGTACGGCGTCTCGACGGAAGTCATGGAGCACTACGACGAATTCCTGAAGGTGCCCATCGACCTGGCGGGTTCGCAGGACGCCGACGAGTCGTTTTCCCGCTGCAGGACGGTCATGAACTGCCCGACCCTTCGCGACGGCCGTCTGTACCCGTGCGCCTACATCGCCTACAGCGACATCTTCGCTCGGCGATACGAGGTCGACGGCCTCGAGCCGGCGCCGGAGGACTCCATCTCGATCTACGACACGAGCGATGGCTACCGGCTGATGGAGTTCCTGCTGCATTCAGTGCCATGGTGCAGCCACTGTGACTTTGACTCGTCCGAGCACTACGCGTGGGGGCACTCCAACAAGACCATCGACGAATGGACGACGTCTTCGCACGAGTGATGCAGGGGGAGTGAGTGGGAGAAGGCGCCAACACCGCCCCGGCGGGGAAGCGAACGCAGAGTATCGTGAGCAACACCATCATCAGAGGTGTCGCTCAGGGTGTGTCGGTCATCGCCTCGTTCGTCCTGCTGCCCTTCCTCGTGCGCGCGTTCACGCTGGGAGACTATGGCGTCTTCATGCTGGCTGCTGCCGTCACCAGCTATGCGGCGCTTCTAGATTTCGGCGTCGGGAACACGCTCATCCGCCTTGTGGCTGACCGGCTTGCGCGACACGAGGACAATCGCGTGGGCGCTGTCGTGGCGTCGGCGGGGCTCTTCTACGCGGGCGTCGGTGTCCTCGCGGCCATTCTGATGGCCGGGATCGCCGTCTTCGGAGGCTCGCTCTTTGCGGTGCAGCCTGCCCAGGCCAACCTGCTCAGGCAACTGCTGCTCATCGGTGCCGCCGTCCAGCTCGTCTATTGGCCGGCATCGGCTGCAGCCCACGCTTTGGCCGGATACGAGCGTTACGACCTGCTCTCGGGTGTCTCGATGGTGCAGACCGTCGCGGGAGTGCTCGCAATCGTCGCTGTGCTCGTGCTCAGGCTCGGGCCCGTCGCGCTCGCACTGATCAACGCGGGCATCACGCTGGTGGTCTCGCTCGCGAACCTCGTGCTTCTTGCGCGCGTCGCGTCGGTTCGGATGGGCTCGCTTCGCCCGCAGTACGCGCTCGTGGTCGAGGTCATTCGCGGAGGCCTGCCGCTGTTCGCGTTGCAGATGTCGGCGCTGCTCGGCAGGCAGACAACGGACCGGATCATCCTCGGCGTCTTCCTCGGCGCTGAGGCTGTCGGAATCTACGAGGTAGCGGCGAAGTTGTGCCTGCTCGTGACACAGGCAAGTGACCTGCTCAGCGGGGCGATTCTGCCGGTTGCCTCGAACATGAACGCCCGCGAACACGTCGACTCGTTGCGTGCGCTGTTCATCCGCGGTGCGCGCTACGCGGTCGTAGCGATCGCTCCGATCGTCGTGGTGCTCGTGTTCATCGCTGGACCGTTCATCCGCGCATGGTTCGGGGCGAGCATGAACTCGGCGGTGCCCGTGGCTCAGGTTCTCCTCGCCGCGCAACTTCTCATCCCGCTCTACCTCATCGGCGATCCCATACTCATCGGGATGAACCGGTTCTCGCGTTGGGTTGGCGGGGCGTTCTCGGTGGCGGTGCTCAACGTGGTTCTGAGCATCGTGTTCGTGAAGGCGTTCGGGCTGGTCGGGGTCGCGGTCGCCACGCTCGTAGCCAACCTCGTGGAGTTCCCGCTCTACGCCCGGCTTGCAACGCGCGAGCTCGACATCACCCTTTGGGCGTGGCTAAAGGAAGCGTCATTCCCCGGCTACGTGCTGCTGATAGTCCCCGCCGCCGTCGCGCTTGTCGGCGGCGCGAGCGTGCTGGGCGGCAGCTTGCTGACTCTCCTGGTGGTCGCGCTCGCGGCGCTGCTCTCATACTGGGGGCTGGCGTGGAGTCTCGCGCTGCCAGGGTGGGAGCGGGAGGAACTCGTCGGCGTGGTGAGGGCGATGCTGCGCAGGAGTGAGCCCGCCGAGTAGCGCGACGCGCCTAGCGAGGCGTAGTGGCGCGTCCGATCGTCCACTCTTCGATGGTCCGCTCGGAGCGCGCCCAGCCGTACTCCTCGAAGTGGTCGAAGTCGCAGTGGCGGCAAAACGGCACGGGCCGCCGCATGAACTCCATGATTGCGCGACCGTCATTGTCGCGCACCGAGATCGAGTCGGCGTCTGTCGAGACGAGACCCGGAAGGTCGAACCGCTCGGCGAACGCCTCGACGAAGGCGGTGTACGCGCACGGGTAGAGGCGGCCGTCTCGGTACAGCGGACAGTTGGTGATGCCGCTGCAGCGCGTGAACGATTGCTCGGCGTCCTGGCGGCCCTCGACGTCGATGGGGAGCTTGTAGAAGGCGCCGTACCCGATCCACTCGATCGCGACGCCCCACGCGGCCGCTTTCGCGCCGATCTCCTCCCGCGGCAGAGGGATTGGGTATCCCTCGGCGATGAGGACGGTGTTCGTCTCGGCCATGGTCTGCCAGAACTCGTCACTCATCTGCATGAGCAGGATCCCGTTCGTGACGAGACAGATGCGGGTGGCAGGGAAGTGGTTCCGAGCGATGCGCATGAACTCGTTGACCTGCGGATGGAGCAGCGGTTCTCCGCCGAGCAGGAAGATCTGCTCAACTCGCAGCTTCGCGGCCATTGCCTGCATCTCATTCTCGAAGTCCGCCGGCTCGACGAACCTCGGCTTGCAGATGCTCGAGAAGTGCAGGCAGCCCTTGCAGTTCAGGTTGCAGTGGTCGGTGATGTGAAAGTCGAAGTGATACAGCGTCGGCAGCTTGCCGCGCACGGACGTCGCGAGCCAGCGCTCCACCGGGTTCTGGCGCGAGACCATGCTGCGTGGGTAGTAGAGGCGAAGCGCCGTGGCCGCAAGCCACCGGCCCAACCGGCTCTTGCGGGCGACGATCGCTGGCAGGTCGTAGCCGCCATGGACCATCCGGCGGGCCGCCGCACGTACCCTCGGCGGCAGCCACCTCGTCAGTGACAAGGTGCCGCGCGAGGTGCTGTGTTGCTCTGGAGCCACTGCAGAGTGCCTTTCGACGGGATTCCTCGGGCAGCATACACGATGCTATGAAGCACCCTGCGAGCCAGCCGCGGACGGTGGCACGCGCGCGGTCCTCCGCGGCTAGCGACCCATGCGGAACCACTGGTCGACCCGGATGATGAACTCCTCGCCGCCGATGTCCTCGGTTGGACAGCGCGGGGCCGCGAAGCGGTTCATCCAAGGCGTGACCGTTCCGAACTCGGTCGTGAACGCGCCGAGGAAGCCGGCCTCACGCACGATCCGCTCCGACTCCGCCGAGTACGAGTCCCGGCTCCCGTAGGGGTAGCTGAACGCGCGTATCTCGTGTCCGCAGATGGCTTCGAGCGCTTGCTTGGAGCCCGCGATCTCCTCGCGCTGCTCGTCGGGCGTCCTCGCCGAGAGGAACTGGTGGCTCCGGGTGTGTGCGCCGATCTCGACAAGGCCGTCGGCTGAGAGTTCCCGCAGTTCGTCCGCGGTCAGAGGGCGGTGGGTGGGGCGAGCCGCGGCGCTCGCGCCACACTGGGCGCGCAGCGACTCCAGGGCTGCCAGCCGGTCGGGGCCGGAGAGCTTGAGCATGAACCTGCTGAGTTCGAGGTAGATACGCTGGCGTTCGCTCGACGGCGGATGCGTGACATCCCAAGGTGTCGTCTGGGGTCCGGCGGCATCGTGTTGCTCGGCGAGGAACGTGGCACTCGCCGAGGCGATCTCGATGCGGGACGGCAGGGCATCGCCGAGCAGGACGATGCGCTCGAGCTCGTCCCACCAGAACTCGCGGGGCGAATCGATGAAGTCGCTGCTGGCGAAGAGGGTTGCAGGCACGTCGTGTCGGGCGAGAATCGGCGCGGCGAAGCGCAGTGTATCCGCATACCCGTCATCGAACGTCACTACGACCGTTCTTCGAGGCAGTGACCGTCCGCCGGCCATCAGACCCAGCAGCTCGGTCGCGCTCACCATGTTGCACGATTCAGACAGCGCCCTGACGTGCTCGGCGAAGTGTTCGACGCCGATAGCGAGCAGCTGGGGGTCGGTGGGGGCGTCGGCAACGCGATGATAGGTGAGCACGATCGCAGATCCGCGGATCGACGCTCTCACGGAGCGCCACCGTTGCCCCAGCGCCGTCCTGAGCGCCATCGCCGTCATCGGGCCGGCTTGGCCGCATCGACGGCCACGATGAGCTGGTAGTCATCGTCGTGGGTGTCGAGTTCGCGAGGTCGCAACTTCTCGGCGACGATACCCTCGAGGAAGCAGATCGAGGCGAACACATTGCCATAGGTGCTCACCTCGGTGTCCTCGGGTGCGAACGCCGTGGCGAACAGCTCGGCCGCCGAGAGGGACGTCAGGCGCCAGCGATCGCCCCACCGCTCCATGTCGTAGCGGCTGATCTGGCTGATGCCGGGAACCGTGCAGAGCAGGTGACCGCCGGGGGCCAGGATGCGGTGGAGTTCGGCGACCGCGGCCTCCATGTCATAGATGTAGTGCAGCGTCTGGACGAGCACGATGCAGTCGAACGAGCCGTCCGGAATCTGAGGGCAGTTGGCTATATCGGCGACGATGGTGGCGTCGGGCGAGCCGGCTTCGACGTGCAGGACGTCGCTGGTGGTCACCCCTGAGCCGAACTGCGTCGTGTAGCGGCGGTCTCCCACCTCAAGCACGCGACCGCGGACGCGGTCGCGTCGGCCGTCGAGGAAACGCTCGATGTAGTACCGGTCCACTGGCGTGCCGTTGCCGAGGCCGAACGCAGGGTTCGCAGGGTAGAGCCCCCGGAAGGACCCGAAGCGGGGGTAGCTCGCTCTCAGATACTGGCGGACGGCGCTCAGGCGGGCTCGAAGCGGCGAGGGCATCGGCGTCCTCATCGTCTGTTGTCGGGCCGGGCAGGACGTGCTCGGCACACACGATAGCATCCAGCTCGGGTGCGCGCCGACCTGCGGGGGTGCAGGCGACGCGGGTGCTGACTACCCTCGGCCGCCTGTGAACATGCCGAGTCGCCAGTCAAGCGACTGGCCCACCCTCGCGGGGAGGGCGCTGTAGACCTTCAGCAGCGTTGCGCTCGTGCTGATCGCGCGAAGCCACCGGCTCTTCGACGTGAGCTGCCACAAGACCTCGCTCTGCCGCCAGCCCGGGAAGTGCGCATCCAAGTGACGGAACACCTCGTCGATGTAGGGCGACTTCGCCGAGAACGGCGCGTGGAGGAAGAAGTCAGCGTACCGGCCGAAGAGGAGATGCACGAGCGCCACTTCGAGCAGCTGCTCTCTGAAGCCGTCGAACGCACCACGCGCCGAGAACCGCTCGTACATGACCTCGAGCGCCCGCGACAGGTCCTCGTAGTGCGCGCCGTAGACGCTCGTGATGGACCCCTCACGGCTGCGACGGTAGAAGTAGAGGAACTCATCGACCTTGACGATGCGGTTCGCCGCGGCGAACAGGGGAAACGTCGTCGCCAGGTCCTCGAAGGACAGGCCAACGGGGAACAGGAGGCCGTTCTCGGCGAAGAGACTCCTGCGGAAGATCTTGTTGCAGGCGCTGGGGCTCGTGCGAACGAGGATCTCCGGGCTGTCCTTCAGGCTCGCGCCGAATAGTCCAGCAGGCGCCTCCTCGTACGGGATTTCTGCGCCGCTCTCGGGGTCGAAGCCCATCATCTTGCAGACGACGATGTCGGCGTCGGCACGCCTCGCGGCCTCGCACATGCGACCGAACATATCGGGCGCGACGTGGTCGTCGGCGTCGACGAATCCGACGTACAGGCCCAGCGCTGCAGCGATGCCGTGGTTTCGCGCGTCGGCAAGCCCGCCGTTGTCCTTTCGGATGGCAGTGACGTTGTCGTGGCGCGCGGCATAGTCGGCGACGATGCCGGAGGATGCGTCGGTCGACCCGTCGTCGACGATGACGATCTCGAGGTCGCCAAAGGACTGCGCGAGCAGGGAGTCCAGGCACTCACGTACGTGCGCTTCGGTGTTGAAGACCGGCACGATCACGGAGAGAAACGGCGTGTGCTGCTCCATGAGCTACCGCCCTCCCGTCGCAACGTCGCGGATGAACCGCTCGACCTCAGAAGCGGTGCGTCCCCAGTCGAACTGCCGGACCCGGTCGAAGCCGAGTGAGCGATACCGCTCGCGGGTTGACGAGCCCTGAAGGCTCCGGATGGCCTCGGCTAGCTCGGCCGGGTCGTCCTCGCTCACGTAGACGGCGGCGTCGCCGGCCACTTCCGGGATGGAGGAGTTGCGGCACGTCACCACGGGACACCCGCATGCCATCGCCTCGAGGATCGGCAGGCCGAAGCCCTCGTACCTCGACGGGTAGAGCAGCCCACGGGCTCCCGAGTATGCGGCGACGAGTTGCGCGTCGGTCAGCGCGGCCACGCGCACCACCGTTCCACAGGTGCGCGCGGCGAGATCGTCCTCGAGATTCGGGTTTCCGCCCACGAAGAGCACGGCCGGGCGTTTCGCCTGTTCGATGAGCGCCAGCGCGTCGAGCACTAGGCCCGCGTTCTTGTAGGCGACGTTTCGCGCGCCGAGAAAGACGAAGTACTCCTCGGGGAGGTCGAGATCCGCGATGAGGCGCCGCACCTCGGCGGGATTCGCCGTCGCAAAGCCCGGCTCGGCGGCGTTGTGGGCCACGAGGAGCGGCCGGGACTCGGCGGCCGGGTAGAAACGTTGCAGGTCAGTGGCCGTATTTTGCGAGATTGCCACGTAGGCCGACGCGTGCTCTACCGCCGCGCGCTTCTCGCGCCACTGGCGCTCGGTCAGATCGAAGCCGAGCACCTCCGGAATCATGTCGTAGACGTAGAGCAGCGACCGGGTCGATCTGGGGGTCGTGTAGTAGGTCGAGATGAACAGGTCGGCCTGCTCGGCTCGGCAGATCGATTCGATGGCCAGGCTCTGAGCCAGCGAGTTGTGGTAGCGGAATGGGATCATCCGACGGTAGGTGAAGCCGGGAAGGCGGGGGGACGTGCCGAGGCGGTCGAGCACGACAACATGCTGTGCGAACCCGCTCGCCGACCATTCCGTCATGAGCGCCTGCCACACGCGCGCGATGCCGGTCTGATTGAGCTGGAAGAACACGCCATCGATGACGATGCGCGGGGATGCGACCAGATTCCGGCTAGGAGAAGTGGTAAGCCCGCCGGCGGCTACTACGCGGCGCCGGCCTCGCATGGGCGCGCCAACGGCCCCGATGCAGGCGTACAGCGCCTCCGCACCGGTTCGCATTCGTCGAGCAACGTCCAGAATCGGGGATGCTTGCGAGGGCATGTGACCGCTTTCAGTGGATTCCGCGAGCGTGCGCCACCATTCGAACACCGTCAGAGTAGCGCGTCCGTCCCGTCAATCGCCACGCGGAGTGCGCGCAACACCCGACGTGTGCGCTACCATCGAGCCTACTGCAACTGCGCGCGAACGCGGCTTGAGACGGGAGACGGAGTGGGCTATGCGCTGCCATGCGTCACGCACGCGGTCGTCCCGGCTTCGGGCGGCACGCACGCTCGGCGGCGCCCGTGAACGCCGAACGTCGCTTGCGGGTTGAGCAGGTCTCATCGGGAGATGTGGGAGGCGGAGCCGAGCGCGTCTCCCTACAGCTGCATCAGGCCGGGCTGGATCGCGGAATCGACTCGCACTTGGCGGTCGGTTTCCGTTTTGGCGACACGCCGCATACTGCGGAGATTCCCAACGATGCCAACCGCTCGTGGTGGGCCAGGAACGTGCTTCGCGCCGTGCCCGCATTGCCACCGCCCCCGGCGACTCTCTCGCCCGAAGCGGTCGCGCTGCGACGTGGCCTGAAGGCCATCGCCGAGCCGGGCCGTGCGCTTCGTCGTGCGCAGGGGCTCGAGGACTTCGACTATCCCGGGACCATGGCGGTGTTGGCGCCTGAGGGTGTGGTCCCCGACGTCGTGCACCTCCATAACCTGCACGGCGGCTACTTCGATCTGCGATGCCTGCCTGAGATTTCATCGCATGTGCCGGTTGTCGCGACGTTGCACGACACGTGGCTCCTCTCGGGACACTGCGCGTATCCGCTCGAATGCGAGCGCTGGCGCACCGGCTGCGGCGAGTGTCCGCATCTGGACACGTATCCGGCGGTAGCTCGCGACAGTACCGAGCAGAACTGGCAGCGCAAGCGGGACCTCTTGAGCCGCAGCCGCCTCCACGTCGTCGGTCCCTCGCGGTGGGTACTCGACCGAGCGGCGGATTCGATCGTTGCCGCGGGAGCGGTGCAGATGCGCCACATCCCCAACGGCGTCGACCAACGGGTCTTCACGCCTGGTGACAAGCAGGCAGCACGTCGGGAACTCGGCCTTCCCACCGAGCCCCTCATGCTCGTGTTCAGCGCCGCTGGCCGCACGAGCGCCTACAAGGACGTTGGAACGATTGCCGCGTCCCTCTCGGCAATCGTCGAGCTCGTGGCGCCGCGTCCGGTGCTGCTCGTGTCGCTGGGCGCGTGGATCGAGGACGATCGCACTCCAGGGGCGGAAGTCCTCTCGGTCCCGTTCACGCCGGACCCCCGGGTCGTCGCTCGCTACCTGCAGGCAGCCGATCTCGCGATCCACGCCGCGCGTGCCGAGACCCTCGGGCTCGTCATCCTCGAAGCGCAGTCATGCGGTCTCCCGGTCGTGGCGACTGCGGTCGGCGGGATTCCCGAGACGATCGCCGACGGTGTGACGGGGCTGCTCGTGCCACCCGAGGACCCTGCGGCACTGGCGCGAGCCGCGGGGGAGTTGCTGCTCGATGCCCCTCGGCGCGAGGCGATGGGCACCGCGGCAATCGAGCGGGCGCGAAGCCTCTTTGGGCTGGACCGCATGGTCGGGGCGTATTTCGACCTCTATGGCGAAGTAGCGCAGCGCGCATGAGCGCCCCGAGATTCTCTATCATCACGGTGTGCCTGAACGCCGAGGCCCACATCGCCGAGGCGATCGAGTCAGTCCTCGCGCAAGATACGACCGACTACGAATACGTCGTCGCCGATGGCCGTTCGAGCGACGCCACGCTCGCCATCGTCCGAGCCAACGAGCCTCGGTTCGGGGGCAGGTTGTCTATCGCCAGCGAGCCGGATGCAGGTCTGTACGATGCGATGAACCGGGCGCTTGCTCGCGCGTCCGGCGACTACGTCGAGTTTCTCGGGGCCGACGATCGGCTGCTTCCGGGCGCACTCAGCGCGGTCGGCCGGGTCTTGGACGCGGATGAACCCGCCGACATTGTCTGCGGTCGCACGCACGTCTTCAGCGCGACCGCTTCGTGGGACGAGCCACCGCGACGTGTGCTTCGGCGCGGGATGCTCGCACGTGTTCCCGCGAGCCACCAGGCCACGTTCGTTCGCCGAGAGGCCATCGCGGCCGTCGGCGGGTTTGACCTACGCTTCGGTATCGCCGCGGACTACGATCTCTACCTGCGTCTGATCGAAGCCGGCTGCTCGGAGGTCTACATCGACGAGACACTCGCCGAATTCCGCCTTGGCGGCGTGAGCTCGCGCGATGCCCTGTCCACAGCACGGGACTATCGTGACGTTCGAGTTGCCCATGGGGCGAATCCGCTTGTCGAGAGCCTCGTGATGCTGAAGTCGGCTGCTGCGGCCACGGCATTCTCGGCATGGAAACAGGTGGTCCGGAGTGGACGGACGCGCACTCAGGATGAGGATGCCCGATGAGTGATCGCTCGATACGGATCGCGTACCTGAGCCTGCAGGCCGTTGCCGACGGTCAGGACACGTGGGCGGCGGTCAACGAGATCATCACCAGCTGGGAAGCGCTCGGCTGCACGGTCGATCGCTACTTCCCCGAGTACCCGGCATCGGGCGCGCCTCGCGGCCCCGGCAGGCTTGCCGAGATGCGCCGGGTGCAGCGTCGGCTAGCCAGGCGGCTGAGCGAGTACGACGCCGTGTACGTGCGTGCACACCAGATCGCGCTGCCCACCGCGCGACGAGCGGTGGCACTCGGCATCCCGATCGTGCAGGAGTGCAACGGGCCGTACGAGGACTTGTTCATCGCGTACCCGTACCTGAGGATCGCCCGGCCCGTCCTCGATGCGATGCAGCGCTGGCAGTACCGGCATGCCTCGGCGATCGTGTCTGTCGCTGAGGGTCTGACCGCGTGGCTCAAAGCCGAATCCGGACACGAGCGGGTCTTCACGAACGGCAACGGTGCCAACATCGACGTCTTCTCGCCGGACGCTCCGCCACGGTCGGGCCTGCCGGATCGCTTCGCGGTCTTCTTCGGCATGTTCCCTCCGTGGCAGGGGATAGGGACGCTTCTCGAGGCGGTCAGGATGCCCGAGTGGCCCGCGGACCTGCCACTTGTCTTCGTCGGGGACGGCGCGATGCGCGCAGCGGTCGAAGACGCCGCGCGCAAGCTGCCCGATCGCGTGCGCTACCTCGGGCGGCTGCCGTATGCCGAGGTTGCGCAGGTGGTCGCCCATGCGGAGGTGTCGTACGTGCCCATGGCGATGGTCGAGCGCGAGACGATGTTCAGCCCGCTCAAGCTGTACGAGTCGATGGCGTGCGGAGTGCCTGTGATCGCTTCGGACGTCGTCGGGATTTCCGAGGTGGTTCAGGAGTGCGAGTGTGGCGTGCTGGTCCGCGCCGGAGACGCCCGCGGGATTGCGGTGGCAACCGCTGAACTTGCGGCCGACCCCAGTCGGGCGGCGGCGATGGGTTGCCGAGGCAGGGATGCTGCGGTTGCGCGCTACTCGTGGCGGGCACGCGCGCGTCAGCGGCTCGACGTGATCGAACGAGCCATCGCGACGAGCAAGTAGCATCGGCTGGGGTGAGCTGTTCACGGTAAAGTGTGTGAGCGAGCGGAAGCCCGCAAGCACCCCGCGCCCCGACTGTGGAGGAATCGGCACCATTGCATGACTACGTCTCCATCGCCCGGCCGACGCACTGGGTCAAGAACGTCTTCGTCATTCCCGGCGCCGTGGCCGCGGCGCTTCTGGTCCGGGGAGTGTCCCCGCTCCCGTGGCTGAGCATCGCCGTGGCGTTGCTCGCGACGTGTCTTGCGGCGTCGGCGAACTACGTGATCAACGAGTGGCTCGACGCCGCCAGCGATGCGCACCACCCGATGAAGAGCTCGCGGCCGGCGGTCCACGGCCGGGTTTCTCGGCGGGGGGTGCTCGCGGAGTACGTCGTTCTCGCCGTTACGAGCGTGGCGCTGGCGGCGGCATCGTCGTGGTTGGTCGCCGCGAGTGTGGCCGCTTTGCTCGTGATGGGCGTCATCTACAACGTACGGCCGGTGCGCGCGAAGGACGTGCCGTACGCGGACGTGCTGGTCGAGTCGGCCAACAACGCGATCAGGCTGCTCATCGGGTGGTTCGCCGTCACCGTGGCGTTCGCGCCCCCAGCGAGCCTCGTGGCGGGATACTGGATGGGCGGCGCATTCCTCATGGCCGTCAAGCGACTGGCCGAGTACCGCGCCATCGGCGACCCCTCCCGGGCCGCGCGCTACCGCACCTCATTCGCGACCTACACCCAAGAGACGCTCATCGCGTCGAGCATGCTCTACGCGGTGGCGTCCTCGTTCCTCCTCGGCGTCTTCTTGCTGAAGTACCGCATCGAATACCTCGTTGCGCTGCCGGTGCTCTGGGCTCTGTTCATTCGCTACTTCCTGCTCGCCTACCGCGAGGATTCGGTCGCGCAGAAGCCTGAGTCGCTCCACACGGAGCGGGGTCTCGTCATACACGTGGTCGTGCTGGTGGTGCTCATCGCCGTGCTGACCTTCATCGACGTCCCGCAGCTGCATTCACTCTCGAGCGGCGAGCTGATTCGCCTCGGAGTCTCGCGTGCCCCGTGATCGTGAGATACGGCTCGTTGTCTTCGACGTCGACGGGACCCTCTACGACCAGCGGCGTCTCCGCGCCGTCATGGCTGCCGAGATCCTCGCGACCTGCGTCCGAAGCCCGCGAGCCGTTCGCGACATCCGGCTCGTCCGGCAGTATCGGCGGTGCCTGGAGGACGCGGCCGCAGACGGCGGCGGCTTGGATGCCGTCGCGTCTCGCACCGCGCTTGCGACCGGCGCAGCGGAGGACCGGGTCCGGGCGGTCGCCGAGGAGTGGTTGCAGCACAGACCCTTGCGGCACCTTCCGCGCGTCGGGCTGCCGCCCGCTCGCGCGACCGTCGACGCGCTCAGGCGCGCGGGGGTCATGACGGCTGCATGGTCCGACTACCCCGTCGCCGAGAAGCTCCGGGCGCTGGACGTGGACGTCGACTTCTCCGTGTGGAGCGGGGATGCTGGCGTCGGAGCGCTCAAGCCGCACCCCGCGGGTCTCGAGGAGGCGATGTCGCGCGCGGGCGCCTCAGCCGCACAGACCCTCATGGTCGGAGACCGGGCGGGCCGAGACGGTGCTGCTGCCGCAGCGGTCGGGGTGGCGTTCGTGCTGGCGGCCCGCGGCGTACGCGAGCGCGAGTCCGCCGAGATTCTCTCGGCGTGCGGCCTCGACAGCCGGATTCCCGGGTAGCCCGAGGCTACGGCGCCCGGTAGACGGTAAGCGCGACGCTTCCAGCAATCTGCGGCCCGTAGAGGATCTCGCCGCGCTTCGTGCCGTCCACGGGAAGTGGCAGGTCGGCCGGATCGATCTCGAGAATGAGTTGCGGGGCGATCGGGTCTCTCGGAATCTTGTCTTGGAGCAGGGTCGCCCCCACGTACTCTACGTGCTGGTTCGAGAGCATCACGAGCAGGGGGTAGAGCACGATGTCGCCCGCCCGGGCATCGATGCCCACCGCGGCGGCCTTCTCTCGATCCGCGATGGCCGCAACTCGCCTGAAAGGTTCCTCGAGTTCGGGGGCGTTCTCCCTGAGCGCCAGGTCCGCGTAGGGCGTGTTCCAGTAGCCCAGGTCGCGGCTGCCGATACTGACTGGTGTGAGCGACGGCGGCACAAGCCGGTTCGTGGAGTTGAAGAGCATCACGGGCAGGCCCCAGGCCACGGCGAGCACCGTCAGGCCGACGAGCGCCGTGCGCCCGACGCGGCCACCCGAGCGCTCCGCGGCGCTGTAGCTTGCGCCGATGACGGGGGCGAAT
>Ga0079306_1001104_pt1 | contig 19606 bp, 21 predicted proteins | sample Methanotroph_Enr_FD_79181 | JGI IMG/M metagenome (GOLD analysis project Ga0079306, IMG submission 79181) | Enriched soil microbial communities from Old Woman Creek wetland in Ohio, USA - Methanotroph_Enrichment_5 | ecosystem: Environmental > Terrestrial > Soil > Wetlands | place: USA: Ohio...
GCAGTTCGGCAAGCCGATCATCGCCTTCCAGGCGGTCCAGCATATGCTGGCCGATATGGCGATCGGCATCGAATCTGCCCGGTCGCTGGTGTATGCGGCTGCCAGACATATCCAGAATCATCCCAAAGACATGTCCAAGGCATCGTCGATGTGTAAGGTGTATGCCACCGACATGGCAATGAAAGTGACTACCGATGCGGTCCAGGTGATGGGCGGCTATGGATATATGTGTGAATATCCCGTCGAAAAAATGATGAGAGATGCCAAGATCCTGCAGATCTATGAGGGAACGAATCAGATCCAGAGGAACGTTGTCGGTCAGGAATTGAACAAAGAATATTCTTAAAAGCATTTTTCTCTATGTCATTTCGAGGATATTCTAAATAACAGCAGGTAGTTGAAGAATGAAGATCATCGTTTGTATGAAGCAGGTGCCGGATGCCAAAGATGTGCGGCTCGATCCGGTCACCAACACTCTGGCACGGGAAGGGGTGCAGTCGATCATGAACCCCTACGATCAGCACGCGCTGGAAGCAGCGGTACGTCTGAAAGAGGCCCATGGTGGAGAAGTCATTGCCCTCACCATGGGGCCTCCCCAGGCCGAAGAAATACTGCGTCAGGCGATAAGCTGTGGTGCCGATTCAGCGGTTCTCGTCTCCGATCGGGCCTTTGCCGGTGCTGACACCTGGGCGACTGCCTATACTCTCGAACACGCCTTGAAGAAAATCGGCGGCTTTGATCTGATCCTCTGCGGCAAACAGGCAATCGACGGGGATACCGCCCAGGTCGGCCCGGGACTGGCGACCAGACTCGGAATTCCTTATATAACGTGCGTCCAGAAAATTCGTGAATCTTCCGCCACCGGTCTGGTCGCCGAGCGCATGATGGATGATGGATACGATCTGGTGTCTCTCGACTACCCCGCTCTGCTCACCGTGGTCAAAGATATCAATGAACCACGCGTGCCATCGATAAAGGGCAAAATGAGGGCCAAAAAAGCCGAGATTGTCCGGTTGAGCGCTGCCGATATCGAGGCCGATCCGGCCTGCATTGGTCTTCCCGGTTCCCCTACCAAGGTTGTCAACGTTTTTCCGCCGCCTTCCAGGGCAGAAAGATCGGTTCTGCAAGGAACTCTTGACGAACAGATCGACCAACTGGTTGAGAAGCTGAAAGTGTATCTGTAAGAGCGGAGAAACGGCACATGTTGAAAATTAATGAAGAAGTTTGCATTGGCTGCGGGATATGCGAGGACAGCTGCCCATTCGGAGCGATCAAGGTTGTAGACGGCCTCGCTCAGGTCGGCGAAAGCTGTACGCTCTGCGGAGCCTGTGTGGAAAGCTGTAGTGTCGAGGCGCTTGTTCTCGATGTAGCGACAAGAAAAGTCCAGGATGATTTGTCGGCCTGGAACGGTGTCTGGGTATTCTGTGAGTACCGGAGGGGAGAACTTGCTCCCGTTTCTTTGGAACTTCTCGGGATCGGACGGAAACTGGCCGACCAGCTGAAGGTGAAGCTCGGTGCGGTTCTTTTGGGACACGGCCTTGGGGAGACGGCCTCGCTGCTTATCGGACATGGTGCGGACAGGGTTTACGTTGTCGACGATCCGGCTCTGCAGGAATTCCGGGAAGATTGTTTTGCCAGGGTGACCACTTTTCTCATTCGGGAATACCGACCGGAAATTGTGCTGGCAGGAGCAACCGCCATCGGTCGCTCGTTTATCCCGGGGGTGGCTACCGTTCTCAACGCCGGGTTAACCGCAGACTGCACAAAACTCGAGATTCGCGCGGAAGACGGCGCATTGTTGCAGACCCGTCCGGCTTTTGGCGGCAATATTATGGCCACGATCGTCTGTGAATCATCCAGGCCTCAGATGGCAACGGTTCGCCCGAAGGTGATGAAGGCGCTGGAATTCGATGCGGGCCGCAAGGGCGAGATTGTTGCTGTCAATCCTCCGGCTGACCTGCTGCACAGCCGGGTGCGGTTTATCGAATCGGTGGTCGGAGAAGCGGCAAAGGTCAATATCCAGGATGCGGATATCCTGGTGTCCGGCGGCAGGGGACTTGAAACTGCCAAAGGCTTCGAACTGCTGAGGCAGCTGGCCGATGTGCTCGGAGCTAAGGTATCCGCTTCCCGAGCGGTGGTCGACGCAGGCTGGATACCCTATCCGCATCAGGTCGGCCAGACCGGCAAGACGGTTGCACCGAAATTATATATAGCCTGCGGCATTTCCGGGGCCATTCAGCATGTGGCCGGTATGCAGTCGGCGGAAACCATCGTGGCTATCAATCGGGATGCCAATGCCTCCATTTTCAATATTGCCGATTACGGCGTAGTCGGCGATCTCTACGAGATTATTCCGAAGTTGATCGATAAACTCGAGAGGAGACGTCATGAGTCTTAACGGAAAGGTCGCCCTTATTACCGGGGGGAGCCGGGGAATCGGCAGGGCTATCTGTATCCGGCTCGCTGCTATGGGGGCTCGCGTATATATCAATTATGTCAGCCGATCTGAAGCCGCGGAAAAAACTCGGGCGATCATCGGGCAGAACGGCGGCAGCGCAGAAATCATTGGCTTTGATGTGGCTGACGGCGATGCGGTACAGGGTGCCGTCAAAAAGATAATCGGTGAAAACGGTTCCATTGATATCCTGGTCAACAATGCCGGGATAACGAGAGACGGTCTGATGGCCCGGATGAAAGAAAGCGATTGGGATGCCGTGCTCGATACCAATCTGAAGGGAGCCTTTTTATGTGCCAAAGCGGTATCGAGAGAGATGATGAAAAAGAAGTGGGGCCGTATCGTCAACATCTCATCGGTCTCTGGTTTTGCCGGGAATCCCGGCCAGGTCAACTACTCGGCGGCCAAGGCCGGCTTGACCGGTCTCACTAAGGCGATGGCCCGGGAGTATGCTTCTCGCAATATCACAGTCAACGGTATCGCTCCGGGATATATCGAGACAGAGATGACGGGCCAGCTTTCGGCAGAGGTCCGGGAGCAGATCAAGAAAGAAATTCCGCTTGCCGTTTTCGGCAGGGTCGAGGATGTAGCCGGTGCAGTGGCATATCTTGTTTCCGAAGACGGACAATATATCACTGGCCAGACCCTGCACGTGAATGGCGGGATGTATATGTAGCTGTAGGAATGCAGTGTGTTGCAGTAACTTTAAATCAAAGAGGAACGTGGTTTCCAAAGAAACCATGCCTAATTTCAAGTAAGGGAGAAAGACGATGGCAATCGAACAAGAAATGATAGATATAATAGTCGAGCAACTCAGTGTTGAGAGAGAGAAAGTTGTTCCCAATGCATCCTTTGTCGATGATCTGGGTGCTGATTCCCTCGACCTCGTCGAGTTGATCATGGCGATGGAAGAAGGATTCGATATAGAAATCCCCGATGAGGACGCCGAAGGCATAACCACCGTTCAGGATGCTATCGACTACGTTAAGAAGAAGAAATAGCGCTCATTCAAGCCGAGCAGCAATTCGTTATATGCCCCCGTTTGCACTGTAAGAGGAATTATTAACGAAAAGGAGTACATATCGTGAATCGAAGGGTAGTGATTACAGGTGTGGGTCTGGTGACTCCTCTTGGGACTGGGGTTGAGAAAGCCTGGCACAATATTTGTTCAGGAGTCAGTGGAATCGATCTTATCACCCGCTTTGACACCAGTGAATATGCTGTAAAAATTGCTGCTGAAGTGAGGGACTTCAATCCCGACGATTTTTTCGACAGGAAGGCCAGCAAACATCTTGACCTGTTTGTCCAGTATGGTTTGGCTGCGGCGCTTATGGCGGTAAAGGATAGTGGCTTTGCCATCACTGATGAGAATGCCTCGAGGGTTGGTGTTATAACCGGCTGCGGTATGGGTGGTTTACCGACGATTGAAAAATATCATGAGGTAAGCATGGAAAAAGGTCCGAAAAAGATCACCCCGTTTTTTATCCCCATGGTGATTCCGAATATGCCTTCCGGTCATATTTCCATGGGCATTAACGCTAAAGGACCTAACCTCTGCCTCACCACTGCCTGCGCCGCCGGAACCCATGCGGTCGGTGAAGCATACCGGCATATCAAATACGGTATGTGCGATATGGTCGTCAGTGGCGGTACGGAAGCCGTGATTTGTGGGCTTGGTGTCGCCGGATTCTCTGCCATGAAGGCACTCTCAACCCGTAACGATGATCCAAAGGCGGCTTCCAGGCCGTTTGACAAGGATCGGGATGGCTTCGTCATGTCGGAAGGCGCCGGGATGCTGGTGGTGGAGGAGTACGAGCATGCAGTGGCACGTGGGGCAAAAATATATGCGGAACTTGTTGGTTACGGATTAAGCAGCGATGCATATCATATCGCTGCGCCTCCGGAAAATGGCGAAGGTGGAATGAGAGCGATGCGGATGGCACTGCAGGACTCAGGCCTTGCGCCGGAAGATTTTGATTATATCAATGCCCATGGTACATCGACACCCTTGAATGATAAATGCGAGACTCTTGCGATAAAGAGCGTTTTCGGCGATCACGCAAGAAAGCTGGCAATCAGTTCAACAAAGTCGATGACTGGACATATGCTCGGAGCGGCCGGAGGTATCGAGGCGGTCTTTACGGCTTTGAGCGTCTACAATCAGATAGCCCCGCCGACTATAAATCTGGAGGAACCAAGTCCGGAATGCGATCTGGACTATGTCCCGAAGGTGGCGAGGAAAATGAAGATTCGTGCGGCAATGTCCAACTCTTTTGGTTTTGGCGGTACCAATGCGGTAGTTGCCATGAAAAAATTGGCGGATTAAATCCTTTACCCGGGGAGGGAGAACGTGAAGATTGTCCTTGCGGCCGATCATGGCGGTTTTGAATTGAAAGAGGTTATTCGAAAGGACCTTGCTCAGGCCGGCTATGAGATCGTCGATGCGGGATGTTTCTCTACCGATTCGGTCGACTATCCCGATTATGTCGAAAAAGCGGTAGAACGCATCGTTACCGGGGAGTGCCAGAAGGGGATACTCGTTTGCGGAACCGGAATTGGGATGGCGATAGCCGCCAACAAGCATCGGAGCATCCGAGCCGCGAATTGTTTTGATATGTACACTGCAAGGATGAGCCGTGAGCACAACAACGCCAACATGTTGTGCCTCGGAGCCCGAGTCCTGGGAACCGCAATTGCTCAGGAAATAGTTCGTATCTGGCTCGCGACCGAATTTGCCGGAGGACGACATGCACTCAGGATTGCCAAATTCAGTGAATAGCCGTTATTGACTGAGAGCCGAAAAGCCGATTTTGCTGTTGCAAGATCGGCTTTTTTGTTTAGTCACGAGAGGCAATTGTTATGGTACTATAATTGTTATGGTACTATACATATCATCTTTGCGTTTTCATTTTCGAAGATGATTTCATTTCAGACCAGATCGGGGAAGCCAGTCGGTTTGATTTGAAATCTTTCGGAGGTATCGAATGAAATGCCCGTATTGTGGTCATCTGGATAATAGAGTAATCGATTCACGACTCAATAAAGATGCAACAATTACCAGGCGTCGAAGGGAATGCCTGGCCTGTGATCAGAGATTCACGACCTATGAGCGTCTGGAAGTGATGTTGCCTGTGCTAGTCAAAAAAGACGGACGAAGGGAACCGTGGGATCGGCATAAACTTGTCGCCGGCCTGGAAAAGGCCTGCGAGAAACGTTCGGTCAGCCGGGACAAAATCGATGAGTTTGCCGACGCCATAGAGCATAAACTGCAGGACTACGGAGCCAAGGAAATTCCCTCACAGGTTGTCGGAGAATGGGTTATGGAGGGTTTGCCCCATTTGGATGAAGTGGCATATGTGCGCTTCGCCTCGGTGTATCGGCAATTCAAAGATGTCAATGAATTCATGGCCGAGTTAAAAAGCCTGCTCGATTCCCGGGGTAAAAATGAATAGTCCTACGGATAGGCTGTATATGGCCCTCGCCTTGAAAGAGGCCAGAAAAGGTTTAGGGCGAACATCGCCCAATCCTTGCGTTGGAGCGGTAATCGTCAAGGATGGGCGCATCATTGCCAAAGGGTACCATAAGATGGCGGGAACACCACATGCTGAGGTCAATGCCATTCGGCAGGCCTCTGAGGATGTGACCGGCGCAACCCTTTATGTAACGCTTGAGCCATGTAACCATACGGGAAAAACTCCACCCTGCAGCCGGCTTGTTGTTGAATCGGGAATCTCCCGGGTGGTTGTGGGGATGACCGATCCCAATCCCCTGGTAGATGGCAAGGGGATCGAGTTTCTTCGCAGCTGCGGGGTTGCGGTTGAAACAGGAATTCTTGGGAAGGAATGCGAGGCGATCAATCAGCCTTTCATAAAATATATCACCCATGGAAAACCGTTGGTCATCATGAAGGCCGGGGTGAGTCTTGATGGCCGACTGAACTATCAGCATGGAAAAGGGGGGCGGATTACCGGTGAACAGTCGGCAATTGCCACTCACAAACTGCGCAATACTGTCGATGCTATTCTTGTCGGTCGCAGAACGGTCGAGATTGACAATCCTTTACTGACTGCCCGACTTGTCAGAGGGAGAACGAAGAACCCGGTTCGTATCATCGTCGACACTGAATTGTCTTCACCGCTTTCATCACAGGTCTATCTGACAGAGCAAGCACCCGCCCCAACCTGGGTGTTCCATGCTCCAGATGCTCACCAGCCAAGAATTGACCTATTTCTTGCCCGTGGTATCCGGCTGTTTCCAATTGAGCGGAAAGGAAAGGGGCTCGACCTCAGTCAACTGCTCAGTGTGTTGGGCAAGGAAGAAATCTGCTCTGTGCTGGTTGAAGGTGGAGCGAGAATACACGGTGCATTACTTAAAGAGAAGCTGGTAGATTATGTCCATCTTTTTATTGCGCCTATCTTTGCCGGAGATAATGGTGTCGCCCTCATTGAAGGATATGGAGTGCCCGAATCTGCGGTCGCGCCACGTCTTCAAGAGGTCCGCTATAAGAGACTTGGCGATGATATGTTCGTGTCAGGGAGGTTAACGTACGATGGAGATAATTTCTGACACGTCTCCATTCTCGGAAAACTGCCGCAACCATTCTGCAACAAAGCGCGTTAGGAGAAGATTCAGGTACGGCTGCATTTAAGGGCTGGAATCCATTCTTTGCATGCCGAAAGGTTTTTGAAGGTGATGGATAAGGTTACTTCGTCTTTTTCAAATGAGGGGCAGTGGTCAACAGTACAATTTTCCGGTATCTTCAATGAGTTGACTTCACGCGAGAATTCGATCTCGGCATTTGTAGAGCGGGGATTTAACTGCTGCTGGAAAAATGAGGCGAGATGCTGGATTTTTTGCGGATTATTCATGCCCGGGTGTTCAAGGATTGTTTTAATTGAAGAATTTTCAAGAAAGGCGGCGATAGATATCTCGTCGCGAAATGCCAGGTCCCGGATCAGGGGCAGGAATTTTCTCTGCTTGCCTTCACCCATGCCGAGTTTTTTAAAAAGTCTTACCAAGGCGACACGATCAGCATCTGAAGGTATCCTGAGCAATTCAACAACAATTTTTCCCTGGAGAACGCCGCAATGGGACTCCGAGATCAGCAGGGGGGATTGTTTCAAAATTTCTCCTAACGTTGAAAGGGTCGAAGACCTTTTGTCCACCAGCAGCCTGTCACAGAAAGTATCCACTATCTCCCGCGGCTGCAGATAACGGCTGCATATCTCGAGAAACCGCGCCTTTTCCACTATCGATAAGGGACAGGCAAGGCTCTGGTCTGTCAGGACAATATCAAGGATTATAGTGGGATCGGTGTCTTGGGGGAGAATGAGGCAGCTCGCTTTCTGCGGGGTAAAAATAGATGAAGCGAACAGAAGTCTTTTGAAACCGCAGACAATTTCGAACCGGCTGTCATCCTTTGCCATGAGGATAGGAGGATGGAGAATTCCTGCATGGGATAACGATGATGCGAGATTGCCGGAGAGCGAGTACAACTCCCACGGGTGGAGATTCCAATTGCTGGAAAAATCAATCCAATCAATTGGAATATTGCGGTTTTCGAATATCATTGACAGTCAATGGCTTGTCGTGACATCGCCTGTTTGTGGATGTCAATTTATAGCTGATAAAGAAAAACCCTGAAAGCAACTGCCGTCAGGGTTTTTGCAGACTCAGTTAAAATGCAGTGCCTTCTGCCAAAGGGCTTTCAGGATGCGTTAATTTTTTCTCTTAATATTCCCGAAGGCTTGAAAGTTACTACGCGTCTGGCATCAAGGGTCAATTCGTTGCCGGTTTGCGGATTCCGACCTCTTCTAGAATTTTTGAATTTCACATTAAATTTTCCGAATCCGCTCAGGAGGAGGTCGGATCCATTTATCAGTGAATCCTTGGAAATACGCAGAAAAGCTTCAACTGAATCCGTTGCCTGTGCTTTGGTTAATCCTTCGTGATTCTTATATACCTGTTGGACGAGATCAGCTTTAGTGAGTGTCATATTCCCTCCATAATTGGCAGTATAGGTTATGATCCTCTTTTAATCATATAGATTTGACAAAGAATGTCAATTTTTCAGAAAAGAAAATCGGAAGTATAAGAAAATAGTCGAAAAAAATATACTTATCCCCTTCTTCTCCAAAGAAAATTAAACTCACGCAATACGATAGAAAATTAAGTTTCCCCATTCGTGAACTGCGGTGGAACAACTGCTGAGAAAAATTTCTTTCAAACGACAGAAGCAATTTTGAATATAGGAAGATACATCGCCACGACAAGACCACCAATCATGCCGCCAAGAAAAACCATCATGAACGGTTCGATCATTGCAGTCAAATTTTCTACTGCCTGATCGACTTCTTCATCATAAAAATCGGCAATTTTCTCCAACATTGCATCCAGCGCGCCTACCGACTCTCCGACGTTAATCATCTGAATAACCATATTGGGGAAAACACCACACTCTTCCAATGGGTCTGCCAAAGGGCGGCCCTCGGCAATCGAATCACCGACTCGAAAGACAGCGTTTTCAATTATTTTATTACCAGCAGTTTTTGCAACGACTTGTAATGCTTCTAAAATCGGCACGCCGCTTTGGAGCATTGTACTCAGGGTTCGAGTAAATTTGGCAACAGCTACTTTACGTAACAGCATGCCGATCACGGGAGCATGCAGTAAGGCTTTGTCTATCGAAAATTTGCCTTTCTCTGTCGCATAGAATTTTTTAACCATAAATATCAAGGCGAATATCGCAATTATAATATAGATGATGTTGCTTTTAAAGAAATTGCTCATATCTACTACCATTTGAGTGGGGAGTGGAAGTGCCGAGCCAAAATCAGCGAACATCTTCGAGAAGACAGGAACAACAAAAACCAGGATGATGATGAGAATCAAGATTGAGATCGCCAGACATATCGTCGGATAGGTCATTGCCCCCTTTATCTTTTTCTTGAGCGCCATTGACTTTTCCATGAATGTCGCAAGTCTTGTCAGAATTGTGTCAAGAATACCACCCGTCTCACCCGCTTCGATCATATTGGTAAAAAGGTTGTCGAAGACCTTTGGCTTTTTCCGCATTGAATCGGCAAGGGTCGAGCCTGCCTCGACATCGGCGCGAATTTCTCCCAATGCTTTCTTGAAAGTAGAGTTTTCCTGTTGCTTTTCAAGTATTTCCAGCCCCTGGACCAAGGGAAGACCGGCGTTGATCATCGTTGACAACTGCCTGGTAAAGATAACAATATCTTTTCCCGAGACCTTAGGCTTAAAAAACGAGATGTTCTCAAGAAGATCTTTTGGCTTTTCTTTGACGATCGGTTCGGAAATCCTCAGCCTCTTGAGTTGCGCCAAGGCACCAGCCTGGTCCGCAGCTTCGACTTCGCCTTTGCGTTTTTCACCGAAAGAATTTTTGCCTTTCCATACATATACAGGCATGTTTGCCTCCAATTTTTGGTAAACAAGCCACGAGGCAGCAATGACTGCTCACGTTGCTTTAAAGAGTAAATGAAATCGATTATATACCAGGAATTTTTAGATTACAAGGGCAGGAGCTCCGGTCTTGCTTTTAAAAAGTTTCGTTTTACTGCCATGTATCTTGAGCGAAATCAAAAGAATCGCATTAAAAACTTGTCTAGCTTTTGCGACCTTGGTATACTAACCAGTTCAATATGAAGATTATTAGCGTCAGTCGTTGGTTCGCCACGACTGTTATTCTGGTGTGAATGAAGAGAAACATCAGTAAGTATCTGACAGATTTGAGGACAAATATATGGAGAACCAGACGAATTTCCTGCCTATCATCGATAAATGCGAAGGATGCGCGCGGATTGTGGAAGAAGGCGATGTCAAGCATTGCAAAAGCTTTGTGAATCCAGCGGCAAAATGGAAGCTGGGCTTCTGCAATATGGCAACACATGCAAAGCCCGAAATCAATATTGTTAAGACGAGGGTCAATCCCCTTAAAGCGGCAAAACGGGCTTCCAAAAGAAAGTAGCAGAAGAAAGATTGAAATTTCAGGGGCTCCGTCATCGGAGCCCCTTTTTATTTGGTCACCGCACGATGACCAAATATCGCAGAACCTACCCGGACTATTGTTGCACCTTCCTCAATAGCTATATGGAAATCACTCGACATGCCCATGGAGAGTTCCGGTTCCATCGATTCGGCGAACATCCTTTTTTTACTCAGTTTCTCTGCCAGCCTGCGAAGATTGCGGAAATGTGGCCGTGACAGTTCCGGGTTCTCGACGAAAGGGGGCATAGTCATAAGGCCACAAACTCGGATTCTCGCCAGATCCTGTAGGCGCGCCAGTAATTCTTCGGCTTGATCCTCCTTGACTCCGGCCTTGTTGGTGTCGTCGCCAATGTTCACTTGAACGAGCACGTCAATGGTGCGATGCAGAGCTTCAAGGTGGGTATGAAGAGCTTTGGCAATTTTGTAGCTATCAACAGTCTCAATCATACTGCATGTTGCCGCGGCAATTTTTGCTTTATTGCTCTGGAGGTGGCCAATAAAATGAAACTTTACTGCCGGTGGGACGAGATCCCTTTTGGCCTGGACTTCCTGGATATAGTTTTCGCCAAAAATTGTCTGACCGGCATGAAAGGCCTCTATGATCGCATCTGCCGGAAAAAATTTGGAAACCGCTACCAGTTTTATCTTTTCGGGATTTCTTCCGGTTTTCTCTGCCGCGGCAGCGATCCCGGCCCTAATTATTTCGAGATTCTTTGCAATCATTTCGGTCGCATCTGAAAGATTTTTTCCGCATTGGCGGTGGTCTGTCCGGCGATTACTGGTAAGTCTATCTCTCTGAGTTCAGCTATCTTTTGAGCGGTATACACCACGTAAGATGGCTCGTTCCTTTTGCCTCGATAGGGGTGTGGCGCTAGAAACGGACCATCTGTTTCTATTACCATGGCGGCAAGTGGGATGTTTTGGGCTACTTCCTGAAGTGTAGAACTGTTTTTAAAGGTAACGACTCCGGGGATCGAAATCAGCATACCAAGATCAATAATCTTACGGGCCAGAGAGAGCTCTCCCGAGAAACAATGCATGATCCCGCCGTAGTCCAAGGGCTTCGCTTGGCGCAGTATGTTCAGGATATCCTCATCGGCATCCCGATTATGAATGATCACCGGCAGTTTCAGGTCATGCGCCATGTTTAATTGGCGGACCAAATGTTTTCTTTGCTCGGCAGGATCGGTATAGTTTTTATAATAATCCAGACCAATCTCACCGAATGCGACGATGCTCTGGCAATGATCGACGTAGAGTTTCTCAAGGCTTGAATAGTCGTGGTTCGTCAACCCTTCGACATCATGGGGATGAACGCCGATGGTAGCCGATAATTGTGGATATCTGTCCGCAAGAGCTATAGCCTTTTCAGAACTTGGAAGGTCGATGCCGATGGTAACGATCCTGTCCACACCTGCCTCGGACGCCCGGTAGAGAACCTCATCGAGATCTTCGGCAAAGGCTTCCATATCCAGATGGCAGTGAGTGTCGATGAAACGGCAGTCCTGTGTGTAGTGAGTAAAATTATCAATGGAATTCATAGAGTATCTCCAGCGCTTCTATAGCAGAAATGCCTTCACCTCGCAATCGCGATCCTTCACTTTCCCGGTCACAAAGAGAAAACGTATGAGAGCTACTTTCCAAACCAAAGCCCGTTGGGGGAAGGGATAGCGGGATAGATTTGTTATAACAACAAAAAATAAGTCTTCATATGACTTTCATTCTATCGTATAGTAAGTTTGATGCATAATCTGTCAAACGTGGAAACGGCTGATGTATCATGGATTTCGGGTTTATTAGAGACCGCCATAGCCTGCAAAAGTTATTCTTTCCACTTTCTGTGTAATTATGATAAATCAAGTCGTTGACCGACAGCTTCCAGTTACAGGGAGAAAGTCGTGATGATGTAGATATTTTTAAGCTGGTACAGGCATCTAAAATTTACAATGAGGTTTGTGGCATGAATTATGGGATTGTCAGTCAAGAGCAACTCGAACAGATAGATCTATTGTTGTCGGAGAAGTTGATAAAGCTTGGTGTTGATTGCGTTATTATCATTGACATGGCTGGTAATATCATTACGGCCAAGGACAACGGTGAAAGCAAATACGATGTCTATTCATTTGCCGCGCTTGCCGCCGGCAATTTTGCCACCGTCGATGCCATGGCCAAACTTGTCGGTGAACAGGAATTCTCGTTATTGTTCCATAAAGGACAGGAGTCCAATATACATTTCAGCAAAATTGATGATGAATTGCTGCTTATCTCCATGTTCGGCAGAGATATCTCTCTTGGCTTTCTCCGACTTAATGTCGTTGATGTCATTGAAAAGATAAGAAAAATATGGGAAAAGAGGTAGTCGGGGTCAGTGTTTTAAGTCTTTGTTTATTCAGCACTACGTTCAATGAGTAATATCTTTGTATTGATCATCAATAGGGAGTGAAACGTTGAGCTTCATCAACTTAAAGGACAAAATCGTTCAAGTAAAGATAGTGTATTACGGACCAGGAAGGTGTGGAAAAACCACGAACCTCGAGTACATCAATCGAACGTATCGCAAGCAGATTGTTTCGGAAATGGTTAGTCTGAAAACACATGGAGACAGGACGCTATTCTTTGATTTTTTACCCTTTGACATGGGGCAGATCAAAGGCTACGACGTAAAAATTCAGCTCTATACCGTGCCCGGCCAGGTTAAATACAACGCTACCCGAAAACTCGTTCTGCGGGGCGTGGATGGTATTGTCTTTGTGGCCGATGCGATGGAAAAACAGCGCGAAAAAAACATCAGATCACTGAACCAATTGCACGAAAATCTGCAGTCATATAAAGAAAGTATCTTTAGGATTCCGCTGGTGATGCAATACAACAAAGTTGATCTGAAAGAACATGGGATCCCTATCCTGCCGACCGAAGTGTTGGAGAAGGATCTGAACAGCAAACTGAAAGTGCCTTACTTCGAAGCAAGTGCGATTACTGGCTACAATGTTGCCGCGACATTGAAGAAAATTATCTCTTCATCGGTGATTTCTATACAGAAAAAATTACTCTAGAGAGAAGCTGTGGTGAAACAGGATATTGAAAACCAATATGATGATGATTTGACTTTAGGGACTGATGAATATGACGATTCGTACTACACCGACGCGGATGATCTTTTTGAATTCTCGACGAATGACGAATCACCTATCAGCAGGTTGAAGAGTCTCGTCTTATCAATCGATTGGGAAATCACAGATGAAGTCCTCCTGCAGTTCAACGAAGAATTGATCGATCTCAAAGGCATATGGGCAGGTAACAGCATCAACCTTGTTTATATCCAGGCCTTGGAAAAACTCAGCAAATATATCTATCAGAATAAAGCCAACTCCCACCCGAATGCCATAAAGCTTCTTCTCACCCTCTATTATAATCTGGAGAAGATCGTATCTTCCGAAGATCTTGCCGAGACCCAAAAAAAAGAGATCCTGCTTGAGGATGTGAAGAAATTTGAAGCGCTTAAGCGTCAGATCTCCCAGAAATCAAAGCCTGCTCAAGGTCCACCTCCTGTCCGTCCGCCAGCCGCAAAAGTCACAAAGGAAGGTGCGACTGAAGATAAGCTTTTGAATCTCAAGGCAATAGTGCTGGGCATCGACTGGGAAATCACCGACCAGGATCTGAACGATCTTCGTCGCGAAGTGATCCGTCTCGAAAAACAATTTGCCGACAGCAGACCGAAACTTATTCTCCTGCAGGGCATAGGCACACTCGGCGCCTACATTAAAACCAAGAAGAGCAATGCTCATGCCGATGCGTTCAATGTCTTGCACCTCTTTTATGAGAGCCTTGAAAAGATCGTGAAGACGCCGATGAGTTTTGCGGAAGAAAAGGCGGTCCTTTTCCATGCTGTTGGTAAATTCAATGAATTCAAAGCGCTGCTTGGTCCAACCATTTCTCCAGAAGCAATCGGCAGGGAGGAGGACGAAGACGAGGATGAAGAGTTTGAAGAGAGCGGTTCGGGCGAAATAGCACCTGCACTGGCCGATGTTTCTGACGAGGAAATAGGATTTCAGGCCGAGGAAGAGGCCAAATCTTTAGGAATTGGAAGCACGGAAGGGGTATCTTCCCATCTTGACAATTTCTTCGGCGAGAGTGCTCCGCCACCTGTTGCCGAAGGCCGCGAAGGTTTCTTGGGCGACTCTATTGAATTACCGGCGAAGGAGAAGATTTCCGCAGCAGGATGTCATGACGCAGCTGTTCTTCCCACGATCGAGAGGGAAGTTGCACTGCAGGGTGTCGATGTCGAAGCAGATGACGAGGAAGAAGATGCCGCAGAGTTTAAGCCTGCGGTAGCTGCCCTTGCTGACGCGGAAGAGGATGCGGTTTCCGAATGGAAAGAAATGTCCGATGACGCAGCAGTGGAAGTCACCCTGACGACAGTGGATGACGAACACCTTGCAACCCCCACTTCGGATGAGGAAATTGCCACAGCAACCGCCTCGCTTTTCCCGGATGCCGAAGTCCCATCGTCGAGGAATGAGTATGGCGGTATCGATAGAGAAGTTGCACTTCAGGGAGTGAATGTCGAGACCGAGGCGGATGAGGATTCAGATGAAATCTCATTGCCCATGGAAGGCGAACAAGTCGCCCCGGCTCTGGTGGCGAGTGAAGAGGAAAGCTTGTTCAGCGCCAAAACTCTGGAGAACAGCGTTGCGGGAGGCATAAATGAGGAAATCGCTGGGACGCTGGATGACCTGTTCCTGGATGAGAAGGTTCCTGCATTCGTAGCGCTTGAAACTGCTGTAAATGAAGACTTCATAGATGAGCCGAGCCGGGAAGAAACACTTGAAGAAACTGCTGTCGAATCGTCCCTTGTAGAGGATCAACCTGTCGTGGAAGCATCGGTCGGTGAGGTCGGTACTGAGAATCCTGAAATTTCGGTAGTCCAGGAAGAGGATGATCTGAGTCTGTTCTTCACGGGAAGCGATCTCGAACAGAGTGCCGAAGAGAGTGCGGCAGTCGATTCCCTCTTTGAGAGTCTGGAGCCAGCTCTCATCGAGGAGAACGAAGAGGAGGAGTCTGCTTCTGCTGAAATCGATAAACAGGTAGAATCGCTTTTTGTACAGGAAGAGCATCTGGAAGAATCCGATTGGGAAATTCCTGCATCGGTAGCCGATGAAGTCACCGTGGCCGATGAAGAAGTCCCGCCTGCTGAAGAAGAGATTACCGAAGAGATTACTTTCGTTGAGGATGAGGTTTCGCCAGCCGAAGAAGAGACCACCCTTTTTGAGACAGAAAATCAACTTGCTGGAGAAGAAATTTCTCCGATTGAAGAAGAAATTACTCCGGGCGAAGAAGATCTCTCGATCGAGGAGGAGATTGTTCCACTCGAAGAGGATGTAACTCTCACGGAAGAGATCTCGTTACTTGAAGAGGAGACTACACCCGCAGTTGAGATCTCTTCGGGCGTGGAAGAAATGTCTTCAGATATCGAGCAATTATTTAATGAATCTCTGACGGAAACAGACTCTGCCGCACCACTTTCTTCCGCCGCAGAGATCTCCACTCTTGCTGCAACAACTCTCCCCGAAAAAGAAGTGGAGGACGAGGAAGTTGTATTCGAATTGGTGGAAGTGGAAGCTGAGCCTGTCCCTGAACCAGCGGTCGCTTCCGCACCGGAAGAACCCGAATTAGTATTTACCGATCAACCCGAGTTTGCTTTTGCCGATGAAGTTACAGAAGATCTGTCACCGGCATTTCCGGAATCGGTCCAGGAGGAGGAAGCCGCATCCTTTGCCGCTACGCCCTTCACCGGTGTTACCGGGGAAATGCCCAGCGATCCGCTGGCCGACCTGCGTGGTTGCATCGAGTCTCTCGGCATAGAACTGAATGATACAATAATCAATGGTCTCTTCCAGGAGATCAACAACTTACGGCAGAAATGGTCGGACAGGCCTCTGGAGAAGACATTCCTGCAGCTCTTGTCGACGATCACCCAGCATATCGATCGGTATCGATTTGAGGCCAGTTCGGACGCGCATAATCTTCTACACTCCGTCTATACGGCCTTGTCGGCCAGACGGGAAGATGACATGCACTACAATCAGGAACTCCTTTTGATTGAATCCCTCAAGGTGTTGGAATGGCAGCAGGGAATGTTGACACGCCAGGCAGTTCAGAAGGGCTCGCAATTGATGTTCACCGCGCCCGTCCGGACGGAAGAGGAGAAAGTCGGCAGTGTTGACGTCGATGCCCAGCAGGATTTCGATCAACTGCTGCAGGAGTATCAAGAAACCGAAGAAGTCAGTCCTGCAGCCGATGAACCGCTTGAAGTTAAAACCGGGTATCAGACCGGCCCGGGCAGGGAATCGCTTGCCGTCGAGCTGAAACAGGAGATCGCGACGTTGCGCAAGACCCTGCAGCAGGAAATCGCCGAGTTGCGAAGCGAGTTGAAAGTCAGGTAGAAACCCCGCTGACAAATTCCTGTTCACCCAGGTCACTTAGGGGCTGTCTTCCAGAGCGGGAGGCAGCCCCTTCTTTTTGCAGCTCAACGGAGCCAGGCAACGCAGGAAAGAACGGCGTACACGCCCAGCCATAATGCCATAATCGACAAAAAAATTGGTTTCTTACTTCCTCCGGGATGCGCTGCCAACAAGGCTGTTAGGAACATTCCGGGCATTGCCACGCCGGCCAGAAGAGGGTGGAGATAACGCAGCAGTTCCTGGAGTCCGAGGAAAAACCAGGGTCCGGCAATGTAGGTAGTGCCGAGATGCTCCGGCTCAAGGGGCGCAGAGACTATAATCGAAAAAAAGAGCATAGCGGCAATCAGGACCTTTTGGTCCTGAACATTTACCCTATAGATGCGCAAATGGCTCCACGCACAGAGCAAAAGCATAAAATCAAACGTTATGACATGATGCACATATACCTTTCTCAAGCCACTGCCGGAGACAGAAAAAAACAGGTTATCCAGCACCTGGCCCAGCAGCGGGATCCTGTTGATAATGTTTTCGGCAATCATTCCGGCCGAGGCCCCGGTGTTGTCGCCCCTGAGAATATACCCGGTAAAGAGCAGCAAGAGGATTATCGGCAGGGTTCCGCTCAGTTTCAGCCATTCCCGGTAGGGTAATTTTTCCGACTTCCCGTACACTGCGGCCAGATGAATGCAGGTGAAGAAAAAAAAGAACTGGCTGGAAAAGAAATGGAGCGAACGGAAAAACCGGCCGTAGGGCACGAGGAGATCGATAGCCGTCGTCGAGTAAAAGGGAGTTATGTAGTCGTATTGTATACCGACTACAATGCCCGAGAGCAGGGAAACGTAGAGGCTGGATAAAGCCCAGGCCCCCCACTTGATCGCTTGCCAGGAAATTCGGCCGCGCGCCATGGAGGCGAAGGGTGGAGTGCCATGCTCAGGTGGTAACCACATAGAATGGATCGCTTGCCCTTTTCTCAACCGGAAAAAAGGCGAGAGGTTTGGTGGCAGGACCTCGTATCACCTTGCCGGTTTCGGCATGAAATTGGCTTTGATGACAGGGACATTCAAAGATGTCCCGATCTTCATGGTAGGTCAGTTTGCAGCCCAGATGCGTACACTTCCGGGATAACGCCCAGACACTGTCGCCGCGGTCAAAGAGCACAAAGTCGTTTGCGACAAAATAGCCGCCCGTCAATATCGGTTTGGAGATATTGATCAAAACCGGTTTTTTGGGCACATGGAAAGCGGCAAAACGGCAGATCGGATAAATAAGGGTCAGCGATCCCAGAAACACAAAAAATTCTCTTCTCGACCAGCCTGTCCGGGTCTGCAGGATCCGTGTCATCGCCTGAAGTTCTTGAACTTGTTGATCAGCATCTCATTGACATGCGGGGGGACCAGATCGCTGACATCGCCGCCGTTGCGGGCGGCATCCTTGATGATCGATGAACTGATGAAAATCCAGCGGAATCCGGGCATAAGAAAAACGGAATCAACCTCCCTTTTGAGCTTCCTGTTCATCAGAGCCAACTGAAATTCGTAGTCAAAATCCGATACGGCACGAATCCCCCTGACAATGGCCTTGGCATTTTGGCGATAGGCGTATTCGACCAGGAGACCGGACACCGAAGAGACTTCTATCCGTTCCTGGCCGGTAAATGTATCTTCTATCATCTTTATCCGTTCCGGCAAAGTAAAAACGGGGTCCTTGGCGGAATTGACGGCCACTGCCACAATTACTTTATCAAAGAGATTCAGAGCCCTGTTGATGATGTCGACGTGGCCCATGGTGATGGGGTCGAAGGTGCCCGGATAGACGGCAATGGAAGGTTCGTGATTAAGTTCTCTCATTTCTCTCACTCGGTACAGGTGAAGGTCGTTGCCCGCAGGTGGCTATCGCAGGGGCAGAATCGGAACATATAACCAGAATGCGTTTTCGCCATAGACACGCCTGTCGACGAGTCTCAGCTGCGACAGCTGCGATGGAAGGGTCACATCAAATCTTTCTTCCATAACCAGCATGCCGTCTCCGGTCAACAGATTACTCTTGTTTAAAGAATCGAGAACGGAAAGGGAAATGTTTTTTGCATAAGGAGGGTCGGCAAAGATGAGATTGAAGCCGGATGCCGTTTCCGGGAGCAATTTCTTCAAGGGGAGTCCCTTGCTCAGATCGTGCGGGATGACGCGCAGTTCACCGGTTCCGGTGTAGCCGGAAAGACAGAGCAGGACATTTTTCTTGATGAGGTCCAGGGCAAGGCGATCGTTATCGACAAAGACCACCAAGGCCGCCTTGCGGCTGAATGCTTCAAGTCCCAGGGCTCCGGTGCCGGCAAAAAGATCGAGCACCCTGGCATTATTCACCCGCTCGCCGAGAATGCTGAACAAGGCCTCGCGCGCCCGGTCGGAGGTAGGCCGTATGCTTTTCTCGTGCGGAGGAGGCGAGAAAAGCTTGCGACCCTTTTGGCTGCCGCTGATGATTCTCAAAGGATCTTACGATGCATTGCACAAGGGGAAAAGAACTTCGTTCTGGAGCCCATTCAAGATGTTATTTTAGTCTCTTGCCGATGTTTTTCGGGCCGTTTCAGCTTTGGCCGCTAACTCCTTAACTTTTCTTACTGCGGCAAAGACCGGACCCGAAGCGATGTACAGCAAAAAAGTAATGAACATCATGACCTGCGGTTCCGCGGCAA
>Ga0079306_1001106_pt1 | contig 19585 bp, 9 predicted proteins | sample Methanotroph_Enr_FD_79181 | JGI IMG/M metagenome (GOLD analysis project Ga0079306, IMG submission 79181) | Enriched soil microbial communities from Old Woman Creek wetland in Ohio, USA - Methanotroph_Enrichment_5 | ecosystem: Environmental > Terrestrial > Soil > Wetlands | place: USA: Ohio...
ATCGCGTTGGTGATGCCGGATACAGTTCCAGTGAACGTCGGCGACGCCAGGGGGGCTTTAGCATTTAAGGCGGTCAACTGGGCAGACGACACGGGCTTGGCAGTATCAGCGGTGTTATCCACGCTGCCTAAACCAACCATCGCGCTGGTGATGCCGGCAACGGTTCCGGTGAACGTAGGCGAAGCAAGATCCGCTTTCGCAGTCAAAGCCGAAGCATCAGCTTTCGCATTCAACGCGGTCAGTTGGGCCGATGACACGGGCTTGGAAAGGTCAGAGGTGTTGTCAACGCTTCCAAGCCCGACCTGAACGGCGGTGAGCCCGGTCAGCGCGGAACCGTTAAGATCTGCGATATAGGTGCCGCTCAAAGCGGGAATCTTACCACTGGGGTTTACTATCCCGACGTTGCCCGAGCCCGCGGTTATGCCGCCGGAAACCTTCAGGGCGTCGGCAGCCGTGCTGGCTACGGTGACCTTGTCCGTGGGTGACACCAGAGATACGTAGCCGCTGCCGCCGCCGCTCCAGGGGCTGGCGCCGCCGGCCGCCAAAGCCGTCCAGGCGGAGCCGTTTGAATAATGAAGGAGGCCGTCCGAAACGTCGTAGTAAATCGAACCCATTCCGGCGTTGGTCGCGGGGTTGCCGCTGAAATTGCCCAGGCGTAGTTGTGAAGCTGAGAACACAACATTGGTAGAGAAATAAATCGGGCCGCCTGCGGCGGATCCGAAAGTGAGGGCGGACGAATAGGTCCCGGAGAGCCTGCTGTCAGGCAGAGTTCCGGAGAGAAGGTTCGACGCGTTCAGATTGGCCAGTGCCGCGGATACCGTCGAGAGGTCGATTAGACCGGAAGGCACGGCAGCCGTATTGGACAGTTTCCCGGAGAGGCCGGTGGTCAAAGCGCTGCTGTCTGCTTTGGCGGAAAGCCCGGTGTCGACATAACCCTTGATCGCCTTCTGTGAGGCTACTTTCGAATCCGAGTTGCCAAGCAGTGTAGTGTCAGTGTCCAGATAAGAAGCGGGCAGCTGGGCAAAGTTGGAAATATTACCGAGCCCGACCTGGGCAGCGGTCAGGCCGGTAAGCCCCGAGCCGCTTCCGAAAAATGCGGGCGCGTGGGCGCCGTCGCCTTCTACCCAGAATAAATTGGTAGTCCCGGTCGATACCGCCATGAAGGTCCCGGCTGTGCCGGCTGCCGCCGCCACGTGCAGCAGGTAGGAAGGGTTTCCGGTGCTGATGCCGACCCTGCCGCTGCCGGTTACATAAAGGCTGGCAGGCTCGGCGCTTTGGGTGATATTGAACGGGGAACTCGCACCGACGGAAGCGCCGGATAATTTTAAAGTAGCGCCTACGCAGGCGTAGGGGCCGTCCGCCACGTAGCCATTCTGGCAGCTTGTGCAGGCCTGAGGGCTGGCACAGTAGTTATACGATTGGCAATGGTCAATGGTTCCCTTCAGTATGCAGGAGCCGCTGCAAAGCTGATGAGTGGCAATACAGCCGGTGCAAGTGTCACCGATGGCGCAGTTCTCGACGCTGGTGCAGGGACTGACAGGGGTGACATCCTGGTGGCAGGTGGTGGGGCTGCAGCTCCCGTAAGTTCCCGTTCTGTACCCGCCGCCGCAGGTCAAAGTCCAGGTGTTAGTGTTGCAGTTCATCGCGTTGTAGGACCCGTTGGCCGGATCAACGGGCCTAGCTGCCTCTACCGCGCAGCGGGCGGCTCCGCTTTGGGAGGTCAGGGAGTTCCAGGATTTCAGGTCGGCCCAGCTGCAGTTTACGCCGTCTACCAGACAAGCGGCGCCGTTCCCGGTCTGACACGTACTTCCGGTCGGAGCGGCGGTACACTGTGCCTTGGCGGAAAAAGGCGTCAGCACGGTGAAAAATATTAGGAGCGGGATCAACAGGCTGTATTTAACAACCGCCCGCTCATACTTTAATCTTTGATGTATTCTGTTCATAAAATTACCTCTGCACCGAAGTCAAAAATCCATATACAGAGAACAAGCAATATTCAGCGTACCGAGCCTATTTGCAGCAGGCGAACTTGGCTGTGGCGCTGCAAGGCTGTATAGAACCGAAACCGTCTCCGGGCGCGACCCTGTTCCAAAGCGCGCCGTATTCTGTGCCGCCCGAACTGACCCAGCCATTGCAGTCGTTGACGTTCATAGTATTGCCGGGAGGCCCATTGTTGATCCAAAGGGATACGTTAAGAGGGAAGTTGCTGCCGAGCAGGCCGGAGTTGATGGTGAACATGATTTCCGAGTTCGTGCAGACATGGGCGCCGGCGTATGCGGCGCTGCATTCAGCGTTGGCGCTGGCATACCCGTTCCTGTTTCCGTTCAGAGCGGTGGCGCTGTATCCGACCCATTTAGCCGTAGCTACGATGCCGGTAAGTTTCGAGCCGTCGCCGTAATAGCGCGAGGCCGAACTGACGCCTACGATATAAACGTTGCTTGATATCCTTATGCCCGCTCCGTAAGCGGCGGAGGCTTCCGAAGATATCTCCACGCCTTCGCTCAGCATGTGGCGGTTCGCGTAGATCCCGCGCGCGTCGGTTATCGTCTGGGACGAACTATAAGTATTAACGCCTGCCAATCCTGCCTTCGCCGCCAGCCCGGCGGCCATATTCCCGGCTATTGTCGTCGTATCCGTTCTGACATCCTCGTAATTGGCTTTCCCCGCCAGGGCAGAAGAAACTGCGCTGTTATCCGCTTTAAGCGCCAGCGCTTCGGTGACGGTGGAAAGATTGATCAGGTTCTGCGGCACAGTGGCGTTGTAGGTCAATACTGAAGCGGAGTCGGCTTTAAGCGCCAGCGCCTGGGTGACGGTCGAGAGGTTTATCAAGCCCTGCGGTACGGTGGCCGTATTATCCAACTTGCCGTTCAAAGCTGCGGTGACGGTAGACAAGTTTAGCTTGCTTGTCCCGAGGCTGGAGATCCAGGCGGGGTCGGAGTAGGTCCCGTTCGTGAATACCGCGGTGGAGATCGTCGCTCCGACAGCGGCGATGGCAGAGGAATTGCCGGCGGTCGCCGCTTGCGAAGTGGTTTTATAGGCCTGGAGGTCGGCATCGATCGTGCCGGTGGAGGCGGCGAGAGCGTTCAAATTGCCGGAGGTTATGTAGCCGGCGGTCGCGTGGTTGCCCCAGCTGTAAGCCGTGTTCCAGTTTGCGGCGTTAGCCAGGGGTGCGGTGGAACTTTCTATGCTGGTTATCCTTGAAAGGTCCGCAAAATAGACGGAGCTGAGCGCGGGGATCTTGCCATCAGTACCGATAATGTTAACGCCTCCGGCTTTTATGCCTCCGGCTACGGTCAGGGCATTGGCGCCGGAGTCGGACAACGTCATGGTGGCCGCGTTAACTCCGTAATCGGACCTTATCGTGCCGGCGACGTCCAGTCTCTCGGAGGGGATCTTTCCTACTCCGACATTGCCGTCGTTGCGGACAGCGAAAAGAGACGCGGCGTCGGAATTTTCGATAAGGGCGGCGTTCGCCGACGAATCACTGGTGGCGCCGGTAACGCGGAACTTATTCGTGCCGGCGTTCGTCGAACCGACAGCCACATTCGAGGAGACCGCGGTATATACATTGTCGCCGGAACCGCTCCAGAGCGAGGAAGTGTCCGTAGTATAACTTCCGTTCAAGGCTACCCAGCCCCCGCCGTTATAGCCCTCGAATGAACCGTTGTATCTCAGCGTGCCGGGAACGGCGGTTTCCGTAGAGCCCAGTTTTATGCCGCCATTGACGTCGAGCTTTGCCTGGGGGTTAGCTGTTCCTATCCCGACATAGCCGTCCGCAACTATCAGTCCGGACGAGACATACACCCCGGGCAAAGTGCCCTGCTGGGTTGAGAAATTAGCGGCCGAAGAGAAAGTATTGTTCCCGGTGAAAGTTTGTGCGGAGTTAAGTTTCGCATAGCCCGCGGCGGAGTGGCTGCCCCAGCCGTATGCAGTGTTCCAATTGACGTAATTAACCAGCGGCGCGGTGGAGGCCGCGACATTATTCAAAGAGTTCACTATTCCAGCGGTCGAGGCTTGCACCGTGGTCTTATAGGCCTGCAGGTCGGCTCCTCCCGCGAGGACGCTCAGAGCGGCCGTTATGGTGGAAAGGTCGACGAGAGCGGGGGGGATGGTAGCCGTGTTGGACAGTTTGCCGGCCAGGCCCGAAGTCAAAGCCCCGGCGTCGGCTTTGGCAGACAGCCCGGCGTCTATGTAGGCCTTGGCGGCCTTCTGCGAAGCCACTTTAGCGTCTGAGTTAGCCGCCAGAGCCGCATCCGTATCAAGTGAAGAAGCCGGCAGCTGTGCGACGTTGGCAACGTTGCCGAGTCCGACCTGCGCTGCGGTGATCCCGGTGAGCGAGGCCCCGCTGCCGGAGATATCCAGTTTGCCGGCAAGCGCCGCGGTCACAGTTGAGAGGTTTATGAGCGCGACGGGTACGGTCGCTGTATTAGGCAGTTTTCCGTTCAGTGCCGAGGTCACGGTGGACAGGTTGATGAGCGCCGGGGGCACGGCAGCCGTGCTGGACAGTTTGCCGGCCAGGCCGGCAGTCATAGCGGTGGTATCAGCCTTGGCTGAAAGTCCGGCGTCCACATAAGCCTTGGCGGCTTTCTGTGACGCCACCTTGGCGTCCGAGTTAGCGGCCAGAGCCGCGTCCGTGTCAAGCGAGGAAGCAGGCAGCTGTGCGACGTTGGAGACGTTGCCGAGGCCTACCTGCGCTGCGGTGATCCCGGTGAGCGCGGAACCATCGCCGGCTGTATCCAGTTTGCCGTCAAGGGCCATGGTCACCGTGGAAAGGTTGATGAGCGCCGCCGGAACCGCGGCCGTATTCGATAATTTTCCGGCCAGGCCCACTGTTAAAGCGCTGCTGGTAGCTTTTAAAGCCAGTGCCGTGGTCACTGTCGAAAGATTGACCAGGGCCGGAGGTATTGAAGCGCTGTTCGAGAGTTTCTCCGCTAATGCCAGCGTTACGGTCGAAAGATCTATCAAGGAAGGGGGTACGGCGGCGTTATTTGAAAGCTTTCCCGCCAGCTCCGCGGTGACCGTGGAGAGATCTATCAGGGAAGCGGGCACAGTAGCCGTAGTGGGCAATCTACCGGCCAGACCGGCGGTTAAACTGGCGGTGGAGGCTTTTGAGGCCAGTTCCGCGGTGACCGTGGAGAGATCGACCAATGAAGACGGCACGGCAGCCATATTGGAAAGTTTCGCGGCCAGCCCAACGGTTAAAGCGCTGGTCGTGGCCCGTAAAGCCAGGGCCGCCGTGACCGTCGAGAGGTCTATCAATGAGGAAGGTACGGTCTCCGTGTTGGATAATTTTCCGGAAAGTCCCGAAGTTAAAGCGCCGGTGTCGGCTTTTGCGGCAAGGGCGGCAGTTACGGTAGACAGATCTATCTTGGCGGTGGCAAGTCCTGTCAGCCAGGAGGGGTCGTTGTAGAAAGCTGTGGTATATACCCCGTTGGAGACGGTCCCCGCGTTCCCCGTTATATTTATATTGTAAATCCCTGACTGAAGACTGCCGGGGTAAACCGCTCCCGCCGCAAGCGAGGAAACTATTACCCCCGAACCCATGGTTCCGGCCTGGACCTGCGCGGCCGGCAGCAATACCCCGGAGACGAAGGTTCCGGGCTGTACGCCGGCGGCGCTGACGTTGCCCGCCGACACGTTGGTGATCTGCGAACCGTCAACGGCCGGAAGTTTGCCCGAAACATCCAGCAAGACGAGCTGGCCCGGGCCGTTGAAGGTGTTGCCGCGCTTGGTGACGGAAGAGGCGTCCAGCGAAGAGTTGGGGACGGTATTAGCCAGTTTAGACGCGTCCAGGAAACCGGCGGCCGTGGTCACCAGGTTGCCCTGCAGGTTTATCCGCCCGGCGCTCACATAAATATCGGAAGAGACCGTGACCTGGTTCCGGAACGTGTTCTGCCCGGTGAAAGTCTGGGTGGAGTAGAGCGCGGAGTTCTGCGAGCTCGCCGCGACATTGTCCACATAGGCCTTGGTCGCCGCGTCGCTGGCACCGGCGGGCGCGGCGAGATTCGTTATCCTGGCCGTGCCGCTCATGCTGATATCCGCGGTAAAGGTTTTGGCTCCTGAAATAACCTGCGCGGCGTCGGTGGAAACCAGAGCGGAATAACCTTTGCCGCCGAGAGTCTGTGCGTTCATGGCATAGGGAACCGACAGCAGGCGCTGTCTGGGCGCAAGGGTGGTTCCGTTGACCGTTATCTCAAGGTAGCGCTGAGCCGAAGAGAACACCGACTCCGGGATGGGCGTACCGGAGCCCAGCTCCGCCGTAAGCACGCCGTTCGCCACCGTTATGCCGTTCTGCGTCTCGCTCCAGAGAGGCGCGCCGCCGGTCTGCGCGGCGAAGATGGCGAAGGAGAAGTTGTAGCTGCCGGCCAGCGGGTTGTTCAGGCTGTCGGTAAGGCGGCCCTGGAAGCTTACGAGGGACGGGGCCGTCTGGGCCTCCGCCGGGTAAGCGCCCAGGACGCAGGCGAGGGCCAGCGCCAGGAACGTCAAATATCTTTTGGTAGTCATAACAATTCCCCCGAAACCGCTTTGGGCAGCGAAACCCTGAAAGTGGAGCCTTTGCCTTTTTCGCTTTCAACCCAGATCTTCCCGCGGTGCAGATCTACCGCCTGTTTGGTTATCGCAAGTCCCAGGCCGGAGCCGGGGATCTTCGTCCGCTTCCCGTCCGCGCCGCCCGTCCTGTAGAACTTGGTGAAAAGCTGTTCCTGGTCTTCCTTGCTGATGCCGTAGCCCGTATCGGCCACCGAAAACTCCACGGTCCCTTCCTTGTTTTCGGCCGTTACCGTTATTGAGCCGCGCTCAGGTGTGTATTTAAGCGCGTTGGAAACAAGGTTGATCACTACCCTGCGCAGAAGTTTCCTGTCGGCCATCAGCGTCAGACCGTGATCCGGGGCTGAAAACTTAAGATCGATGTGATTGGAGCGGGACACCGGGCCGTAAAGGCTGATCACTTCGCGCGCCAGGTCGCCGATGTTCACCACTTCGGGATCTATGGAGGGTTTAGCCGAAGTCCTGAAAAGTTCCAGCGCGTTCGAAAGGGTGAGCTCCATCTGCCCGACAGCCTCGGCCATGGTGTCGTAGGCCTGGAGGGTTTCCTGTATGGTGGAGACGCGCCTGGGGTCGCGCAGCAGCGCGATATAAGCTTTAACTCCTGCCAGCGGGTTGTTGAGCTCGTGGGTGAGCGTGCTCAGCAGGTCCTCTTTAGCCCTGACGGATTCGCGGATGTTGCCCGCCATGCGGTTGAAAGCAAGGCCGAGAGTGGAAATCTCATCGGAACCGTCCACGGCTACGGAAGTTTCAAGCTCTCCTTTGCCCAGCTTTTCCGCCGCCTTTGAAAGTTCGGCCACCGGTTTCCCCAACTTGCGGCTTATCAGCAACGAGCCGGCAAAGCCGAGCCCCAGCCCGATTACCGCTATGCTCAAGACCACTGCCAGGGTTTCATTCCTTCTCCGACGCAGCCTTTCCTCCCATGACTTTCTTGAAAAACCGACCTGCACGGTCAGCGTATCCTCGGGGCGGGTCGAATTCGGCGGGAATGTTTCTGTTATTGTATGGTAATCCAGCTCGCCTTTTACTTCTCCGAGAATGGTGGTGTAGCCGTTCTTGGTCACCAGGCAGATATCTATTTCAGGTGACTGGCTGATCTTGAAGCGCAGGAAACTTAAAAGCATCAGGTCGTCACGCGAACTAAGGGACTCCCTCGCTTCCCTTGTCAGGCTGTCCATCAGTGTTGACACCCGCTCGCGTTCCAGCCGTGCCACCTGGCGCTGCTCGAGCGCGACCAGGGAAAGGATCATGCCGGCCACCACCAAGGTGATAACGGCGGTCATCAGGAGCATTATTTTCGTCTGTATCTTCATAAATCCTTTACTTTAATTCCCGCTGTATGCGCTTTATGGCATTGGCGGCCGGCACATTGCCCGGATCGGCTTCAAGCACCTTCTGGAAAACAGCCTTGGCTTTCGCGAGGTCGCCCGCGCCGTACAGGTCCAGGCCTTCCCTGTAAAGCTTCTGCGCCAGGGCGGAGTCGACTTTGGCGACTTCGGGTTTGGCGGTTTTGGGAGCGGGCGCCGCAGGCGCGGCGGCCGCGGCTTTGCGCTTCTCCTGCTTGATCACGTTCTCCACGGATTCTATCTGCGACTTTATCATCGCCAACTGCGTCTTGCTGGTTTCTATCCTGTAAGCTTTTCCCCAGGCCTCAAGCGATTTCTGGTAGTTGCCCAGTGCGAAATGAGCGATGCCCAGGTTTTCCAGCGCCGCCAGGTTTTCGGGCTGGTCCTTCAGCGCCGCTTCGCTCATATACGCCGCTTCTTCATAGCGGGACTCCTCGATCGCTTCGGACGCCATGGTCATCAGGTTGTTGACCTTACCCGCGGTTTCCGGGGGCAGCTCTATTTTCCTGCTCTTCAGGCCGGTGGCCAGCTCCAGGCGGGTCAGGTAATTTGCCACGTCGGCGGCGCCGGGCCGTAAGGTGAAAGCGTAGCCGGCCTGGTCCACGGCTTCCTCGTCCGAGCCGCCCAGGTAGGCTATGGCGGAGCGCTGCAGGGCCGACTGAACAGCATCAGTCTTATAAGCGTTCAGCTGCCCAAGCTGCAGGGCTATAAAGTTAAGGCGGGCTTGATGCTTAAGCATCTGCGCGTCGTGCTGGTTAAGTTCCAGCGCTTTTGAGATCTCTTCGGCGGCTTCAGGGTAGCGGCCTTCGGTCTCCAGGAAGCGGGCCCGGTTCAGGTGCTCGGTTATAGCGGTATTGACCGCGGAGGAAACACCCGCCGGGGCTTTAAGCTCCGGGGCTTTCCCGGTCTTTATCCTGCGCATCGCCTCAAGCACCAGTTTTACCGATTCGTCTTCTTCTTTAGCGGGGCCGAAGCGGATAGAGAAGCTCAGGCGGTGCGAGCCGGAGGTGGAGGCGATGCTGTTTATAGGCATGGAGAAGCCGTAGTCCACGCTTACGCGGCCGGACCGGTAGGAAAGCCCCGCCGTGGCCTGGCGGAATTCGCGGCTGCCTACGCTCAACGCGCCGCGGACGCCGATATTGCCTACCAGCATCCAGGGGAACCATCTCTCCATCGCCATCGTCACCTTGTGGTCGCGGGAGCCGGTAGGCGAAGTCAGGGTTTCGTACTGGGCTACTATATCGGAGAGCATGCTGTTGTAACTGAAGCCGAGCTTTGCGTGCAGCGGCAGCCGGTCGGTGTCGGCGGAGGAGAAAGCCATATTGGGGCTCAGCAAGTGCATCAGTTCAAGCCCGGCGGAATAGTTCCTGTTAATGCGGTAAAGCAGGCCGAGATCCGCGTCGAAAGCGCTGACGGCGCTTTTGCCCGAAAGTACCGGGTCGGCTACGCCGGTGGCGGTCAGGCCGCTGTATGCGTTGGCAGCTTCCGGCAGGTTCCCGAAAGAGCGGCGCAGATTTTTAAGGCTCAGCCCCCAGTAAAGTCCGCCCAGCCCCAGGCTTTCGGGGGCCGCCCGCCCGTAGGAAAGGTAGAAAGCGCGCTCGCTGTAATAGCCGCCGTCTATGTTGAAACTCTGCATTGCGGCGCCAAGGGTTCCGTTGCCGCGGCTGAGCGGGTTTGCGTAGCCGAGGAAGGAGGTATTAAGTCCGGAACCGTCGGACAGGCCCGCCAGGTTCTGGGTATAGGACGCCGCGAGTTCCGGGCGGTCCAGCACGGCCAGTCCGGCGGGGTTGTAGTAGATGGCGTAAACGTCGTCGGCCACCGCGGTGAAGGCGTTGCCCATGCCCGGGGCGCGGGCGCCGGCGCCCAGATCTTCGAAAGCCGCGCAAGCCGGGACGGCAAAAAGGAGGAGGGCGGCCAGTGAGGCCGTTCCAATGGCGCTAAGCCGTTCCTTTCCGCCGTTCTTGTTCATCTGATCACCAGCAGCGTCCCGTTGAACGTCTTTTCTTCAGCTCTTATCTGGTACACGTAAGCCCCGCCGGAAACCGGCCGCCCGCCGGCCCTGCCGTCCCATTGCAGGCTGTTCGCCACAGGCCCCGGGGTCATATTGGCCACGAAGGCGCCGCTCAGGTCGTAGATCTTGCCCGAGAAAGCGGAGTCGCGCGGGTTGTCGAAAGTGAAGACCGCGGTATCGTTAAGCCCGTCGCCGTTGGGGGTTATGGCCTTGTTGGTCAGCCCGGAAATATCGAAGCGCACGCTGGTGTCGCGGTAGACGGCGCGGACCTGGTAGCTGCCGGTCATGGCGGTCTTTACGCTGACCAGCTGGTTCACGGTGTCCACTTTGCCGTAGAGCTTCACGTATTTCTCGCCGTTGTTCCAGTAAAGGCCAAGGCGCTGGGCCGCGTCGGAAGCCGAGACCGCCTGCGGGCCGGCGGCGGAGGGCGTTACCAGGTTGCCGGAAACCTCGTAGCGCACCGCCACGGTTAGCCCCGGGGTCGAGAAGCTGAAGCGGTCAAGCACCTGGTTGCCGGGGGACTTTACGGCTTCGAAACGGACCGAGTTGAAAATGCTCTTGGGGGCGTCGGAACCTTCGTTAACGCTGCGGATCAGGATGTCGGAGCCGGAGGTGCTGTTGGCAGCCAGCAGCTCGCCGCTCAGGCCGGCCGGGATCTCAAGTCTGGCAACCTGGTCGGGTGAGAAGACGTAAACGCCCCGGGCGGTGTCCACGCCCATGGCGTTGTCTTCCTTTCCGAAAGAGTCTATGGCCGAGACCTTGTAGATATAGGCTGGGTCGGCGGGATCCACCGCCTCGACGTAGCTCTCCGCCGTCGCGGGCAGGGTGGTTACGGCTATCCAGGCGGGGGCGCCAACGGAGGAGGACTTTTCCACTCGGTAATGGGACAGTTCGACATTCATCGGCGAGCCTGCCGCCCTGAAGCCGGAGCCGTCCGTATTGCTGGTGACGGGCTTCCAGTTGAGGGTCACCGCCGTGCGGCCGGGGTTCATGGAGGCGGTAAGGGCGGCCGGGGCCATCGGCGGCAGGTCCAGGAAGATATCGGTGGAAACCGCGACCGAGTACATGGACCCGGTATACTTGGCCATCAGGTGGTAGAAGAAAGTGGTGTCCAGGGTAAGGGCGGAATCGTTAAGGGCCAGCGCGGCCTGGGTGGATTTAACTACCGAGCCGTCGGCCAGGATCTGGCCGGGGGTGACCTCGGTGCCGTCGGTTATTTCCGCGGAGGCGGGGCTGGTGCTGAGCATTACCACTATGCCCTCGGGCGAAGGGGAGGACGGGTTCACCCAGGTGAGGGTGACGGCCCGCGACCGGGAGTCGGCCGCGGCGCTCAGCCCGGAGATAGGGGCGAAGCATTTGCCCGAGGGGGTAGCGGTGGTTATAAGGGTGGTAAAATTCCTATCGCCCTGCCAGTTCAGGCTGGCCACCCTGAAGAAATAGCTGGTGGCGGGGGCAAGCCCGGATATCGTGAGGCTTACCTGCAGGCCGTTGGGGGTGGCAGCCGTTTTTATAGAGCCGCCGGGGGAGAGTATGCCGAAGCTGGTGGTGGAAGCGTCAGTACTGTAGCCGGCGGCCGTCTTTCCGGAAGGAAGCAGCCAGCTTATGGTGGCGTTGCACGGCGCTACCGCAGAGAAGAACGGGGCGACGGGCAGGTCCGAGATAGTGGCTTCGGCGCTTAAAGCTGAGTTCCCGGCTATGACCTTTCCCGAATCCCCCAGGTAGATCTTGGTATAGTAGGTGGTATTGGCCTCGAGGCCATTTATTGAAAGCTGCTGGGCCTGGCCCGGCACGACGGAGGTGGAAAATTCCGTCCTGAAAACGGTGGGTTTGAAAGAGTGGGACGGGTCGGTCGAATAGTCCAGCCGGTAGACTCCGTCGCTGACCGCGCCCTGAAAGCCGTCGGTTCCGGGGGCTATCCAGGCCAGTTCGAGAGTCCCGGTGCTTTTGGTGACGGCCGTTATCGAAACCACGCTGCCGGGCTGCGCAGCCAGCTTGATATAGCCGGGGCTGACGGAAAAGCCCGCCGCCGAGACGCTGGAAAAAGCTGCTTCCCCTATCGAAGTGTTCAGCGAGTAGCCTCCGCCGGAACTTACCTGACCCTGGGCATTGCCAGCCCAGCGCGCTACGGTCATGGACCCGCCGCTCATCTCCCCAATGGCCTCCGCCCGCTGCCCGAAGGCTGCGAGCGAGAGCGCGAGGAAAAATAAAGCGGTTATTTTCATAATCCGGGCTACAGGTCGAAACTGTGTTTAAGAATGCCGGCTACCCTGGCCATCAAGCTTTCCGGCTCAAAGGGTTTAAGCACGTAGTCCTCCGCGCCGGATTCCAATCCTTGTATCTTGTTCTCAACGGAGGTGGCGTCGCCGCTCATGATCACTATGGGAATGTGTTTGATCTGGGGCGTCTCTTTCATCCTGCGGCAAAGGTCCAGGCCGCTGCCGTCGGGCAGGTTGATGTCGAGCAGGACCAGGTCCGGCAGCTCTTTAAGGCAGGAGTGAAAGCCTTCCGCGATAGTAGAGGTATGCTTCACCTCGTACTTTTCAGAAGTGAACATGCGCACGAGTACTTTCGTCATTATCGTATCGTCTTCTATCACAAGTAACTTATACATATCAGGCTCCGGTTTTCTGGCTGTTGTTCGCTTTGTATTAAAATAGTATACAGTATGGATTTGACAGTAATTTGCCATCTATTTGACAATTTGTTGTCATAAATTTGTCACAGGCTTGCTATAATATCTATATATGGCGTATAACCTTTGCTTGGCCGGCAATGCCGAAGCTATAAAATACATTCAGCCTTTGGGGGACGAATTCGCAGTCGAGAGTTTTGACTCGGCGCATACCCTGCTGGAAAGGCTGCGTTCCGCCCCGGCCAACCTTCTGTTGCTGGATTCGATTTTTCCCGATATGCCGGGATTAGAATTGCTGCGTGTAATACGTGAAACCGCCTACGGCAGGGATCTGCCGGTTATCTTCATGTCCCAGAACAAAACCAGGGAATCTCTGGCCGAGGCTTTCGGGCTTGGCGTCGACGACTACCTGCAGAAGCCTTTCGATATCAGGGAGCTTAGGGTGAGGGTCAGGGCCGTGCTGCGCCGCCGCTTCGAAGCCAAGGATCGCTGGGGCGGTCCTATTTCACTTGGGGACATAGAAATAGACCCCAGCCAGAGGCGCTGCCTTGTGGACGGGGAAAGGGTGACCCTGCGGCCGCTTGAGTTCGCCGTACTTGAGATCCTGATGCTTAAGGCGGGCCGGGTGCTGAGCCGGAACTACCTGCTCAGCAACATCTGGCATTCAGCGAGCGTGGCCGACATCCGCGCCGTAGATACCGTTGTCAGCAGGCTGCGCAAAGCGCTGGGCGGTCATGGTAAAATGATAGAGACGGTTTCAAAAATGGGGTATTATTTCGTGCCCCCTTCGGAAACCGGGCGAAAGGCCAGGGAGCGATAACTATGCTGGACCCAAAAAAAGAAAAGGACCCCGGCTTTGAAAAAGCCGTCGAGCCCGTGCACGGGATCATAGCCCGCATCCATGCCCTGGAGCACCCGGACTGGGAACAAAAGAACGAGGATATAAGTTCGATCAAGGCCGCGCTCGCGCGTTACGCTTCGGACCTGGAACACCTGAAATACCGGTACGACGCCCGGGGGGCGGAACTGGAAAAAACGAAAGCGGAGTACACGGAGCTGGAGCATAAATTCCTGATGCGCCCGGAAGCGATGCGCCGCGCCGGGGAAATGGAGATCACCGAACTGGTAAAACAGAAGCATGACCTGGCGGCGCTGCAGGGCTCCGTCGAAAAAGCCCGGGCCGACCTGGTTAGGGAAAAGGACAGGCTGGCCGCCGAGGCGAAGGAACGGGTTTTGGAGCGGCTCGCCGAACTGGAGGGTGAATACTCCGGAAAGATCGCGCTTCTGAACAGCCGCGAGGAAAAAGCGGCGCTCAGGGAAAAGGGTATCTCCGAAGCTGAAAAAAAATTGAAGGAACAGCTGGAAGAAGCCCGGGAGAGCGCCGTCGAAGAACTTTCTGCCAGGTTCGAGCAGGAGAAAACCTCTTCCGAGGGGGCGTTCCGGAAAGAAAAAACTATTTTGACCGCTGAACTAGAAAAGCGGCGTATTAAGGCCGAGGAATTCCAGTCACAACTGGCGGAGGCCAGGGAGAAGCTGGCAGCCCTGGAAAGCGCGGCGGAAGCTTCTGACGAAGCCGCCGCGGAAGCCCGGCAGAAGGGAAAACTGGCCGAAATGGAAAAGGCCGCCAGCCTCAAGCGCCTTGAGGAATGGGAGAGAAAAGGCCCGGAACTGGAGAAGTGGCGCTCCGAATTGGCCGCCCGCGAGGAAAACTGTAAACGGATCGAGGAGAAAGCCGGCAAGGAAACGCAGCCTCTCCGGGAGCGCCTTGCCGCTCTGGAGGCAGGGCTTGACCAGGAAAAGCATGAGGCCGCGCGGTGGCGCGTGAAGGCCGAAGAGGCGCTGTCGCAGCTGGCCGCGGCGAAGAAGGCGGCTGACGACCTGGAAAGCGGGGCCGAGTCCCTGAACGAAGCCGTCGCGGAAGCCCGTCAGAAAGCCAGGCTGGCCGAAATGGAAAGGACCGCCAGCCTGAAGCGCCTTGAGGAGTGGGAGAAAAAAAGCCAGGAATTTGAAAAATGGCGCTCCGAGTTATCAGCCCGCGAGGAGAACTGCAAGCGGGTGGAAGAAAATGCGGGGAAGGCGTTCCAGCCTCTCCGGGAGCGCGTCGCAGCGCTGGAAGAAGAGCTTACCCAGGGAAAGCATGAGGCCGTAAAATGGAGGCAGAAGGCGGAAGAGTCTCTCTCTCAGCTGGCTGAAACCAGGAAGACGATCGAAGCGCTTGAGAGCGAGTCGGAAACTTTGAACGAAGCGGCAGCGGAAGCCCGCCAGAAGGCCAAACTGGCCGAAATGGAAAGGGCGGCCGGCCTCAAGCGCCTCGAGGAATGGGAGAAAAAAGGCCCGGAGCTCGAGAAGTGGCGTTCCGAAGTGGCGTCCCGCGAGGAGAACTGCAAGCGGGCGGAGGAGAAAGCCGGCAAGGAAGCCCAGCCTCTACGGGAGCGGATAGCCGAGCTGGAGGAAGGGCAGCGGCAGGAAAAGCACGAGGCCGAGCGGCGGCGCCTGAAGGCCGAAGATTCGCTGGCCCAGCTGGACGCCGCTAAAAAAAGAATTGAAGAACTGGAGAGCGCGGCGGAGTCCTCCGCCGAGGAAGTGGCGGAAGCCCGCCAGAGAGCCAGGCTGGCTGAAATGGAGAGGGCCGCCGGCTTGAAGCGCCTGGAAGAATGGGAGAAAAAAGTCCCTGAGTTCGAGAAGTGGCGTTCAGAATTGTCGGCCCGCGAGGAGAACTGCAAGCGGATAGAGGAGAAAGCCGGCAAGGAGACGAAGCCCCTCCTGGAGCGGATAGCCTCGCTGGAGGAAGGGCAGCGGCAGGAAAAGCACGAGGCCGAGCGGCGGCGCCTGAAGGCCGAAGAAACCCAGGGCCAACTGGCCGCCGCCAGGAAAACTATCGAAGACCTGGAAAGCGCGGCGGAGGACTCCGCCGGGGAAATCGCGGAAGCCCGTCAGAAAGCCAGGCTGGCTGAACTGGAAAAGGCGGCCGGTCTCAAGCGTCTGGAGGACTGGGAGAAAAGAGGTTCTGAACTTGAGAAGTGGCGTTCCGAATTATCGGCCCGCGAGGAGAACTGCAGACGGATAGAGGAAAAAGCCGGCAAGGAAGCCCAGCCCCTCCGGGAACGGATAGCCGCGCTGGAGCTGCGGGCCCAGGAAAGCGAAAAGGCCGCCGCCCAGGTAAATGCCCGCTGCGCGGCAGCGGCCGGGGAACTGGAGGCGAAGATCAGCGCGGAGAGCTCCCGGGCCGCCTCGCTGAGAGAGGAACTTAAGGTGACGAAAGAGCACCTGGATAAAGTCCTGAAGGAAAGCTCGGCGCTGGAAGAGGAATTGGTCCTCGCCAGAGAAAAACACCTTAAAGCGGAAACCCAGAAAGACACGGAACGGGCCAGGAAAATGGAAAGCCTGCTCGCTGAACTGGAAGAGAAAGAGCGCGAAATGGAGGAGTCCTGGACCCGCAGGCACAAGGCCCTGGAAGCAGAGCAGAAAGGCTACCACGCCGAATTCGAGAAAAGACAGATCTCCCTGCTGGAGGACCTGCGTTCCAACTCCGACGGCATCGACAAGCTCTACGCCCAGAAAGAAGCGAAATTACTTGACCTGAACAAGCGGCTTATAGACGAGTTCCAGGACAGGGAGGCGAAAGCCAGGGCGGTCGAGGAAGAGCTGCGCGCGCAGGCGGCCGCGCTTGCGGCTTCCGCCGCGGAACTCGGCAGGGACTACGAAATAAAGGCGGCGGAACTGGAAAATATCAAGCGGAAAATACTGGCGGAACTCGGCCGGGACCAGCAGAACGGGAAATAAAATGGGTTTCAAAGAAAACAAAGCGAAGCAGCCCGGAGACAGGCGCGATGAGCGGAGCGAGAAATATTTCACCAGCCTCGCCGCCGTGAAACTGCGCCAGCCGGCGCTGCCGCAGCTTCCCGCCGGCCTTCCGGGGCAGGAGGGGCGCAGGTACCCCGTTCTCCAGGAACTGGCGGCCGCGCGGCAGGATATCTGCGACGAATTTTCAAAAAAACAACTGGAGCTGCATGAATTGAAATCCAGGGTGGAAGAGGATATGGCGGCTCTTACGAAGAACGCCGCGGCGAAGCCGCCCGGGCCCGCGGCCCTTCCGGCAAATGAGCCCGCCCCCGTGCGCGCCCCGGCCCCGGTTCCTTCGTTGTTCTCGCCGCAGCCGGAGCCCGCGCCCGCCGCCGGTTCAAGGCCGTTGTTTGCCCGGATCCTTTTCGCCGCCGCCGTCTGCGCGGCCGCTTTCGGCCTGTACAAGTTCTTCGGCAGCGCCCCGGGGTTTTCCTTCTCCCTGCCGCCCACCCGCGCCGCGGGTTTTTGCATGGACCGGGACGGCGCTAACGCTTTTTTCGCCGACCCGCAAAGACAGCTGTTGTTCACGGTCTCGGCCTCCGAAAAGCGGGTGACGGCGATGCAGTCTTTCCCCGCGCACGGGCTTAAAGGGCTCGCTTTCGACGGGACCTCGTTCTGGAGCACCGACGGAAGTTCCATCTACAGGCACAGCTCTTCGGACGGCTACGCCGTGGCCGGCACCTATAAAGCCGGGCCCGGCGTGGAATTTATCTGCTGGGACGGGAAAGACCTCTGGGCCGCTTCGGCGGGGGGAAAATTGACGCTTTATTCCGCAGGGGAAACCCTGGCGCAAAAAAGCGTGTACGCGATGCCCGAAGGCCGTACCGCCGGGATCTCCGTTTCGGACGGGAAGCTCTGGCTGCTGGACCCGGGCAGCGGCAAATTGTACGCTTATAAACCCGGAGCCAGGCCGGAACTGCTGAATACGGCGGATATAAGATCCCTGCTGCCGCGCGGCGCGGTTTCCGGCTTCTCCGTCGCGGGCGGCTATCTCTGGATCATCAGCGAGAACCCGGCCGAATTGGCGAGAATAGAACTGGACCATATAAAGTTCAGCTGAATACCATGGCAGGCAAATTCAAACTTGTGGCTCCCTTCAAACCTTCCGGCTCCCAGCCGGCGGCTCTGGACGCTCTCTGCGCCGGTATAAACGCCGGCAAGGCCAACCAGACCTTGCTGGGCGTCACGGGCTCCGGCAAGACTTTCACCCTGGCCGCGATGGTGGAGCGGCTGCAGCGCCCGGCGCTTATCATTTCTCCCAACAAGGTGCTGGCCGCGCAGCTCTACTCCGAATTCAAAACTTTCTTCCCCGAGAACGCGGTGGAATACTTCGTTTCCTATTACGACTATTACCAGCCCGAGGCCTATATCCCGGCCAGCGACACCTACATAGAGAAAGACGCCTCGATAAACGACCATATCGACAAGCTGCGCCTGAAGGCGACTACGTCGATCCTGACCAGGCCGGATACGCTGGTGGTGGCCTCGGTTTCCTGCATCTATAACATAGGCTCCCCGAAGAATTTCGCCGAGAAGTCCCTGAACATCAGGAAAGGCCAGAAGGCGGACAGGAAGGCGCTGACAGGTTTCCTGGTGAGCATCCACTACGAGCGCAACGAGCTGGAGTTCACCCGCGGCGCTTTCCGCCTGCGCGGGGCCAACCTGGATATTTTTCCCGCCGACGCCGAGACCGCCTGGCGGGTGCAGCTGGGCGACGTCGTGGAATCGATAAAAGAGATCGACCCGCTGACCGGCGACACCATAAAAGAGCTGTCCGAGATCTGGGTTTTTCCCGCCAAACATTTCGTCTCCACGCCCGGCGAGATCGAGAACTCCGCCAAGGCTATCGAGGCCGAGCTGGCCGAACGCCTGGCCGAGCTGAAGGGGAAGGGCAAACTGCTGGAGGCCGAGCGGCTGGGCCAGAGGGTGCGCTACGACCTGGAGATGATACGGCAGACCGGCTACTGCAACGGCGTGGAAAATTATTCGCGCCACCTGGCCAACCGCGCGCCGGGCACCAGGCCGGACTGCCTGTTCGACTATTTCAGCAAGGATTTCCTGCTTTTCGTCGACGAGTCGCACGTTACGGTGCCGCAGATCCGCGGGATGTACGCCGGGGACCGCGCGCGCAAGCAGACCCTGGTGGATTTCGGTTTCCGGCTGCCGTCGGCGCTGGACAACCGGCCGCTCAAGTTCGACGAATTCGAGGCGTTGCGGCCGTCCACGGTCTTCGTCTCCGCCACGCCCGGTCCCTACGAGCTGGCGACCTGCGCTAAGGCGGATATCGTGGAGCAGATCATCCGCCCCACCGGGCTGGTGGACCCCGAGATAAAGATCCTGCCGGTGACGGGCCAGATAAAAGCGCTGACGGCCGAGATCCTGATCCGCGCCGCCAAGAAAGAGCGCACGCTTGTGCTGACCCTGACCAAGAAGACGGCCGAGGACCTGAGCGAGTACCTGAGGGAAAAAGGTTTGCGGGCGCGGTACATGCATTCCGACATGGACACGCTGGAGCGCCTGGATATCCTTTCTGCTTTCCGCAAAGGTGAGTTCGACGCCCTGGTGGGCATCAACCTGCTGAGGGAAGGCCTGGATATTCCCGAGGTTACCCTGGTCGCGATACTGAACGCGGACAACGAGGGTTTCCTGCGCAGCGAGACCACCTTGATACAGATCTCCGGCCGCGCGGCGCGCAACTTGTGCGGCGAGGTCATCCTTTTCGCGGACCGGATCACTGGCAGCATGGCCCGGGCTATCGCCGAGATGAAGCGCCGCCGCGAGCAGCAGGTGGCCTATAACAAGCTTCACGGCATCGAGCCGAAGACCATCATCAAAAAATTCGTGGAGTTCGAAGAGCTGCGCACCCAGGCCAAGCGCCAGGGCCTGTCCGTGGCCGAGCCGCTCCCGCGCTGGGACGCCCCCAAATCCTCCATCAAAGCGATGGCCGCCGAAGTGGAAAAGCGGATGAAAGACGCCGCCGACAACCTCAACTTCGAGCTGGCCACCGAACTGCGCGACCGCCTCTTCGAGATCCAGGAAATGGCCGGCGTAAAAACCAAAGCCGGCCGCTCCAAGAAAAAATAACTAAGGGTTCGGGGTCCTGCCGCCCGAACCGGCTTTCCGGTCCAGCCGCAAATTGTGTCCATGAGTTACGCAGGATAGCGTAGTCCACCCCACACCATCCCCTGCTAGGAAGGCGAGATGTAAACC
>Ga0079306_1001108_pt1 | contig 19557 bp, 9 predicted proteins | sample Methanotroph_Enr_FD_79181 | JGI IMG/M metagenome (GOLD analysis project Ga0079306, IMG submission 79181) | Enriched soil microbial communities from Old Woman Creek wetland in Ohio, USA - Methanotroph_Enrichment_5 | ecosystem: Environmental > Terrestrial > Soil > Wetlands | place: USA: Ohio...
CTGTTTTAAGGTTCTTCACATATATTGAATACTGCCTGCGTGAAACCGTATCGATTCCATAGGCCAGCAATTTATTATCGGGACTGATGTCAAAGCCGGTTGCTGAGAAATAGGAATGCCCTTCCGCCATTTTATTCACATTGAGAAGCACTTCTTCCGTAGCGTTCAAGCTGCCTTTCTTACGGCAATAGAGGTAATATTCCTTGCCTTCTTCCATGCGGGTGTAATAGAAATATCCATTATCGAAGGAGGGAACACTTTCATCCTTTTCCTTGATGCGTGCCTTCATTTCGGTATACAGGGTTTCCCGGAAGGGTTTTAGCCCGCTCATCATGGTGTCGAGATATGCATTTTCGGCTTTCAGGTAATCTACCACTTTGGTGCTGTCGGGACCTTTTTTGAAATAATCATTCATCCAGTAGTAATCGTCGACTCTTGAGTCGCTATGCGCAATGAGTTCTTTCGCTTTTTTTTCACATACAGGTGCTTTCACATCGGGCCATTTATAGGGTTGATTGTTGGATGATTTTTTCTGGCAGGCGCTGAAAAGTAGGATCGCACCCAGAAATAGCAATACATTCTTCATGATTCTTATGTTTGATGCGTTTATGAATGAATACGGGAATGAAGGGATAGCTCAATGGTATAATTTCCAGTTTCAAAGTATGATTAGTAAAGATACACAAATTCGGGAAAAATGGAATGCACATGCCTGGTCGGCAGATAGGGATGACGCGGATTAAGCGCGGGTGAACGCGGGAAGGTGGCAATAAATCATTGTTACTTTTACATATTACAAGTTGCTCTTTGCCCTTTGCATTTTTTAATTTGCACTTTACACAAGCCTGATCAATCATATAATTGGTTTTATTAACTAATCTCTTTTAAAAAATATCTGTATATATATTAATGAAAATCAAATAGATATTGTGTTTGATGGGCTAAAGACCCAGTGATTAATCGTTATATGGGTAAAAATATCGGATATTTTACCCCCTGCATGGGTAAAAATATCGGATAATTTACCCCCTGCATAGGTAAAAATATCCAAAAATGATTATCTTTGTAGGAAAATATCAGGGATGGTCCAAAGAAAATTATTCCTCGATTTAAAGGCACATTTGCTGAAAAAGGAATTCAGCATTATCACCGGTGCAAGGCAAACCGGGAAATCAACCCTTTTGCGGCAGTTTGAAGAGTATTGCTACGAGCAGGAAATACCGGTTATTTTCCTGAATCTTGAAAATAAATCGATATTACAGGAACTCAACCTCAGCCCGCTCAATATTCTGAAATTCATTCCTGATACTCACAAGAGGGTGGTGGTATTGATTGATGAGATACAATACCTGGATGATGCCTCTAATTTTTTGAAATTGCTGTATGATGAACATGCAGGGAAAATAAAGATCCTGGCAACCGGAAGCAGCGCCTTTTATATCGATGATCAATTCAGGGACTCCCTGGCAGGAAGGAAAAAGCTGTTTCATCTTTTCACCTGTTCATTTGATGAATACCTTGAAATTGGAGGCAAATTGCAGCTGAGGGAAGAAATCAGGAACTTCCTGGTGAAAAAGGATTATCGGTCAACACAAATAGAACTTCTCCAGATCGAATGGGAAAAATATATGATTTATGGAGGTTATCCCTCCATAATCACTGAGCCCGACATTGATGAAAAGATAAGCCGTTTGAAAGAAATCAGGGATTCATTTGTGAAAAGAGATATCCTGGAGGCAGGAATTCAAAATGAAACAGCTTTCTATAGCCTTTTTAAAATCCTTGCTGCCCAATCGGGCAACCTGGTGAATGTGAACGAACTGGCTTCCACTTTGAGGATTAAAAATGAAACGGTGGTCAATTACCTTACTGTATTGCAAAAGTGCTTTCACATTGCTTTGGTTAAGCCATATTCCGGGAATGTAAGGAAAGAACTCACCAAAATGCAAAAAGTGTTCTTAATGGACACGGGTATGAGGAATTGCCTGTTGAATAATTTTCAACAGCTTTCATCGCGGGAAGATAAGGGAGAACTATGGGAGAACGTGGTATACAGAATACTTGCAGACAAATATGAAATGGACGAAATCCAATTCTGGCGAACCACGGCGGGAAATGAAGTGGATTTTGTGCTTTCTCATATCTCTGAACCTGGAGCCATTGAGGTTAAATTCGATAAAAACTCAATTAAACCCAATAAATATAAAATCTTCACTGAGGCGTATCCTGCATTGCCGCTTAGTTTCTTATGGATGGTTCCTTTTAATGAAGATTTTTTCCGCCGGGTAGGTTGATGCAATATGACCGGTTTGGCCAGGTTTCAGAAAGGCAGCGATGCAGAAACAAATAGAGTATTGTTGTTATCAACTATGATCATATCCGAAGAATCAACCAAGCCGTCACCATTCGCATCAGTGCTTAAATAGCCTGAGGCAAAATTACCGGCATCATTATCCAACTGTATCATATCGCTTGAGTCCACTATGCCATCCATGTTCACATCGCCGGAATAGATTACAGCCACACCACCGAGAACTTTCATGTTGGAGCCATAGGCTTTTACAATCCCTGTCGTGAAGTCATACGTTATGGTGCTTCCGGAAAATGAAACCGGGTTGGCTGACGAAGTAGTTATGCTGTTGCGGTGTTTCACATAGATGTAATAGGAACCATTGTGAACTGAGGGAACCGTAGCTGTGAGGTTTCCGGAAGTGCCCAGGTTGATGTTGTTCAAAGTGTAAATCAATGCTCCTGTTATACCATCGTGTAACTCAATGGTGACCTGGTCGGCAGTGGTTCCCGGGAACTGGTTGCCTGAACTGCCCTGTGCCTTGTTCATAACACCGGATCCGGCATAAAGTCCTTCCAGGAATACTTTCAGGTTCAGGGTCTTATTTGCACTTGTAGCAGTGAGTATACCTGATTTATTGGTAGATCCGTTCCAGAACCCGCCACCACCTGAAGAATACCCTCCATAATAGTACGGTCCGTTGTTCAGCTTATACCTGGTAGCATAGTAATAGGTTCCGCCCGAAGTTATCTGCGATCCGAGGTTTAGGAGAAACTCATCGCTGGTGCCGGCAGGCAGGTTATAGCTTGCTGGTATCCAGTTAGTCCAGGTATTGGGATTCGTATTCAGGGTGCTATATCCCACCCATGCCTGCAGTCCCGGAGCCTGGGTCGGCTGTCCCGTGAGCCCGGATACATATGCCCGGCCATACACATAGAAATCATTCCCTGCAGTTATTGCACCATTTGCAGGCCATTGAAGGTTCGCCCAATTTATGACCGTTGGTGGCGGGTTCACTATCAACACTCCGTTACTATTGGAGGTTCCATCCCAGAAACCACCTCCGGCGAAAGAGTAACCACCATAAGCATAGGTGCCGTTATTGTAACTGAACCTGCTCGAATAGTAAAAAGTTCCGCTGGCAGTAATTTGGGTGCCAAGGTTGGCAATATATTCATCGTTATTACCATCAGCGGCAAAGTATGTAGCGGGCACCCAATTTGTCCAGGTTGAAGGAGAGGTATTGGTTGTGCTGTATCCAATCCAGGCTTTAATATTGGTATCTGCTAATACCTGGTTGGTAATGCCATCGATCCATACCTGTGCATATACATTAAAAGTTGCTCCTTGTGCTATGGTGCCTGTGCCTGGCCTGTCGAGGTTCACCCAGCCTGATGCGGGATCCCAGCCTGGTACAAGGCTTATGGTAAGATTGGTATTGCTGCTGATTAGCGTGTCTATTGATTGGGTAATCCAACCAAACTTTTTCGCTGTAATGGTTACGGATTTTGGCAGCGAAAGGAAACTTGCAGTTCCACTGGCCCCGGTAGTCCTGCTGCCGGTATTGCTAAGCTTCAAATTCACTCCGGGTATAGGATTTCCGGTCTGGCTGTCAATAACCGTGATATTGAGGTCGTAGAAAGGTTTTGGCATGGGCACAGAGGTAAATACCCTGTAATCACCGGGCCCATAGTAGAAATAGTGCCCTCCCGGGTCGGTCACGGTGATTGCCTCGCCGGAGAAATAATCGTACCAGGTTCCGGCATGTGTGAACCCGGGCGTCATGATAAATCCGCCGACTCCCATGTTTATAGTTATGATGACATCCATGCTGCTGTGGGTGATCCAGATCTTTTTCCCGTCAAGGGCAAGATCAGAATAAAAATTCCCATAACGGAAGGCATCTGTTTTGCGGAGTGCCGCCATGGCTGATACCACCCTGTTGAGTTTTTCCCTTCCGGGGACATCCAGGTAATCCCAGCGGGGAGGTTTGGCAGCAACATTGGAACCACCGTAGAACTTGCTGTAATCATACCCCATCTCCTGGAATTCATACAACATCTTTGGACCGGGTATCCCCATGAAAAGGACGATCCCCTGCTGTTGGTGATGCAATCCGTTGTCAAAGTATTTTATCTCGTATGCCGGCTTGCGTGAGTAACCGTTATTTAAAGCTTCGTACATCATCCTCTCCTCGTCATGGGTTTCCATGTAGTCAACCAAGTTGGGATAGGACCATCCGCGGTTTCCATGGAATGCCCATGATACATTCGAATTGGTTTGCCATCCCATGGCTACCTGCTTGTAGTTATTGTGCATTGCACTCCAGAGCAGGAATCCTGAATTGGCAAGTACCGTTTCTTCATCATTGTTGGCAAAATGCTCCAATATTACATAGCTATTGGGGTTTACCCATTTGATATGTGCCTTATAGTCATTCAGGATATTGATACGGCTTTGGTCATATGCATTCCAGATTCCCAGGTCACCTCCCGAGTAAGTTTGGGTCAGTCCTTTTGAAAGATCCAGCCTGAAACCATCAACTTTATATTCCGATAGCCAGTATTGGAACACATCCTTGAAGAATTGCCTCGTATGGCCGCTTTCATGATTAAAATCATACCCGACACTATAGGGATGAGTTGATTGCTGGTTGAACCAAGGATTATCAGCAGAAGGCTGATTTGAGGTTGAATTCCAGTACATCTTGACCATTGGGTTCAGCCCGAAAGCATGGTTTACAACTATATCAAGAACCACTGCGATGCCGCGCTGATGAGCTGCATCTATGAATCCCTTCAGGTTCTCACGCGTTCCGTATGCCTTGTCTGCTGCAAAGAAGAAGTTGGTAGAGTATCCCCAACTGTCATTCCCGTCGAATTCCGCGACTGGCATGAGTTCAATGGTATTAATCCCCAACTCTTTCAGGTAATCAAGTTTTTGTTGGGTGGCTGCCAGGGTATGTTCCTGGGTAAAGTCGCGGAGCAGCAATTCATAGATTACCAGGTCCGACTGGCTGTTATTCAGTGCCTGTGGTGTGAAATTGGGTACCTGCCAGTTATAGGATGGCCTTGCCGTCTCAAAAACACTGACAACTCCATCGGTATATGCACTGGGATAAGGCTTAAGATTAGGATAGGTAGCTGTAGAAATCCATTGATCATTCCATGGATCGAGCACTTTTTCAGCATAAGGATCTGCAAGTTTCATTTCTCCGTCAATGTAATACTGGTAGGCATACTCCTGGCCGGGATGTATGCCTGTTAAGGTGATCCAATACCGCTTGCCATCAGGAGTCCGCTTCATATAATTTTCGTCTCCCACCTGCCAGTTATTTAATTCGCCGATGGCATAAACATATTGCTTGAACCCGGTCGGATCGTGAAGTACCAGTGTAACGGTGCTGTCGTTTATGTAATTGATCCCGTTATGAGCACCTGCAGGCAGGTTTGCTACCTGCACGGCTCCCCTGAGGTATATTTCGATGGAGTCCCGCGCCTGTGCAGGGCCATTGGATGCTACTGCTTTCAGCCAGTTCTGGCCGGATTGCAGCTGCGACATAATAAGCATGTACGACATGGAAGTGCTGGCCTGCTGCGAAAGCAAGGTGCTGTTTATGTAAAGGGCCAGGTTTGTATTTCCAATTGCGGATAAGCATACGGGCAAGGTGGTACTTTGATTTAGGATTGTTTGTTTTGAAGCGGGATTTCCAAACCTTACATGCATTGCATTATCATAAACAGGGACGGTGATATCGGAACCGTCGGCATTCCTCTGTTCAAGGTAGGAGCCGTTACTTTGAACCACATCACTCCTGAATACGAAAACCATCTTCCGGATGGTTTCTGACAAAGGAACCCCGTAATAACTTCTCGGGGTGTTAATGATCAGGCTGTATAGGTTTTGTGAAATACGGGTGAGTTTGGTCTGGGGAGTATTCACACCCCAACTGCTTTTAACATAGCGCCAGTCGCTTGCACTGCTGCTTAAATTAGTGAGGACTGCAGTATGCGCATATACATCGCCTGTATAATTAAGCAGTGCTGCATTTCCCTTGGTAGCATCAAAATAGACGGTAACACTTTCATTGTCATGTGGCATTAAAGGACTACTGTACCCTGCACCGTTAAAGGAATTACAATCGATGTTGAATCCAACGGTAAGAACGCCACTTACATTTGATGTCCCGTTCCAGAAACCACCGGTACCTGCTGCGAATCCTCCATAAACAAAATCGAAGTTATTAAGAGTGTATCTTGTTGCATAATAATAGGTTCCGTTTTGGGTCATGGCTGCTCCAAGGTTGGCAACGAATTCGTCATTGTTACCGCTGGGACCGTAGTAAGTTGCAGGAATCCAATTGGTCCATGTTGCAGGATCAGTGTTGCTGCTGCTGTATCCAACCCATGCCTGGAGCGATGGAAAGGGTGTAGCGCCACCTGTGTATCCGTTTATCCATACCTGCCCATATACATTGAATGGCTGGCCGGGTTCTATTGTCTGGCTTCCGGGCCATTGAAGGTTTGCCCAGTTTATTGTTACTGATACTGTGGAAACTGTAACAGTCCATGTTTTGGTAGTTGTGCCATTTTCTGCGGTAACGATATAACTGAACGGGCTTGAAAAGTTCTGGGCCGTGCCACTCATCGGATTGATGGAAGCCCCTGAAGAAACAGTGATGGCAGGCGTAAGGCTGGTAAGAGCAGTACCATATGCGACTTCAATGTTTACAGTTGCAGAGGCAGAATTGATGGTAGCCGCTGAAGTTTGCTGCGGAAGCGAAAAAGAGAGGATATTCGCTTCGCTACTCAGGCCACTTATAGAATAGCTATAATAACTCCCTGAGTTATTGTTGAATTTGAGGGTATAAAGGTCAAAATTGGCATTTAGCCCATCAACAGTTGATGAGAAACCGTAATACCGTACTGTGGTCCCGGCCCCCTGCCCTGGAATTGTAGCTGTCCCTGAACTACTGGTCATTGAAAATGCAACTACCTCAGAACTTGCCCAATTATCAATTGAATATCGTAAATAAAACTTTTCCTGCAACGATGGAATTGCACTTGTGGTTAGTACAACATTTACTGCCTGGTTTTGAAGAACACCGGAAGGGACTGAGAGGGTAGCAAGGCTGACTGGCTGGGCGCTTGTTTCCATAAATATGGCTTCTGTGTTCACATAGCCGTTGTCTTTCCAGTTCATGGTGTACCATTTCCCATTGGCAAGGGTTATCGTATTATCAGTGCCTTGCTTGGTATAGGTTTGAAGGCTGTTCATTGCAACTGCTACACTTCCCCATTTATTTGCCCAGTAATTGGATGAGGGGCCGCTGGAAAAAACCCAGTTATAAGTTCCGCCAACCAAATCACCTCCGGAGGCCGCCACGCTGAAACTGGTTTGCCAACGGGCTGTTCCGCTGGATATTTTAACCACCCTTCCACCCGGTACCTGGGTACTGCTGGCCAATGCAAGGTTTGTTGGCGGGTTACTCCAACTATTCCATGCTCCAGGCATGCTGAGCCCTTCGGGTTCATAGATCTGTGCTTTGGATAATGTGGAGGTAAAAAATCCGGCGAGTAGGAATAGGATAAAAAGCAATAGGAAAGATCCCCTGCTATGAGGTAGAGATTTTTTCATACAAGATCGAAAAATAAATTTGGTAAATCGGGTTGGGTTTCCATAGCAAATATAATATCAAATATTTACCGCAATCGTTTGCACAATTTCGAAAAAGTATAATTTTTTTCCGAAAGGAATCAAACAGGTTCATTTCCAGTCCTCATTGACGCTTTGAAACCATTATTATCATTGATAATCATGCACATTTGAGTTTATTAAGATATGCACATTCCCTATCAGACGACAGGCTGGCTTATGGCAATTTTATTCAAATTGTATGGAAATTTATATTAGTTTTAACCTGCAATAAGGCTTTTTTGAAGCAGAAATTGTTGTTTTATTTAGATGTTTGTTCCGGTTTTGATGGGGAAAATAATTTTTACATAGCCAGGAGTTTTTACCCGGAGTATCCCGCATCCCGGAATATGAGTTATATTGCAATCTGAAAATTCATCACACTGAATATTAAGAGACTGTCTAAAAATACTATTTCCCGAAGAATTCAGGAGTCAGAAGCCAGAATCCAGAATAATTTTCCAAATAATGGGCACATTTTTAACTATTCTGACTCCTGGATACTGAATTCTGAATTCAATTTGTAATACATTTTGAGAATTTTAGACAGTTTCTTAAAATTTAAGATTAAAAGGAATGGCTTTAAATTCAATACGGAAATCCAAACTGCTTGTCATTGCCTTTTTACTGAGCAATGCTATCTCCGTTTACTCATCTGCACAATCCCATGATATATCAGTTTCCATCCATATCCGAGGAGTGTATGAAAGCAAGATAAGCCTGCTTGGCATGACTCCTGCAGGAACGATGAAACCTTTTACTGATGTTCCAGGGGTAAAAAACGGGGAAACGACAAAATTGTTGGTTCCAAAGGATAAACTTCCCGGGGAGTTTGTGCTTCGTTTTGATTATAAGGAGAAGAAGGAAAGCACCCCTTATCCTTCCGAAAAGAGCCTGATGATCAACGACCAAGACCTGGAGTTATGGGTACAACCGATGGCCTGTAATAATTCCGACAGTACGTGGTTCCAGGAAGGGGAGAGGGAAAATGCTGCCTTTGTGGCCTTCTCAAAAGAAAATGGCCAAAAGAAGGAAAAACTGGGAGTGCTGCAGCAATTCCTCATGAACTATGACGAACCTAAATCGAAGTTCTACCAGCAGGGAACAGAAGAATATGAAAAGCGCAGGCAGGCATACAATCAATGGCTCGACAACAGGGTAAAACGGGACAGGAAGCTTTTTGTGAGCAGTATGTACATGTTTCACTATGTTCCCCAGATTTCATGGGAAGGGAGTGAAACCGACAGGCTTATTCATGTTATCGATCATTATTTCGACGGCATCGATTTCAACGACCCGATCATAATCAAAACCACCCAGTTGAACGAATGGATGAACAGCTTCGTGAACCTGCATGGACAGATGTCCACCACGGTGGCCTTGAGGGATTCATTGATCCCGGTAGCGGCCAGGACCGCCATCGAAAAGGCAAGGCAAGGGAATCCGCAGGTATATGGCTGGATGGTTGATTATTTTTACAGGGGCTTTGAAAGCAACAATATTCCGGCTGGCATGAAAGTGCTTCAACCCTACCTCGATGACCCCAATTGCCTTACATCCAAACGTATGGAAATAGAACGCAGGCTGCAGGGAATGCAAACCCTGGTTGCCGGAAGCCAGACTCCTGGTTTTGAATTGAAGGATGCTGCTGGTTCACTTTTCAATCTTTATGATTTTAACCCCGGCACCCAGGAAATACTCCTTTTATTCTGGTCAGCCGACTGCAACCACTGCGTGCAAACGGTTGATGCAATTTATCCCTGGTTAGAGCAATATGAGAACAAGAAGAAAGTCTCGGTTGTAGCAGTGAGCCTGGATGAAACGACAACGGAAATACCCAAATGTGACCTGAAGATTCCGCAGTTGAGCGGTTGGAAACATATGCGAGTAGCCGAGGGAGTCCGGTCAAAAGTAGCCAATGATTATTTTATACTTGCCACCCCAGTGATGGTTCTGCTTGATGCAAAAACCAAGAAGATAATTGCCTTGCCAAATACCCCACAGGAGTTAAAGTCAGCTGTAAAATAAATCCGGGTGATACAGTGCAGGATTTTTCATTTTTCAAAAAATAAATCCTTTGCTCACCTCATCCAGCAGTTTCATATCTTCTGCAGACAGACTGAATTTCATGGCTCCTGTATTTTCTTCTGCATGCCTTGCCTTGGTGGCTCCGGGAATAGCCACTACTGTATCGCCGTGAAAATGGATCAACCAGTTGAGTGCTATTTGCGAAGGAGTTACCTCGTATTTCAAGGCAAGCTTTTTCACCAATTCTGCCACAGGCCGACTCTTTTCAATCCCTTGCGGTTTGAATAGAGAAGAATATTTGCGAAAGCCAATGTTTTTCAATATTTCCGGGTTATCATGGAATTTGCCGGTAACCATGCCTTGAGCCAATGGCGAGTAAGCTATGATGGTAATCCCAAGTTCTTTGGCAGTTTCCAGTACCCCATTGCTTTCGATCTTCCGGTTAAGCAGGCTATACTGCACCTGGTTTGAAAGCAGGCTGATCCCCGATTTTTGAAGAGTTTCCCAGGCAGAGCGCATCTTTGAAGCTGAAAAATTGCTAACTCCTACGTGTCTGATCTTCTTAGCCTGAACAATCTTTGCCATGGCTTCCATTTCCTTTACCTCGGACGAAAAGCCGTAGGGCTGACGAACCTGGTAAAGGTCAATCGAAAATGGACTTAAACAATCCAACCGTATATCAATTGTGTTGATTATGCTGGAGGCCCATCGGAACATTGGCCACCACTTGGTAGCAATAAGCACGTCTCCGGGTTTCTTGCCCAGTGCAAGCAGCGATTTTGCAAGCATTTTCTCCGAAGCACCCTGCCCATATACCTCTGCGGTATCAAACCAGTTTATGCCTCCCTCCAGGCTTGTCTTTATAATATCCATGATTACTTCATCCTCAAGCGAAGGCCAGAACTTACCTGCTAAATTGCCCCGTTTGCTGAATTGCCAGCATCCCAGCCCAATGGGTGTGATTTGTAAATGGGATTTTCCGAGGAATCTCAGTGCAATTTGATTTTCCATTTTGATAAATTATTGAATATAAATGAATAATGCCTTTCAATACAAAGGTACGGATTAGTTCATCCATAAATGGATGCTTAAACCGGGTATAAACAGGAAGCCGGGTTCGCTTAATTTTAGCTAAAAGACGAAAGAGGCTGCCTCAAAAGAGACAGCCTCCAGCTATTATATCAAACTGTTATGGTAATTTTTATACTTCTTATCAGAAGGGCAGCGCCGCTCCAACAAATGCCGCGTTATTATTATCAACCACGATCATATCGCTTGCATCGATGTTGCCGGATCCGTCCACATCAGTAGGCAGGTAACCGGTTACAAAGGCAGCGTTATCATTATCAACTGCGATCATATCAGTTGCATCAATGCCTCCATCCTGGTTTACATCTCCTGAATATATAACAGCTATACCAGCCACATCTTTCATGTTAGATCCAAATGCCTGGGCAATGCCGGTACTAAAATCGTAGCTTATGCTACTACCGGCAAAAGAAACGGGGCTGAGAGTCGAAGTGGTTATACTGTTCCGGTGCTTAATGTAGATATAATAAGAACCGCTATGAATTGCAGGGACAGTTCCACTGATTGTTCCTGCTGTGCTGAGATCCAGGTTGTTGAGGCCGTAAACGAGAGATCCTGTTGAAGCATCACGCAATTCAACAGTCACCTGGTCGGCAGTAGTTCCAGGGAACTGATCGCCGGCGCTTCCCTGGGCCTTGTTCATAGTACCCGAACCAGCATATAATCCTTCAATGAAGAGCTTGATATCCAGGGTCTTGGTAGCTTCAGTAACAGTCAGAACTCCGGAAGCATTGCTGGTGCCGTTCCAGAATCCGCCGTTGAAACCTCCGTAAAGGAATGAGCCGTTGCCAAACTGGAAGCGGCTTGCATAATAGTAGACACCTGCGGTCGTGATCGCGCTTCCAAGGTCAGCTTTAAACTCGTCATTATCGTATGACTGCCCGGAGAATGGAGCAGGGACCCAGTTGGTCCAGGAACTTGGATCTGTGTTGTCGGTACTATAACCTATCCATGCCTGCAAACCATAGGCAGCTCCTGCTGCTGCAGTTATCCCGTTAGGAATATAAGCCTGTGCATATACATCGTAACCGTCACCAACGGTGATGGCACCCGATGCAGGCCATTGAACATTTGCCCAATTAATTGCGCCACTCCAGGTATCATTCACTGTCATATTGTTTGATACTACAACTGACCGGTTCAGCCCGCCTGCCCATTCACCACCGCCCCAGCCGGCATTCAGGAAATATTTGTATTCATAGGTCCCGGGATCTAAAGCCAATGTAATGGTGTAATTAAGTGTTGTTCCCACTTGCGTCATTGCCATAGCAGGATTGGTACCCGGTTCATTCCAGAAGGCAGCTGGGAAACCACCTGCCAGATATACCAGGTCCGTTCCGGGTATGAACCCGGATGCTGTGGACATGTCAACGGTCAATGTCAGGTTTTTCGTGGTAACCACTACTCCGCCGGCAAATTCATCTGCACCGGCATCCGGCGCTGTTGCAGGCTGACTGGGGTTGTCAGGATACCCTGTTTCAGGGAATCTTGGATTTCCGTCAAAGTCATCAATAATAGCAGGGCTCGAAATTATCGATCCACCGCTTTCACATAAAGTTGTGACGCCCGATTGGATATGGAGGTCATATGGAGCTGATGAGCTATTTATGAATGGAGGCATCTCTGTAAAAGAAACAGCATCCGAAGGAGTAACATAAGCCTGGAAGTCAGGCAGTGTCAGGTACGGGGTTGTTCCATCATAATAAACCATATTATTCTGTCCGGGAGTACCGGCATAGAAATCATTGTTGTTCGAAAGGGGTGAATAAGTGCCGATAGTTGAGGTGCTTCTCCTGTAAGCCACAGTGTACCCGCTGGCCCCGGGAGTGGAAGCATTCACAAATAAATTATTGCTCAGGATGGTGGTAGGTACACTTCCTGCATAAACAGCGGCAGAGCCAAAAGTGGTACCGGTACTTGCCGCATTGAGGAATATAGTGTTGAAATACACATTGTTGGTTGATCCTCCAGTAAGATAGAGGCCGCAAACCGCAGGATTATTTGTAGCGGCATTGGCCTGAAGATCGGAAATGAAGTTGTTGTATATGGTAATGTTGGGCGTACTGCTATTATTGATCCCGTATACAAGAGAACTTGCCGTGCTTCCATTATTGCTGCTGATGTTGTAGAGATTGTTTTTATAGACAGTAACATTGGTCCCAAGAGCCGAATAAATGCCATATACTGTTCCCCCGTTTGCGTTGCAGTTATGCAGTTCGTTCAAGTAGATACTGGCGTTTGTTGAACCCTGGTTATGAATGAGGGTTAGCGCCCCGGCTCCTGAATTTGAAATATTGTAGACCTGGTTATCATATATACTCACATTTACTGCAGAGGCTTCTGATCTGATCACACTTTGAGCTCCTGTTGTTCCAAGTGTGAAGCCGGAAAAGGTGTTCTTGTATATATTGACATTTTCGGCAGCTGCGCTATTGAGGATGCCGTATAATGGCCCTGAAGCTGTTGCTGTTGTTGAAGTGCAGTCTTTAATGATGTTATCATGGAAGGAAATAGTGTTGGAAGCAGCCGTGCCGCCAAGAAGGTTCCAGATGCCATAGGTGCTTTGCGAAGTGGTGGTAACGCTGGCAACAGAAATATAATTGAATGCAATTTCTGCACTAGAACTCACCCCGGTCTGAAGCAGTATCCCTGCCAGGCGGTTGGCAGACCCAGTGCTATTGGCAATGGAATCATTCATTACTTTCACCTGGTCCTGGTTTGTAGCATATACCCCATATGCAGCAGTATTGGCTCCCCCAAAATAAAATATCCTGTTTTTCCCGGCACCAACCTGTCCGATTTCATTGTTATGGTCATAAAGGGCATATGGAGTAGGCGCGGCAAAACCATTCAGCGAAATTCCGATATACACATTGCTGATGGTGTTATTGATAAAAACGCAATCATTGCAGGCATCAGTAGTGGTTGTAATAGTGAGGCTGGTAGTCGCAGTAGCAATGTGGTTGCCGGAGTATATCCCGATGGCTTTGGTGTTTGTCCTGTTAAGCGTGATTGCACAACCACTGATTGTAACGTGCTGGCATCCGTCAAAAGGAGCTGAGTTCTGCTTTTTTACCAGGGCATAGCCCCATTCTATAGTGGACTGGGCAGAAGCATCGATATCCAGTTTTTCAAATGTAACATAATCAGTCCCAGCCAGTATGATTCCAGCATCTGTTGTGGCAGCAGAACCAGTAGAAACAAGGATTTTCGGATTTGCTCCTATTTGTGCAGGATTCATTTTAAAGGTAATTGGAAATGAAGAGCTGGCAGTTGGAACCGCAATGATAAGGCTTAGCGCTGATTCTGTATAACCGGCATCAATGAGAAATTCGCAGGGGCCGTCTACACCATTGATGTTCAGATCGGTAAATGCCGCAGAAATAGTGGCATACGTTGCCCCGGGAATGGTAAAGGTGCCTGAAATGGGCACAGCTTTTGTGAGTAAGCCCACCATTAGCAGGCAAATGATGAAGGTAATCTTTTTCATGGGTTTGGGTTTTGGGTTTTGGTTGATGGATGTTCTTTCGTGTTATAAGTTATTCGTCATTGGTTGTTAAATCATTATAAGATAGGTAAGGCAGGTACCGGTTGTTTGGACAGTATGGAAGATGAGATAGTAAACTTTCGGGGAAAGTGGAAGTTAAAAGAGAGAAATGAAACAGAAAGGGGAATTATCCGGAGACCTAGTTGGGGGTATCAGACATGGCCAAACAACTTATCAAATGTAAGAAAAGAAATTGGAATGGGAAATGATAAAAATTTAGTTTAATGGGGAAAAAATAGTATTACATAGTTTGTCATTGATTATGTTTAATGCAGATTATGTCAATTAGCTAATGGCTCAACATCAAATGGATTAGTGGCTCACTCACATAAGAGTATCCGTTTATTAAATATAGGTTACTCTATGTGTTACTTATGGAAACACAAACGCCAGCTATTTACATGCTGGCTTTCCTTGACTTATTATCTTGTATTAGAGGAGTAACACATTGCTTTCATAAACTAAAAAAGAGGCAATCTTAAACTAAGATGCCTCTTTTTTCATTCCTGAGATTGCGAGATTCTTACAAAACATTTGTAAGTATCAGATAATCAACCTACTTTTGTCGGAGTGGTCAGACTCGAACTGACGACCACTTGCACCCCATGCAAGTACGCTAGCCAACTGCGCCACACCCCGAGCATTTGAGAACGCAAAAGTAAATATTATTTCTGTAAATAGTAAAATGAAATTCAATATCCCATCAAAAGAATGGCTTCCTGCAAGTTGGTGCGCTAAAAATGACCTATTTAGGCTATTGACGAGCTATGAGTTTCACTTATTTTTGTTATATTAAACTTGATACAGCAGATTCAATATGGACCGAAAGTATTAATAGTAAAGTTCATTCTGTCCATTTAAACTCTCAATAAATCAAATAGTTGCAGAAAAAATCATAGTATGAAAAAGTTGTTCGTTTTGCTTCTGAGCGCTATTATGCTCGTATTGTATTTTTCGTGTGAAAAACTTGAGGAGGATCCCGGTGTTTTGAACGGGGATCAGTCCCCGATGGGAGAAGTAGGTGTTACAGTGTCTTCCAGCTCGGTTGAGATTGCTGGCGTTAGTAATTTCTCTGCTACAGTAACAGCACTTGAGAAAGGTGTCTCAACTTACAGCGGACAGGCTACCGTTACGAACCAACTACTTAAGAACCTGTTATCAAATATACCGGAGATCACCATTAACGGAGACCAGGTTTCGTCCACCAATGTCAAATTCAAATCAACCACAGAGGGAATTGAATTTTTAACGGGGCCCTCAGCTGGTATTTGGGTCAAGTACGGATCATCGGTAGGGGATACCTACCCGATAGGTTCAACGGGTAAGGTCAGGACCGTAGTTGCAAAAACAGGTGTCGATGACTATTCCTATGGCTTTTTCCTGATCAAGGTTATTAAGGTTGAAGAGAATCCAAATTTCCTCAAGGCTGGCGGAATTTCGAAGATAACATACATTGCCAATCACAAATTTGGGCTTGTAGGAATCGTATTTACATTCGATGATGGAACTTCGGCTTCTTATCCTGTATATATGTCCGCTCAAAACGGCTAATCGTTACTGAACCAACACGCATCGCATGAGATATCTGACGATACTGGGTAAAAAACAGAAAATTCCAAAATATCCTCATCATAAAGATTACGTTTACCGGAGTCACCGGTTCTTTGAAGCAAGGAGCCTCTATTCCCTTTTGGCTATCAACGGCTTATATAAGGCGATCAGGCGATTCTGGCTCCAGAGGAAATATAAAATAGCCATACCCTATAACCTGCTGATCGATCCGACCAGCGCTTGTAATATCAAATGCATCGGCTGTTGGGCTGCTGATTATGACAGGAGCAGCAAGATTTCCTTCGAAAAACTGGACGAAATTCTCACAGATGCCAGGAAACTGGGGGTGAGTGATATTCTTTTCAGCGGAGGTGAGCCGCTTATGAGAAAGGAAGATATCCTGAAACTTTGCAGGAAACATAATAAATTACCTTTTGCCCTGTTTACGAACGGCACGCTCATCGATGATGCCTTTGCTGAAGAAATGGCCCGCCTGGGAAATATGAATGTATTTATCAGTATCGAAGGTTTCCGTGATGCCACTGACTTCCGAAGGGGTAAAGGCACATTTGATAAAGTAATTGCTGCGATGGATATCCTGAAGAAGCATGATATTGGCTTTGGGTTTTCAGTCTGCTATAACTCCCGTAATTGGAAAGAGATTTGCAGTGATGAATTCCTGGATTTTACGCGTGAAAAGGGAGCCTGGATAGGATGGATGTTCAACTATATCCCTCTCGGCAAAGGAGCAGATACTGAACTTTGCACAACTGCAGAACAGCGGGCTTTTGTGAAACAGAAGGTCGATTCATACATGAAAAGACACAAATTTACGATCATCGACTTTGCAAACAACGGGCATATGGCATTTGGCTGTGCAGGGGCCGGCCATGGATTTGCACATATCAATGCAAACGGTGATATGGAGCCTTGTGCTTTTTTTCATTATTCGGATGTCAATATCAATGAAATGTCACTCCGGGAAGCTCTGGCTTCTCCCTTTTTCAGGCATTACAGGAAAACCAGGCCCTTCTCGGGGAATCCGCACCGCCCATGCCCGATTATGGATGTGCCCGAAGTGCTGAAGGTCCTGTCAGAAAGTCCGGGAGTCCGCTCAACTCATTTGCAGAGCCCTGAAACTATGCAGCAACTGTCTGAAAAAACGAGGGCCATTGCTGAAGGCTGGAAGCCGGTAGGGGATGATTTCCTGAAAAAAATGCCTGAAAAGGAAAAAAGGAAAATAAGGTTACTGGAACGGTTAATATTATATAAAGAGCAGGAGGATATTAACAGTTAAAGAGCTTACGGAAATATTAAATTACATGAAGAATATGCTTTTGCCTTATCCCTGGAAAATCGTGGGATGGTTCCTGGTACTTTCGGGAACCATCCTGGCCACACTATACATAACGATCGATTTCAATTTCAAAATGCCCATATTCGCTTTATTTTCTTCATTCCTTGAAACCCGGATGTTTGTGACCTTCAGGACAAATGTGGCAGATGAGTTGATCATGCTGTTGCTTGTTTCCGGCTTCGGGTTGGTTGTTTGCTCCAGGGAAAAAATCGAATCGGCCACTCTTGACTCAATCCGTGGCATTGCCTTGAATAAAACCATGATCACAAATACTATTTTCATGGTATTTTCTATCCTTTTTATTTATGGAAGCGGGTTCATCGCAATCCTGGTCCTCAACCTGTTTTCGCCTGCTATCATCTATCTTTTATTTTTCTATTACCTGAAGCGTAAAGTTCTGGATTGATTGTTTATTGATGAGTCTCAGTCATTTTGTCAGCAACTGACATGCTATTTCCTGATAAATTTATCCTTTTCCGTCTTGGTATAATATATGTCATGCTTGGGTAAATCCTTATTTTTACATACTGAATAATCCATAATAATCAATTCATGAGTACTGAAAATAAAACACTTGAATGCCTGATTATCGGTTCGGGCCCTGCTGGATATACTGCTGCCATTTATGCTGCCCGTGCCGATCTTAAACCGGTTGTTTATACCGGCCTTCAAATGGGGGGGCAGTTGACCACAACCACCGAAGTAGACAACTTCCCGGGATATCCAAAGGGAATAACCGGTCCTGAATTAATGGAAGACCTGAAACAGCAAGCTGAACGTTTTGGTTCCGATATCCGCTTCGGAATTATTGATGAGGTGGATTTTTCAAAACGCCCCTTTAAAGCCATTACCGATGATGGTAAGGAGATACTTGCTGAAACTGTTATTATTGCCACAGGTGCTACAGCTAAATGGCTGGGAATTGAATCGGAAAAAAAGTACAATGGGAATGGCGTTTCTGCATGCGCTACCTGCGACGGCTTTTTCTTCCGCGGACTGGAGGTTGCTGTGGTAGGAGGTGGTGACACAGCCTGCGAAGAGGCTTCCTACCTTGCAAAGATGACTAAAAAAGTCTATATGATCGTCCGCAGGGATGAGCTTCGTGCTTCCAAGGCCATGCAATATAGGGTGATGACTGCTCCCAATATTGAGATACTTTGGGATTCATCCACAAAGGAAATACTGGGTGATGGAAAGGTCGTTACCGGGGCATTGATCGGGAACAATAAAACCGGGGAACTGCGAGAGATCAAAATAGAAGGATTTTTTGTTGCTATAGGGCATCAACCCAACACTGAAATGTTCAAGGGCAAGATTGAACTGGATGAGCTAGGATATATAAAAACCATCCCGGGAAGTACCCGCACCAATATTGAAGGCGTTTTTGCTGCCGGCGACGTACAGGATCACGTTTATCGCCAGGCGGTAACTGCAGCCGGAACTGGTTGTATGGCAGCCATTGAAGCTGAAAGGTGGCTGGCTACTCAGGGATGATTTAGTTATACAGGGAGTTTCGTTGACGAGGAGAGGGCGCGAATAGGATTAGGAGGGCGCGATAGGGGAATACTCCAAAAGGAGAGAGTGCGATGGGGAGAAGGCGATGAGAGGAATATTTTTTATTAAATTATTAATTTGTAGATATAAGAATGATTGTATCACACAAAGAACTGCAAGTCTATAAGTTGGCTTATAGACTTGCAATAGAAATTTATGAAATAACAAAATCTTTTCCAATTGAGGAAAAGTTTTCTCTGACAAGCCAAATAAGGAGAAGTTCTCGGTCAGTATGTGGAAACCTGGACGAAGCTTTCCGAAAACGCAGGTACGAAAAAGCTTTTGTTGCTAAACTCTCTGACTCTGAAGGCGAAAGCGCTGAAACTCAGACTTGGCTCGATATAGCAAAGGATTGTGGAAATATCAATCAAGAAGTTTGTGACAAATGCAATGATCAATATGACTGGATCATTGGAATGCTTGTAAAGATGATTAAAGCAACTGAAA
>Ga0079306_1001110_pt1 | contig 19539 bp, 11 predicted proteins | sample Methanotroph_Enr_FD_79181 | JGI IMG/M metagenome (GOLD analysis project Ga0079306, IMG submission 79181) | Enriched soil microbial communities from Old Woman Creek wetland in Ohio, USA - Methanotroph_Enrichment_5 | ecosystem: Environmental > Terrestrial > Soil > Wetlands | place: USA: Ohio...
AGAAGGCGTTCAACTGAGCGCCCTCCCCCCCACGAGGCTACCTTCGGGCAGCCTGCTCTTTCCTCGCGTCACCGGCAATCCCAAGCTCAACTCCGTAAAACTCGTCGCCTATGAACTCGGCTACCGTGCCCAGGTTTCAGAAACCTTCTCACTGGACTGCGCCCTCTTCTACAATCGATATGACGAGTTGGTGGTGCCCGTGCCCCAGTCCATCCGAGGCGGCTTCGCCCCGGGGACCGCTTTCTTGCCGCTGCTTTTAGAAGACAGGATGGATGCCGAGACCTACGGGGCGGAGCTCGGGGCCGACTGGCGCCTTGCAAAGTGGTGGCGGCTCTACGGGACCTACAGTTTTTTGGAAATGGACCTGGATCCCGACCCGGGCTTGCCCGCAAGTACGCGGGATGCCGCAAAGAGCGCCGAGGGGCGCAGCCCACAGCACCAGATCTTCCTGCAATCCTCCTTTGATCTCCCCCGGAACGTGGAGTTCGACATCATGGGCCGTTTTGTCGACAGACTGCCCGGGTTTGATCAGGAGGTCCCGTCCTACGTTTCCCTGGACGCCCGCGGGGCATGGCGCCCGCGAAAGGATCTCGAGATTTCTATAGTGGGGCAGAACCTGCTGGACAACCACCATCCGGAATTCGGGGTCTCCTCCGTAATAGCCGCTCCGATTGTCGAAATCCGGCGCAATGCGTACGCAAAGATCACGTGGTGGTTTTGAGATGCGGCGGGTCGCGTTGGGCATAGGCATGCTTTTGCTGGGGTACACGCCACTGTATGCCGAGGCAACTGAGTACCAGATCAAGGCGGCGATGCTGGCCAACTTCGCCCTCTTCGTCGAATGGCCCCAAGCGGCGTTCTCGACGCCAGACAGCCCGTTCGTGGCCTGCGTGCTGGGCGTCGACCCGTTCGGGCCGTTTTTGAAACATGAGCTGGGCGAGCGCGTAGGGAGTCATCCCGTGGAAATCCGCTATCTGGAAAAAGCGGAAGCCGCCCCGGAGTGCCACATCGTCTTCATCAGCCGTTCCGAAGAGCAACGGCTGAAAAAGGTGCTTACCTCGCTGCACAACAAAAGCGCGTTGATCGTGAGCGATTGCAGCGACATCGACGAATTCTGCCGCGACGGGGGGATGATAGGGTTCGTAATGGAGGGGCATAAAGTGCGGTTCGACTTGAACGCCGATGCCGCGGCGAAGGCGGGTCTCATAATCGACTCCAAACTGAAGCGGGTGACGGGTTCTACCGAATGCGGAGAAGGACGCTAACATGTCGGCATTTCGCAAGATCAACGACTGGCCCATTCAGCGCAAACTGCTGCTGATCATACTGTCGACGGTCGTTGTTTCCTTATTGTTGGTGACGGCAGGTATCACCGCCTACGAACTTGCGACCTACCGAAATCGTCTGGCGCAGCAAATGACCGAGGTGGGCGGCTTCATCACGGCAAACAGCGCACCGACACTGGCGTTTGACGATGCGCAGACGGCGCAGGAAATATTGCTCACCCTAAGGGGTACTCCGTCCGTTGCAGTAGCCGCCCTGTACACCACCGATAGCCGGCTTTTTGCCACGTATGTCCGCCCGGGGCGACCGGCAGTCACTGTGCCACCGGTGCCCGGTCCTTTGGGGGCACGGTTCGTCGGCCCTCAACTGGAACTGGCCAGTGCGATTCAAAAAAAAGGGCGTCGCCTGGGTACGCTCTATTTGCGCGCCGACATGGCTACCGTGCGTGAACGTCTGACAGGTTATGCCGGCATATTGATGGTGGTTTCACTGGCGATTGGTGCAGGCGCGTTTCTGTTCCAAAGATTGCTCAGGCGGTTAGTTTCCGAGCCCCTCCTGCGGCTCTCCAGGATGGCGGAAAGCATCGCCGGCGGAGATCTCACTACCCATGTCCCGGTGGAATCGGCAGATGAGATAGGCCAGCTTGCGGAGGCCTTCAACCACATGACGACCGAACTGGCACATTCGTATGCCGGGCTGGAGATGCGCGTCCGGGAAAGGACGGAGAATCTGGCACGTGCACTGCAGGAGCTTCGTATCGAAACAGAGGAGCGCATCCACGCGGAGGAAGAACTCAGGAAGGGAGAGCGACTGCTTATCCAGCAAAGCCGCCAGGCGGCCATGGGGGAGATGCTCGGGAACATCTCCCACCAGTGGCGACAGCCTTTGAACCTCTTGGGTTTAAAGCTTCAGGAGCTGGGGCTGTCCTATAAGCACGGCAGGTTCAGCGAGGAACTCCTTAACGACAACATTGCGAAGGCGATGGATATAATCCAGCACATGTCGCAGACCATCAACGTTTTTCAGGATTACCTGACACCGAACAAGGAAAAATCGCAGTTCAGCGTCGATCAGGTCGTCGCGAAAACGATCAGTCTCATCGAGGAGAATTTCAAGAATCAAAACATCCGCATACACATCGTTTCAACCGGAGACACGCAGATCAACGGCTTTCCAAACGAATACGGCCAGGTTCTCTTGAACCTGTTCATGAACGCCAAGGATACCTTCCTTGCGCATCCAGTAACCGATGCACAGATAACAGTGCGCTCGTGGACCGAACAGGGAAGGTCCGTCACGACGGTAACCGACAACGCAGGAGGCATCAAAGAGGAAATCCTCGACAAGATATTCGATGCCTACTTTACCACCAAGGAGTTGGGAAAAGGAACCGGCGTGGGGCTTTTCATGTCAAAAAACATAATCGAGCACAACATGGGAGGCCGCATCTCGGCCCGTAACGTCAACGGCGGTGCAGAATTCAGGATCGAGGTCTAAGATGGCGACACGCCCGACACTCCCCTCTCTCTCCTTAATGATCGTGGAAGACGACAAAGCGGCCTGCGAAATACTGGCCCGCATGATCGGCCTGGAATTCCCCGATTTCACCGTTTACACCGCGGAAAACGGCCTGAAAGGCCTGGAGATCTTCAGGGAACATAGCCCCAATGTCGTCATCACCGACGTCAACCTGCCGGTGATGGACGGCTTTGAATTGGCGTGCGAAATCAGGTCGATAAATGCCAACGCGACGTACATCGTGTTGACCGCGTACAACGATCCGACAATCTTCCAGAAGTTCAAGGACATGGGCGTCTGCGCCTACCTGCTGAAGCCGATCAATTTCAAAGAACTCTTCGCGACGATTGAAAGATGCCGTGTCGAGAGCATTGCCGCCCCGAGCTAATTCCGTCCTTCACACGCATCATATGGCGCTCCCCCCCCAACGTTCATCGAGTCATACGCCCCTTCGGGAACGGATGACAGAGAAAAAGCGCATAAAAAAAGGGAAAAGGCACTTAGCTGTAATAGCTAAGTGCCTTGTTATGTTTAGGTTTCGGGGACAGGATTGGAACCTGTGCACGTGTGGATTTCCTACCCATGCGACAAGACAACGAGCAGTTTAAGAGTTTACAAAATCTTCGGGCACTGTACGGCACACGGGTCACACACTCCTGGACAGGGTTCAATATGCACCAGGATTTGACTGTAGGGCAATTCTTTCTCTATGTCGGCAGAGATTCTGTGGGCAAGATTATGACCTTCTTCCACGGTCATCTGTTTTGGCACCACCAGATGCATGTCGAGGTGCCGGACATGGCCAGATTTACGGGTGCGCAACTTGTGGTACTCGATGTATTGGCCAGCGAAGCGTTTCAACACGTCGTGAATCAGCGATTCCTCGTCATCGGGGAGTTTGACATCCAGAATATGAAAGAAAGCGGTTTTGGTGAGATCCCAGGCGGCCTTTATAATCATACACGCCACGGCGATGGCGAAGATCGGGTCAAGCATCGCTATTCCCGTTAGTTTTATCGCAACCAGGCCACCGAGCACGCCGATGGAGGTATAGACATCCGTTCTCAAGTGCAGTCCATCAGCTTCAAGGGCGACCGAATCGGTTTTGATCGCCACGCTCAGCAGATGCCGGGATATAAGGTAATTAACCAGGGCCGAAACAGCCATCACAGCTGCTCCCATTCCTAAGCTCTCGATCTCGACCGTACCCGTCCGCAACTTGTGGACTGCCTCCCAAATGATATAAAAGGCAGCACCAAAAATCAGTACGGCCTCTATGGTGCCAGCCACATTTTCAATCTTGCCGTGACCGAAGCGGTGCTCGTCATCGGCAGGTTTTCCAGCCTCCCGGATGGAAAACCAGGCAATTAAAGCTGCCACGAGGTCAATCGCCGAATGCACGGCTTCGGAGATGACGCTGACCGATTGCATCATGATGCCGACGACAAGCTTTAGGACGACCAGGATGGTATTGGAAACTATTGACAGTTTTGCTGCTCTGTTCTTTGCCGCCCGCACTTCAGGTGCTTGAATCATTGAGATACTCCTGCTGCCGTTCATAATGGTTTCGTTTTTTCAGCTGCGTCTGGGTCTTGTCTGCCATGCGGGAGGAGTCGCCCCCTCCCGCGGACGTAACGTCGCTTAATCAAACAGCTCTGACAACCATGACTTTTTTCTGTGTTGGCCGTTCTGACTATAGCCATGATCATTATGATGTTCATTTTTGTAATGCTCTCGATGAGAGCCGCTCTGGTAGCTCTGAGGCCCCTGCTGCGCCTGCGTATTCATTGAGGACGCATATGGCCGCTCCACAATTTTATCCAGTTCCCCCCGGTCGAGCCAGACCCCGCGGCAGTCAGGACAGTAATCGATTTCCACTCCCTGACGTTCCGCTATTTTGAGGTCCACTCCTTTACATACTGGGCAGTTCATATCGTTTTTCTCCTTATAGGTAGATTGGCTGTCTATTATCACGGGGGCTTGCGCAGCGCTGGATCCGCTCCCGTACGCTTAGCACCATGCTTCCAGCCCAGGCAAACCCAGTGGCGAGAATGCCTCGTGCAGCTCGGATAACGACAATGGCTGGCCCCGGCAAAAAGATCATCGCGATACCGATTAGGATGGTATGCCGACCACTCCAATTGTCTGAGCGACGTACAATACAGTCAGCGTTTCTAAGTTACGGGCATCACAACGAATGGCGATATTTAACTGCGGAGTTTGATTTCGGGATAGTTCTTTGGGGGGACGAAAATCCGGTCCAACATGCGTGGCAGGGCAAGCTGAGGTTCATAGGACAACGCTTGGGAGATAAAACCGAGGTGAGGCGGCGTAATCGAGGATGCAGGAAGGTGGCCGGCACAACAGCAGGTCGCTTCGCAATTGTCGGAATCGTACTGCCCCGGACAATCATCGGCTTGTGCACATGCGACAATACTATTCTGATCACTTACAGAAAACTCGCCACAGGGGTGCCCGAAACAAAGAGCAGGGAGCAGCAGGTAGGCGAGGATGAGAAGTACCGATACGGTTTTCATGGTAAGGCCGCAAATACCCTGTTTTGCAATTAGCACCAGCGTTAGGACGTTTCAATTTACACCCTGCGCACTATAGAACAAACGGGGCAGAATGCAAGGTTTCATTGCCTGGAGCGCCAGGTTGGGGCACGGTTTTGCCCGCGCGCCGGATGCATCGGGGACGCAAGAGACCTGAATCAATGGGTACCTCTGGACATTTTGAAGAACTCGAACCAGATCATGCTCCCCACACCGGCAGTGACACATATGACAAGATCGATCGGATGTAGCAACGAGAATCGGAATATTTCTCGGAGAAAAGGGATTGTCAGGACGAGACTGAGAAAAACGACAGCACCGCCGGAAACCCACCAGACAGCAGCATTGGGAGCCCAGACGATCTTGCCGAATGTGCTGGTCCAGGAACGGTTTGTCATCATAAGCCCTAAGTTGGCGATGATGAGGGTCGTAAAGGCAAGGGTGCGGGCCTCAAGCCCACCCTGCCCACGGCTAAGGCAGATGCCAAACACAGCCAGAAGCATGGCTAGAACCCCCAACCCCTGAAGCGTGCTGAGCAAGAGGACACGGCTGCTGAAAAGCGGGTCCTTGGGATCCCGGGGCGGTTTGTTCATGGCTTCGGGCTCGGCTGGCTCCACCTCGTACACGATGGAACAGGCAGGATCGATTATCAAGTGCAGGAAGGCTATATGGATGGGCATGAATAAGAGCGGCCAGTTAAAAAGTACCGGTATGAGAGACATTCCGGCTATCGGAACATGGATGGCAAGGAGATAGGCCATGGCCTTCTTCAGGTTGTCGAAGATGCGGCGCCCCATTTTCACTGCACGCACGATGGAGGCAAAGTCGTCGTCCAGGAGCACGAAATCGGAGGCCTCGCGCGCCACATCAGTCCCACGCCCCCCCATTGCAATTCCGATATGCGCCGACTTCAGGGCCGGCGCATCGTTTACTCCATCTCCAGTCATAGCGACTATCTCGCCGTTCGCCTTGAGGGCCTGCACCAGTCGCAGCTTTTGTTCCGGGACCACCCTGGCGAAAATGTTAACCGTCATCATCCTGCCTTGCAGTTCTTCTTCACTCATAACGTCCAGTTCGGGACCGGTGATGACATCCTCCGGATGGGCCAGACCGATTTGCCGCGCAATGCTCCGTGCCGTGCCGGGATAATCGCCGGTGATCATGACCATTCTAATACCGGCCCGGTAGCAATCGCTGAGTGCAGGTGCAACGGTCGGCCTGACCGGGTCAGCTAACCCCACCAACCCGAGAAACTCGAAGTTGAAATCGTGCTGCCCGCCTGGCAGACCCGCCTCATGGAAGTACGAGCGGGCGACACCCAGCACCCGCAGTCCGTCGTCAGCCATCCGGGTCACACTTGCCATCATCTCTTGTTGCTGTGCCGTGCTGAAATGGCAGAGATCGGCGACCGCCTCAGGTGCACCTTTGGCCGCGATGACGTAGTCGGCCCCGTCCATGGCTCGCCAAACATGGGACATGGCAAGCAGTTCTGGAGACAAGGGGTATTCCTTTTCAAGGCGCCAATCGCCATGCAAGTGCTCGGTGTGGGCGAGATACTTTTCGCCGAACTCCTTGATTGCCCGTTCCATTGGATCGAAGGGGTCCCGCTGACTTGCGAGGATGCTGAATTCCACCAGATCATGAAAGGTGTCAGGCGGCGCGTCTTTGAAAAAATCACCGATGTTGCGTAACACCCCGTTGGCGTGCAGTGCCGTGACCGTCATCCTGTTCAGGGTCAAGGTGCCGGTCTTGTCCACGCAAAGGACGGTAGCCGACCCGAGTGTCTCAACCACAGGTGTGCTGCGTGCAAGAACCTGGGTGCGGGAAAGCCGCCATGCCCCCAGGGCCAGGAAGATGGTCAGGACCACGGGCAGTTCGTTGGGCATAACCGCCATGGCAAGGGTGAGCCCCGCCAGCACTCCTTCGAGCCAGGCGCCGCGAGTGATACCGTACACCAGGATGAGGAGAGCGCAAAGCCCGAGGACCGCAATGGCAAGATTCTTCACCAGGCGGCCGGTTTCACGCTGAAGCAGGGTCGGCTCCGTGGTGACCGTTTGCAGGGCCTTACCGATTTTGCCGATGGCACTTAGCTGCCCAGTGGCAACCACACTGGCGATTCCCGTACCTCGCACCACCAGTGTCCCGGAAAACACGAAGGGGATATCATCTCCTCCCGGCTGTACGGAAGGTGAAGACGCATGGCCTGGCACCTTGCGGACCGCGAGGGATTCGCCTGTTAATAGCGATTCGTCGGTTTGAAGGCTCGTGCAGTCAAGCACCAGGGCATCGGCGGGAACCCGGTCCCCTTCGGCAAGGACAATGATATCGCCGCGAACTACCTCACGACCCGCTATCCGTTGCTGGCAGCCGTCCCGGATAACCAATGCCCTGGGACTAGAAAGGTCCCGGAGAGCCTCCAGAGCCCTCTCGGTCTTGCTCTCCTGGTAAAGTGTTATACCCATGACAAAAAAGACAAAGGCCAAAAGCATCAGGGCTTCTTGCAGGTCGCCCACCATCAAATAGATGAGGCCACAGGCTACCAGGAGAAGGAACATCGGTTCGCGCATGACGTCGAGTACCATGCGCAGGTTTCCCCGCTCTTTGGAGGTGGGAAGCTCGTTGGGGCCTTCTTCTCCCAGAATTCTGGCAGCTTCGCTGGATGTCAGTCCAACGTATGCGTGCATATCAGGCTTAGTCATTCATTTCCCAGTCCCACTACAAAAAGCTGTTCATACACGCCATCCGATTGTTGCCACTATCATAAATCTGTTCATGCATCTTAATAAGTATGTCTGCAGCGACAAGGATGGCAACAGCATTTCTACAAAAAGGACCACCAGTACACGCCCCTACGTTTCTGTGTAGAGATGCCCCGAATAACCCCAAAAAAGAACTTGCAGAATTGCGCAAGGCCATGACTTCGTGTTGTTACTGGCAACACATTGCATCTCAGACCTCCCGGGTATGACAACGAAGGTCAAAACGGGAAAAGGAATCCGGTTAAGCTACCGAATCCCTGTGATTATTTGATTGCGGGGACAGGATTTGGACCTATGAACTTCGGGGAATGAGGGCATGAACCCCACGTTCCCCTGCCCCGACAAGCCGCAATTCACTGGCATATTGAGTATTTAACTACCACAGTTCCGCTTAGCATGTTTGCCCAATTTCGGTGTACAATTTGATGGGCGTGAAACGGAGCGAATCTGACCGCGCCGCTCCCTGAGCACTGCCTGTTCGCGAACCCAAACAACGGGTCGGTAAGATGGAGTTCAAGAATTGTTGGGGTTACCCCCCAACAAAGGGGGTATGAAGATGAAGGCGGTACAGATCACCGAAGGGATATATTGCCTGCCGGTCAACCTGGAGAGTTATCGGCTGTTTGAAGGCATGTGGCCCATGCCCAATGGGATTTCGATCAACGCCTATGTTGTCCGGGGCGAGAAAACGGCCCTGATCGATCTGATCGAGGACGTGAACGGCAAGCCTGCCGAATTTGAGGCGGAGCTGCAATCCATCTCTTTGAAAGCAGACGATATCGATTATCTGATCATCAACCACATGGAACCGGATCATACCGGGTGGCTGGCAACGTTTCATTCCAAAAACCCCGCTGTTCAAATCTACCTTACCGGCAAGGCAACCGCTTTGCTGCAGTCCTTTTACGGCCTCGCGCACAACGTTCACGTGATCTCGGATGGCGACACACTGGATCTGGGTAATGGCAAGGTTCTCAGTTTCCATGAAACACCGAACATCCACTGGCCGGAAACCATGATGACGTTCGAACAGAGCAGCGGCACCCTGTTTTCCTGCGATGCGTTCGGGTCCTACGGCATCCTGAACGAGGTATATTTTGACGATCAGCTCTCGACCACCCAGCATGCTTTTTTTATGAGCGAGGCGCTGCGCTACTACGCCAATGTCATATCCAGCTTCTCCACGTTTGTCATAAAGGGAATCAAAAGCCTCGGAGATCTGGATATCAAGGCCATCGCCCCTTCGCACGGCATCATCTGGCGCGAAAACCCCCAGGCGATCATCGAGTCGTACACCCGTTTTGCCGGGTATATGAACGGCCCGGCCGAGCCGGAGGTTACGGTCATCTGGGCGAGTATGTATGGCAACACAGAAAAGCTGGTCAACAATATCGTGCAGGGGATACGCAAGGAGGGACTTCCGGTCCATGTCCATCGAGTTCCCGAAGAGCATGTCGGAGTAATCCTTGCCTCTGCCTGGAAATCGGCCGGCCTTATTCTCGGTATGCCGACCTACGAATACGAGATGTTTCCACCGATGGCCTGGGTGCTGGATATGTTCAGGCGTAAAAAAGTCTGGAACAAAAAAGCCCTGCGCTTCGGTTCGGCCGGCTGGTCGGGGGGAGCCCAGCGTGAGCTGGATTCCCTGACGGAAAAGTTGAAGTGGGAATTCATCGAACCTATCGAATGGAAAGGAGCACCGACTTCCCATGAGCTGGAACTGGCTACGAGCCGAAGTCAAGCTTTAGCCAGGCAAGTTAAAGAATTCTGCCTCAAATGATCAGGAGGAGATCTTTTGTAATTGCTTGAGTCCATGAGGACCCGTATCGAAGGTAATTGTGACGAGCGAGGTTTCGAGGCGGGGTCATGGAGGGGGGCAGGCCCCTGCGGAGCCTGCCCCGCTTTCCACCCTCAGGCGACCAGGGTGAACAGCCCGACCAGGCGGTGCAGTTCGTCGGCATGGGTCAGGAGGTTCTTGGAGGCATCGGCCGAATCGTGCGAACAGCTCGCGTTCATCTGAACAACCTCGGTAATCTGCTGGATGTTGCTGGCGATCCCGGTGGTTGTCGACATCTGCTGCTCGGCCGCGGTCGCTATCTGGTTCACCTGCTCGGTCATGGCGGAGATCTGGTTGCGGATGAGCCCCAGGGCCTCCCCCGACTTGGCGGCGTCGCTGGTGCCACGTTCCACCTCGTTCACCCCCTCCTTCATGGAAAGGACGGCCCCCTTGGTCTCGGTCTGAATGGACCGAATCATCTGGCCGATCTCCTTGGTTGCCCTGGTGGTCCGCTCCGCGAGGGCGCGCACCTCGTCGGCTACGACGGCGAAGCCCCGCCCCTGCTCTCCCGCCCTGGCGGCCTCGATGGCGGCATTGAGGGCAAGCAGGTTGGTCTGATCGGCGATATCCTCGATCGTGCCAACGATCTGCCCGATCTGCTCGGAGCGCGAGCCGAGGTTCTCCACGGTGGCAGCCGACCCGTTCACCTTCTCGGCGATGCGGTTCATGCCGGCTATGGTTTCCTGCACCACGGCGACCCCCTGCACGGCCAGTTCGGATCCCTGCAGGGAGCTCCCCGCCGCCAGACCGCAATTTTGGGCGATCTCCATCGAGGTGGCCGACATCTCTTCGCTTGCCGTGGCGATCGTGCCGATCTGGTCCGCCACCTGTTCGGAACTGACGGCGATCTGCTCGTTGACCGCGAAGAGCATCTCCGCCGAAGCCGCCAAATCGGTGGCGGTGTTCTTGATGGAAGTGATCAGGCTCCCGGTCGAGACCAGCATCTGGTTGATGCTTTTGGCCAGGTGTCCTATCTCGTCTTCGGCCCGGATCGTCAAAAGCACCGACAGGTCACCTTCGGCTACCCGGTCCATGGCTTGAGCCACGCGGTTGATCCTCGTGGTGATGTTGCGGCTCGCGAAGATGACCGAGGCCAGGCCGAGGATGATGGCGGCGGCTCCGGCTCCCATCAGGCCCAGCTTGGCGCGTTCATAGACGGCAACCGAACTGCGGTAGGAGGCGTCCACGTTCTGCTGCTGGAACCTCACCTGGGCGTCGAAGGCGTCCTGGACTTTCTGGGTCAACGGGATGGCCTCCTTCAACAAGAGCGCCGTCGCTTCGTCCTGCTTATGGTTGAGGGCGAGCTGCATCACGTCGTCGTTCGCCTTGGCGGCCGGAACGATCAGTCCTTTCGCGGTAGCGATCAGCTCCAGCCCCTTCTCCTGTTTTTCGCTCGCCTCCAGGTCCCTGATGGCTTCCCGGTAGCGTCCGCGGGCCGCCTCGACCTTCTGCTTCTCGGCGTTGATGGCGCTCTCGTCCTTCAAGAGGACCAGCATCCTGACGGACGCGGAAATGTCGGTGACGGCCCTGGATGCCTGCACGGCGGAGAGTGCCGACACATAATTCCCCTTGGCGATTCTCGCGACCGAGTCATGCACACTCTTGGTGCTTTTGAGGCCCGATACGATGATGGCGACAACCATCAGCAGCAAAAACCCGAATGCGATCCCGAGTTTGACACCTATTTTTTGATCGGTAAATGACACCATGATTTCACCCTTATATTCGGTCAGCCGCAGTTCGCGGGTTTCTTGCGATGGATGGGGAGGGGGACGCCCCTTGCTCCCCATCCGTTTAACTCCAGAACCCTTGAAAGACGGATCCGCCTACATCGCGGCCTTGAAGATGTCGATGACCCGCTCCAGGGTCGCCTTGATCACCTAAAGTGCTTGGGAGCGCCCAGCGATTGTATCTGGCCGCCGGTCTCTTCTGCGGGACCAAGACCCATGAGCGAAACTGTCGGGACGAAGAATTCGTACGTCTGTTTTCCCAATGCCATGTGATCCCCTTCCTTGTGATTTGTTCAGGCGGTTCGTCTGCCGCAGCTGCGGTTCCCCCCGGCGAAACCGCCCTACTTGAACACGAGCATGGTCGCGGTCTGGTTTATGTGCCCTATGTATTGCTCACCGTAGGTACTGAAGCCGACGGTCGGGATATCCGCGAACAATGCGCCGTACCCGGCGGTCTGGTGCTTTTGCTCGAGTTCCAGCGTGCGCAGGATGCAGTTGAAATTTACGATACCTGAAACGGTTCCCAGTCGAGCCTTGACTTCATCAAGGGCCTTTCTGGTATCTTCGATGATGTTCGTCGATTCGAGGACCGACAGCTCCATTCCTTCCACCACGCCGCAGTAAAAGATCATGCTGCCGCCCTTGATCTGCTGCGGGCTGCGCACGAACGGCTCGCCGTCGATGACGAGACCGACCGGGTTGTGCATGAACCGGCCGGCGGCCTCTTCGACCGGAATCCCCAGTGCCTCGGCATAGGCCTGAACGGCGGGCTTGCCGTTGAATTCGAGGACCTCTCTGGCAGCCTCGTTGGCCTTGGTGACCACGAGCTTTTGGGGAAGGATGTTGAAGCTTTGAGTCTTGATGAAGGAAAATTCCTTCGCCGGCTCCAGGACGGCCAGCAGGGCGGCATTGCTGTAGCTCCTGCCGTTCGCATAGACATGGGTGGCGGCGAATTTCAGGTCGTCGCCGGCCGATCCCCCGATGAAGGTGACATTGGTGAGGTCGCCGATCCTGTCGATGACCGCTTCCTCCTTTCCGCTCAGCCCGTCGATGAGGAGGATTCCCAGGTACTGCTGCGGGTCCATTTCCGCCATCGGCTTGTTGAAATACCGCTCGAAGGAATCAAAGGTAGCGCGGGCATCCTTGCCGAGATCCTCAATCACCTCCACCCGGACATCCTTCAGGGCCTGCCCGTCGAAGGCCATGGCGACCAGCGAATTCTTCAGCATTTTGCCGCAGGCAATTTCACCCGAGGTGGAACAGCCGAAGACCGTCGCTGCGGGAAAGGCTTCCTGCATTTTCCCGCTGATGGTTTCCGGTGCGAATGCTGAAGACGCGTAATACATCACCACCTTGGCGTCCAGGTCCTTGAACTGCCTCTGCAGCTCCTGGACGGCCAAGTCGGCAGATTCATTGCTTGAATATGCTGATACAATATTCATATTGTTTGTCTCCTTGTCATTTTATTTTAAATCTTTTGCCACTGCTTCGAGTTTGGCGATAACTGTCGGGTCATCATCGGATTGGAGTGTATACTTTTTTGGATCGATACCTTTCAACATCAACTTTGTTCTGATAACGCCTTCCAACATGGGATTGCCCTTCGCCCTCTGTGCGATAATTGAATCGATCATCGTCTTGATTTTTCCGGCCATATCCTGTCACCTCCCCGGCTATAAAATTTGTATACATTCTCGATCTGCGCTCATCCTATTGGTATACATGATGATTTGAAGCAAATAGGGTCTTATTTATTGAATAAGATGTTTATTACTTCAAGTTAGGTGGACTAGTCGGTTGATTCAAAGGTAATCTTTAGGAAAAAAATAGAGAGGGGGTTCGAATGAGTGGATTTAAATTAGTGCTGACGTCGGAATCGAAGCGGTGGGAAGGCGCAACGCCTATTTGGCGTACACCGGTAGCCGGCCCCTTGATGTGCTGGGCGGGATTCTCGACCCGGGCCGATTGAAGAGCTGATAATGGGGCGGCGTGGTGCAAAAAGTCCGAAAAACACACGGTGACAGGTCATAGCTCACAGCTAGGACTGCGGGGATGGGCCGTGGGAAGCGACATCGTTGACAGAAAAAGGGACTAACCGTCATCGGCTAGTCCCTTCTGATTTGTTTGGTTGCGGGGACAGGATTTGAACCTGTGACCTTCGGGTTATGAGGGCTTTGGCCCCATCTTCCCCATCCCCCATAAATTTAGCAACTTACAGTTATATTAAATAGTTATGTACCACGAGTCCGCTTCCCATGTCAACCATTCTTACCATGTTTACCAAATTTTGGTGTACAGTTTGGTGTACAATACTTAGCCAGTGTGACCTGCTGTGGACAGTTATAAAGTGACTAGTGGAAATAAGTTGTCCCCACGCTGCCGACCCTGGCACCTGATCCCGCCGACACCACAACATTGGCCGCAGGCAGTGTCATGCTACCGACCCGGCCGCCACCGCCGCCGGCTCGGTTCGGACCGGCTCCACCACGAGCGTAGATGTAGCCAGCTCCGGATACCGTAAGTGCATCTATTCTGATGCTGCCGCCGCTGCCACCGCTGCCGCCGCTGCTGTAGTTCGAGTCCCAGCTGCCTGAAGAGCCATCCGCTCGGATACTCCCCTCCAACGCCAGCAGGCCCGCCGTAATTCTCGCCACCCCCCCGCCGTTCCCGCCCGGGAAACTGGTGGTACGGGTACTGTCCGCTCCACCGCCGCTCCCCACTTCCGTCGGGTTGGCCGCATCCCCGTAGGTCCCGTTGGCGCTACCTCCGTAGACCCCGCCCAACCCGCCGTAGCTACCACCAAAAAGCTTGCGGCAAGCGCTCCCGTTCAACCACCTTGAATTAAGGGGTCGTGGAGGTCATATCCATATAAGAGTTCAGTCCCCCCTGGAACGGGGCGGAGTACACCGTGTTGACGGTGTTATTGACACCCGTTAAGCCTCCGACCACGTAAATCCTGGAACTAGTCACGAAGAGCCCAAAGGACGAGAGAGTCGTTGGCAACGAGGTCCCGGCTACCCAGCTGCCGATAGTTCCGTCCGCATTGACCGGCGCGTAATAGACAGCGCTAGTCCCGGCGCCTCCAAAGCTGTACGCAGTCTTTGCAGTGATCATCATCCGTGGGTAAATGTAATTCTGAGGGAAATTGGCCCCATTGATCCAGGTTCCGAGGGAGCCATCAGGATAGATGGGTGCGCTGATGGTTCCACCGCCGAAGCCGTAAACCCTGTTGCTGGTCGCTAGGTAGTCCACTCCCTGCAAGAACACGGGAGGCGCGGCTTCGTATCCCCAAGTACCTACTGATCCGTCGGCAAAAATCGGAGCCGACTTGACCCTGTTGTCGCTTAGCAAGTAAAGCTTGTTCTTGGTGATCAGCTCCTTTGAACCACCGTAGGCCCCGAAAAGGCTATTCTCAGTGCGCCAAGCCCCGATGGAACCGTCTGCGTTGACCGGTGCGCTGAACATTTGTTGAGTGCCGCTGGTCCAAAAAATCCGCTGTCCTACAAGCATTGCGGCACCGGGATAGGAATACGAGGTGGCTATAGGAAGGTTAGTGCCGACAGCCCATGGGCTCAAGGTTCCGTCGTCGTTTATTACCGCATATTGAGTCGCCGAGGTCATGGATGTACCACCGGTATTGCCTCCGAGCAGATACACCCTCTTGTTGGTCACCACAACTGCCGCATCCCGGACCGGGTAGGCAAGCGCGGGGCCTGCGGTCCAACCCGAGATGTCACCGGTTTGTGCGAAGTTGAACGACGCCTGCTGTTTCCAGGGTGCGGCATTGACATAGGTCGTGGGACCGGCAGGAATTGGGGCCGGCGGAACCGGATCAGGAGAAGGAGTCGCTGGCAGATTGGTACCCGTCGCGGTCAGGTAATCGTTGCCCCCCCCTAAGAAAGGCGCGTAGTAGACCGTTGACCTGGAGAGGCCGCCGATGAGATATATTTTAGAGCTGGTAATAATCAAACTCGCCGCTGTGAGGGTTTTGGGCAGAGGTGTACCCGAGACCCAGTCCCCCAAAATACCGTCGGCGTTGATTGAAGCGCGGTAAACGGTCGCAGTGGCAAAAGTGCCCGAACTCGAGGCTCCCCCTAGCAGGTACACATGTTGGTTTACGATTGCGCAGGACGGAAGATATAGGGGCCCGGGAAGCGAGTTGGCACGGGTCCAGTTGCCCAATGTTCCGTCCGAGTTGATGGGTGCGGTGTAGACGCTGGAAGAGTAACCGCTGGTCCCGGTACCGGCCATCAGATATACACGATTTTTGGTCGTCACCAATTGTCCGGAGGCTATGGGTTCAGGCAGCGTTGAAGCACTCATGCTCCAGGTCCCCAGAGTTCCATCCGGGTTGATCATGGCCGACCGGATGGAAGATAAAAGGACTCCCCCGCTTCTGCCCCCAACGAGGTGAACCCGATTTTTGGTTACCAGAACATGTGAAAGCTCTATTCCCTCGAAGCCTACCGGATCCGTAGCAAACTTGTGGTCCACCATCCAGGTTCCGATGGTCCCATCGGAGTTGATCTTCGCGCTATATACGACATTGGAGCTCACATTGTCATTATGTCCGCCGATCACGTAGACCCGGGCATTGGTGACTATGGCCTGAGCGCCTCTCACCCCAACCGGAAAAGGGTTATCAGTTATCCAGGCGCCGACGGTACCAGTGGAGTCAATGGGTGCCGAGTACACCGCCGTTGAGTAGTTATTACCTCCAAAAACATAGACACGATTTCTGGTGACAAAGGAGGAAGCCCCCCAGCTCTTGACATTTGGCAGAGAAGGTCCTGCCGTCCAACCGGTCAGGTCACCTGATTGAGCAAGGTTCTCCTTGTATTGTTGGGCCCACGGATTGCCATTGGTGTAGATCGGATTCGGATCGAGGTCAGTGGTAAAAGTGGAACTGACGCTGCTTGTACTGGCATTGCCCGAGATGTCACGAACCCCCGGTTGGAGAGTGAATGTGTAGGCAACAGAATAGTCCAGCTGCTTGTTCGGCTTGAAGATAAGCAACAACCCATCGGAGGAAATGGTCACTGTCCCGGTCACAGCTCCGGTCACGGAGGTCAGGGTGACAAGGAAATTAGTCGCCGAAGTGGGATCGATCTGCTCAGCAAAGCGCACCGAAACGGTGGTGGCCACGCTGACGTTAGCGCTTTCGGAGGCCGGTGTTATCGAGACCACGCCGGGGCCAGTATTGTCGGTGGTGAAATGGAGTTGGAACGGGGCCGAAATCGTGTTGCCGGCATCGTCGGTAACGGCTCGGAAGACCGTGAGAGTATAGCCCACCCCACGCCCCAGCAAGGCCACCGGCTTCAACGTGACCGACTTGCGGTCTGTAGCGAGGATGACGCTGGCTGGGACAACGGCTCCTGAACCAGTCTCAGTCAGCCTAACACTGGCGGTATCAATTGTGGCAGCTGCAACCGACTCGCTGAAGCTAATGACAACCGAAGCGTTGGTCGGAATATCCGTGGCGTTTTCCGTCAGCGAGGCTCCGCTTACATACGGAGGCACCACGTCGGCTACGTTGAGTACCAAGGTTGCGGTAGCACTGTTGTTAGCAGCGTCTGACGCAGTGCAGATGGCGGTCATCACCGCAAACGGAAGTGCGTCCACCGGTACGGTGAAGTTGAATACTAGCACCTCCCCGGGTTGCGGTGCCGGGTCGAAGGTCTGGGAGGCGGTAGCGGCACCATAGGCGTAGCAGACGACGTGGCTCGCACCTATATTGTCCGCGATGTTTATGTTGACGGTTGCGGTTTCGCCCGGACGATATTTTACCGTCTGTCCGGGGCTCGAGAGCGTAACAGTCGGCAGGATGCCGTCGCGCAGTTGCAGCATACGCGTGGCCTGTGTGCTAAGGTTGCCAGTCGCGTCCTTGGCAGTGACGGTAAGAAGGATCGTGCCGTTGCCGCTTATGACGGTCGGTGCGTTCAGTGTGAAGTTGCCGTTGAAAAACTTTTCGCTGCTGATGACCTTGGTCTCTTCGAAAACGAACTCCCCAGAGACTTTCAGGGTAACCTCGCTCAGTTCTGATTCGTCATTGGCCTGCACGCGGACGATGAAGGGGCTCCCGGTGGCCACAGCAGCCCCATCGCTGGGACTTAGGATCCCAACCTGGGGCGACACCAGGTCCTGGGTGAGGATATCGAGAGTAGCGGAGCCAAGGCCGCCGCTTGCACCTTGCGCCACGCAGAAGAGGTGGATGACGGCAGAAGGTTTGGCGTCAGCCGCGACTACGAAGTTCAATTCCTGGTTCAGCTGGTTCCCCGCCCCGCCCGTCGCAACGAGAACTCCCTCGCTGGCCGCACCGGCCGCATTGCACCAGAGGCTAGCAATGGGTTCAGAGTTCGAAACGGTAACCGTGGCTTTTCCGGTAGCTCCGACCGGATAACGGGTGGCCTGTCCCGGAGAAACGATGGCAACGGTCGGCTTGACCAGCGTCGGGTCACCTGGGTTAGCGGCCACACGGTTCACTGCGATGCTGGTGGTAAGGCTTGCATTCCCGGCGATGTCGCGGCTCGTGATGTCGAGCAGGTTCTGCCCCAGGGCCACGTTGTAGAGGGCCTGCCAGGTCGTGTTGGCGTCGTGGGCGACGATCTGGATGCCGTTCACCCTGATGGAGGTGCCCGCATCCTTGGTGCCGCGCAGAAGGATCTGGCTGTTGGTGGTGGAGGAGGCTACCGGCTCTAGTGTCGGTGCAGTGGGCGAGACCCGGTTGGTGGTGAGCCCGGCGTTGTAGTGCTCGAAAACATCGGCTGCGGCAAGCGCGCGCTTGTAGAGCCCGACGTCATCGATCAGGCCGCTTATGTTGTTGTTGCAACACATCTCCTGACCGATCCATAAATCGACGCTGCCGTTGTTCTGGACCCAGGTAGCTGCGATATCGTCGACCAGTTCGCCGTCGACGTACAGCTTGAGGCGACTGCCGTCGAAGGTGCCGGCGACATGGTACCACTTGCCGACCACCGGCGTGAACCCGGATTTGGCGTAGAATCCGGTGGACTTGTTGTACACGTAGGCAGTGAACTGGTTCTCGGTTACCCCGATTGCGTAGTCGGATCCCCCCCCTACCCCGCCGGCAATGGTTCTCCTCCCTCCATTGCCCAGATCATCGAGCTTCACCCACGATTCGATCGAGAAGGTGTTGTTGGGGAAGTTGCCATAGAGATTTCCGACGCTGACGTAATCGCTGGCGCCCCGGAAGTTGCCGGCCTGGGTCCCCACCATGTGATCGGTGACGAAGCCGGGACCGTTTGCGGGAGTCCCGTGGTGCCCGTTTCCGGAGGCATCCTTCCAATCCCCGTCCATCGGCCAGTAGCCGACCAGGTCGGAGTCGGGGCCCTGGGTGGTGAAGGAGGTGCTGAGGCCGGACGTGGTGGCGTTGCCGCTGATGTCCTGCACCCCGGCGTTCAGGGTGAAGGTGTAAAGCCGCAGGTAGCCCAACTGGTTGAGCGGCTTGAAGGTGAAGGAGAGCTTGTCGGCTGCCACACTCACCGTACCGGGGGCCGGACCGCTGGGGGAGACCAGGGAGACCAGATCCGTGGTAACGGACGCGGCATCGATCGGCTCGTTGAAGCGCACGGTTATACTGGCGCCCAAGGGGATGTTGGCGCTGTCGGCCGCCGGGGTGACCGAGGCGACTTGGGGAGCGCTACCGTCGGTTGTGAAGTGCAGCAGGTAGGACGCAGCCAGTCTGTTGCCGGCGTCGTCGGCGATCGGACTGTCGGCGCTGACCAGGTAACCGGTGCCAGCCTTGAGCGCTGCCGCAGGCTTCACGACGATGGATTTACGGTCGCCGGAAAGGGTCACGCCGACTGCAACGGCGCCGCCGCCATCCTCGGTCATGG
>Ga0079306_1001111_pt1 | contig 19513 bp, 8 predicted proteins | sample Methanotroph_Enr_FD_79181 | JGI IMG/M metagenome (GOLD analysis project Ga0079306, IMG submission 79181) | Enriched soil microbial communities from Old Woman Creek wetland in Ohio, USA - Methanotroph_Enrichment_5 | ecosystem: Environmental > Terrestrial > Soil > Wetlands | place: USA: Ohio...
GGAGGGTACGGTTCTGGTCTACGATAAAACTATACACGGAGTTACCTGATACTTGGTTTCCCAGTTCCTTCCAGTCAGAAAACACCCATCCTTCATTAGCTGATGCAGAAACAATTGCTTGCTCCCCGGAAGGGTAACTTCCTCCCCCGCTTACAATTCCACCAGCCTCGGGCAATGCAGCCACATTGATGTTACACACCGGGCAATAGAACCTTGCTTCAATCTCCCGATCCGTAATCACCTGGAATGAAAACTCAGCAAATGAGGAGATAAATTCTCCATTTTCATACCATCCCATAAAAAGGTATCCATCATTGGGTGTGGCTAGGATAGTAACGTTGGAGCCATATTCATAAGTCCCGGCACCCGAAAATGTACCCCCTGCGGATGGATAGGAAGTAAGATGGAGGCTTAGCTGCCGGGTAACAAAATTTGCATTGAAGATGTGGTTCGTATAGGCTACAAATGAATATTCAGGGGTGGTGGCAAGGATGGCCCCCTTCTCAGTCCAGTTAACAAAATCATATCCTTCAGCCGGAATTGCATTGATATCAACAGGCTCGTAAAGGTTGTATATACCATTGCCGGATGTTGTACCGGCACCTGCAAGGTTGGAGGAAACAAGGATATTCACTTTTGAGCTGCTGAAAACCGCCTCGAGCTGCCTGTCACCTTCCACTGTGAAAGCATAGGAGGATTGGCAGGAAACTATGTTCCCCCCTGATGTCCAGTACAGGAAATTCCAGGATGGATTCGAAACAGCGGAAACCGTCACGGTTTGCCCGGGGTAATAGTTACCTCCGCCTGAAACGCTTCCACCTTCTAATGGAGCAGCATCCACCTGGACCACGAAAAAGTCGCACTCAGCAATCGAAATATCAATATCATCAAAAGAAACGGAGCCTAGTCCAAGTACGTTGCCTTCGCCTGCAAATGCAATATAAGTAACCGGGCTGTTGAGATTATCTGAAACGGTGGTAGAAATATATTCAGGTACTTCTGCAGGGTCATTTGCTGAATTCTCTGACCAAGCTCCATTCGTCCAGTTTATTTTATCTGTACTTGTTTGAACCTTCACTACACCCCCTGCAAAAAAGTCGTTCATAAGAAACCGGAAGGATAGGTTAAGCTTGGTAATGCCCAATGTATTAAATGGAGTCAGGATCATCCTTGTATACCCCAGGTTGCCGATCCAGGGTGTAAGACTTAACTCGTAAGGTTGTCCACCTGCATGAGCTGTATTGTACACGCCCCAGTTAGCTTCAATACCATCGCTTGTCTGTATGGACCAGCATTCGGGAATACCCGCAGTTGGAAAATATTGAGAAAAAGGAAATCCTGATTGAATGCATGTTGTTAAAGCCAGGGTATCCACTCCGCTTGAATAGATATTGCCAGGACCTATAGACCATATCCTGTAATAATACTTGGTGGAGGGCTCAAGGCTTGTATGGCTGAAACTTGAGGCAGGGCCTGAATATAAAACTATACCCCCACCAGGGAGGATGTCGCTGGCATTATAAGAAACTGCCATTTTCGGATTCCCTTGAAAAGGTGACATACTGTATGCAAGGAGTACATTATCGTTTCCCGGGTTCTTATCCCAATCAAGGTCTATCTGTGTTGTTCCAGCAGGAGTTGGGATAAATCCTGAAGGAGGCACAGTCTGGCTGATATTTACACTGAATGAGATTCCTGTGCCTGCCGAAGTGATATCAGAGATGATCAAACCACCCGGCAAATCGTTTCCCAGAAAACCGGACGGACTGGTGGTATCGGAAATACTAACCCGGCCGCTTTCAGCAGAATAATATGCTAAGGAAGGATCTCCATTAAGTATTGTGGTTCCACCGGGCCTGTATATATAAACTTCATCGGGAGGACCTGTGCTGTTTCCATACAACATGGGATTGACCCGGTATACGAGTAAGCCGGAACCAGGTAAATTAGTCTCATAGAGACCAGTCTTCTGGCGGTATTCCAGGATAAAGAATTCTGAATTGGAATACGGCGAAAGGATTTTATAACAATTCCCCGATCCAGAGACCAGGGGATTCAGGGAATAAACTCCTGATGTTGTAATTAAAGGGATCTCGTTAATCCACGTATGGTTCGAGTACTTCCATTTCATATAGGCACCCATATGCCCGAATCCCTGGTCCATCAGGTCCCAGGCATGGACCGGCTGGAGGGATGTATTCAGGTAATGGTACAAGTCGGGAGCCCCGAGTGAATGGAACATTTCGTGGCATAAGGTATTTGCCGAGGATTGTGTCTCCGGGTGAAAGGTATACTTCGATACATGCTTGCCATTGATCATCACATTGTAAGAAAACAGGGTCCAGCTGTGCGCCCATAAAAGGGATGACCAGCCACTGTTACTTCCGCGTATCACAAAGCAAATATTATCAACAAAATTGTCGCTATCACTGTCGATATTCAGGGTCGAAGGAATGGGGGAATGGATATTGATCCAGGTGATGGCATCACGGAGCAGGGCGTGTTCCCTAAGCGTACGGTCATCGTTGTCAAGGTAACCATAAGGATTTGCAACTGCATTGTAAGCCTGGAAGTAACTCCTGGGGTGGATGTCCTGGTAGGAAAGATTTGTATTGAACGGGCAATCCGGATAATATGTCGAGTTTACCAGGAGTTGGTTATAGGAAACCTCATCATAATATGACTTAAGCGACACACCGGGCAGGCTGTTAAACCTGCTGTCGAAAAAAACTCTGGTATCAGTGAATTCCGTATCATCAGAGAAGCGAATGAAAACGACCAGGTTATTCAGGTTACCTGCATGTGGGGTCAGGGCAGACTTACCAGTACCGGCAGCAAATGCCTGCCTCCGTTTCCCGTACTCAGCCGCTGAAATTTTCGCCCATTTCTCAAGCCCCAAGGTAGCCGGATCCACTTCATTCACTTTCCAGGCTGTAGCCTTAACATTTTCACCTGAAACAATTCCATAACAATAATATCCATCGGGGGCCTGGATGATCGTATATCCATCCTTGTCATGCAGCCAGTTAAAGTATTCATCGCCGGAATAAAAACAATCAATGATCCTGCCATCCGGTTGTTTGACCTGTATCGGCTGGTTGGAAAACCATGCCGGCCATGCACGGAGAAAAAGCAGTATTAATGCTGATAAAAGGATAAAAAAACGAGGATTCATGAGACTTTTTATCTGGTGCCAGGGTACACATTAATCAATAATACATGTAAAAGTAAGCACAAAAAAGAATATCTGAGAAAGTTCATACATATCTCTCTCTTGTTTTTCCCGCTCCGCTTCATCCTAAAAAGGCAAACAAATATAATATACAAATTTTACAATAATATGCAAACATTATTTATTTAGACTGAATCCAATGTAATCGGCTCCTTAAAACCACAAATGCTCCAGGGGACGAAATGCTTTCCGGGGAAATAAAGAAGCCGCACCAATCATATTGAACTTCTTCTATCTATTGGCATAAAAGTGGTTAAAAGACACATCGACTTGTTAACCGATTCACAAAAGGAAAAATTTTCTTTACGTGTTTTACTGAATTATCATAAAACCGACTCACAATAATTTGATAGATTCCTGCAAATTAGTTTACATTTGCCCGCATAAAATCCTAAAAAATCCCCTACTGTTATGACAATAGGAATACTTAAAGAAATTGAAGGCGAAAACCGGGTTGCAATGCTTCCCGAAAGTGTCGCAACGCTGGTGAAGATGAATGTGGCCGTACTTGTTGAAAAGGATGCCGGGGCAAGATCATTTGCCTTTGACAAGGACTATGAGCAGGCCGGTGCAAAAATCGAATCCAAGGCCAATGTAATTGCCGGGGCTGACCTGGTGATCAAGATCAATGCCCCCGAAAAGGAAGAAATTGCCTTACTGAAAGACGGACAGGTGTTTATGGCTGTTTTGAACCCATATTTCAACACCGACCTGGTGAAGGAACTGGCTGCCAAAAACATAACAAGTTTCAGCATGGATGTAGTGCCCCGCACCACCCGCGCACAGGCAATGGATATCCTTTCTTCCATGGCTACTGTAGCCGGCTATAAGGCTGTGCTTACTGCCGCCAACACTCTTCCCAAGTTTTTCCCCATGTTCATGACAGCTGCCGGCACTATCAAGCCCGCAAATATGCTGATCCTGGGCGCAGGGGTTGCCGGGCTTCAGGCCATTGCCACCTCCAGGAAACTCGGAGCAGTGGTATATGTATTTGATGTACGCGCAGCTGTAAAGGAAGAAGTGATGGGCCTCGGCGGGAAATTTGTTGAAGTGGAAGGCGCAATTGACGACAAGGCCGCTGGCGGATACGCGGTAGAACAGACTGATGAGTTCAAGGCCCGCCAGGCAAAAGCTATTCACGACCAGGCTGTTAAATCGGATGTTATCATCTGTACAGCCCAGATCCCCGGAAAACGTGCTCCCCTGCTCATCAGGAAGGAAACCGTTGAAGCAATGAACCCGGGTTCAGTCATTATTGACCTCGCTGCTTCCACCGGAGGCAACTGCGAAGTATGTAAGAATAATGAAACAGTAATTCATAACGGTGTCAAGATCATCGGCAACTCAAACCTGCCCACTGATATGCCTACCGACGCCAGCCGCATGTTTGGCAAAAATGTCATCAATTTCCTCAAACTCATCATTACCAAGGAGGGCGCTATGAACCTGAACTGGGAGGATGATATCGTTAAGGGAACTGCCGTTACCCATGGCAAGGAAATCGTTCATGAACGGGTAAAATCAGTGATAGGCTAATCAATTTTTGGTTCTCTGTGTTCCTTAGTGGACTCCGTGTCTCTGTGGTTAATTGAATAACCACTAAGGCACTAAGAACACAGAGAGTCACGGAGATAGCAGACTAGTAGAATTAGCAACGAACTGTTTCCCCTGCTCCTTCTCTTTGATCAAGAATACAAGAACAAGAACTTCTAACAAATAACAAATAATATCATGGAAGATGTATTGAAATTTTTCCTGGAATACAAAGAGATGATTTTTATTATCGTCCTTTCGATTTTCCTGGGGATCGAAGTAATATCGCACGTTCCGGCAGTCCTGCATACGCCGCTCATGTCGGGCAGCAACGCTATCCACGGGGTTGTTATTATCGGGGCCATCATCGTGATGGGTCATGCTGAAAACACCCTTTCACTCATTCTCGGATTCATTGCAGTAATCCTGGGAACCCTGAATGTTGTCGGGGGATTCGTGGTTACAGACCGTATGCTCGAAATGTTTAAGAAAAAGAAAAAATAGGAGGCTGAACTATGGAACCAATCACAAAACTCATCGATTTCTCGAACGAAATCTCGATTCTTGAGGTATCCTACCTCCTTGCTTCGATCCTGTTCATCCTCGGATTGAAGAAACTCAGCCATCCTGCCACTGCCCGCTCCGGTAACCTTTGGGCTGCAGCAGGTATGGGTGCCGCCATCCTGTTTACCATTCTTTTCCATAAGACAAAAGTTATCTTACCTGATGGTAGCATTGAAATCAGGGGCATTGGTAACATCCTCTGGATTGTGGTGGCCCTTGCTATAGGGACATTCATCGGCTGGTATGCTTCACTTAAGGTGAAAATGACAGCTATGCCACAGATGGTCTCCATATTTAATGGTATGGGGGGAGCCTGTGCTGCACTCATTTCCCTTATGGAATTCCCGAAAATGCAAAATACTCTGGCATCCGAAGGTGCTGCTCATATGCTTGGCGGAGAAGGCATTGCCATCCTGCTGGGACTTATGATCGGGGGAGTTTCATTTGCAGGATCCATGATCGCATTTGGTAAACTTGACGGTCGCATCGGCGATATCAAGCATCCTCTCCTGCGAATCATCAACCTTAGTTTCCTGGTTTTGCTTTTCGTTGCACTTGGATTTATCCTTTTTATGCAGCCGCAAACTGACAATAACCTCCCTATCTACCTGTTTGCACTCGCTGCACTTATTTATGGCGTTACCTTCGTAATGCCGATCGGTGGAGCCGATATGCCGGTGGTAATATCATTGCTCAACTCTTTTACAGGGGTTGCCGCGGCCATGGGAGGATTCCTTTATGGTAACCAGGCCATGCTGACAGGAGGTATCCTTGTAGGATCTTCAGGTACCATTCTTACCATCCTTATGTGCAAGGCTATGAATCGCTCCCTCCTGAATGTGATCATAGGAGCCTTCGGAGTTGCCGGTGCAGCTGGCGCCGAATCGGGTGACAAGACCGTGAAGGAGATATCCCTGAGCGATGCTGCCGTATTGCTGAGCTATTCGCAAAAGGTATTCATTGTTCCAGGTTACGGCCTGGCTGTAGCCCAGGCACAGCACCTTTGCCATGAACTCGACAACCTTCTTGCCGCTAAAGGCGTGGAAGTTAAATATGCCATACACCCGGTTGCAGGACGTATGCCGGGACACATGAACGTTTTGCTGGCCGAAGCTGATGTACCTTACGAAAAGCTGGTGGAAATGGAAGATGCCAACAATGAGATGGGTAATACGGATGTGGTCATCGTTATAGGTGCCAACGACGTTGTGAACCCGGCAGCTGAAGACGATCCATCAAGCCCGATATTCGGCATGCCGATTATCAAGGCCCTGGATGCCAAGAATGTCATTGTGATGAAGCGCAGCATGGCCGCAGGTTATGCCGCTATCCCAAATAACCTCTTCTACCATGCGAAAAACCGCATGCTTTTCGGTGATGCCAAAGCAACACTTCAGAAGCTGATTGCTGAAATCAAGAGCCTGTAAATTATACTTTCCAGTTTACATTGTAGCCTCCCGGTTAATTTAGCCGGGAGGCTTTTTTGTTTTAGGAAATCTGAATCAACTTCCCTGCTTTTACCTCTCCCGGCCTCTCCTAAAGGAGAGGGGAGGTTGAAGGAAATCAAGCCTCCCCCCTCGGGGGAGGTGGGTGAGGGCTAAATCTGGAATGAACATAAACTTCGCTTTTGCAAATTCAAAACATTCCTGAATTCTCAGGATAGAAGTATTGACTCCGAACTTGCAGTTATTAACTCTTAACAAACAACCAATAACCATTAACCAATAACTAATACCCAATAACTGCTAACTAAACTGAAAAATCCAACCAATAACTATTCTCCTGGTAATCAACAATTACCTGGGTGCTGTTACCAAAATGAAAGGTTTTCAGAAGGCTTGCGACCTCCTGTTTCAATACAAGCAATGCATTATCGATCAGGTCTTTGCGGAATCCTTTTTCTTCAAGGCATATGACAAGATCCATCGAAACGATCCTGCTTATCACCTGTCCAAATTCTACGCGCTTCCGTTGGGAAAATCCCAGGTCCAGTTCAAAATTCACCAGTTCGCGTATCCTTTCGGCAGCATGTCCAGCATATCCTTTCAGGAATTGATAGAGGCTTTTCTCCCTGGCTGTTTTCATCATCTTAAGCACCGACTCGGTAATCTGGTGATAAAGCATATCATTTGAACCTTCAAAAATCTGGAAAGGGCGGCTATCCACCACCGACCTCCCGGCAATATGGTTGAGCTTATAACCTTTTGCCCCAACCAGTTGAAGCAATGACTGGGCGGATTCCTGCATCAGGTCGGAAGTAACACTCTTGATGATATTGGCTTCAAGCCCCAGGGAGGTCAAATCCTTGTCGGTATCGGCAATTTCTGACGATTTCAGGCAGAAGGATGAACAAATTGTATAATTGGCTTGCAGGCGTGACAGCCTATGCTGTACCTGGTCATAACTGAATAAGCTTTTATTTCCGACAAGACGCGTCTTTACATGAGTGATGGCTTCATCAAGTATGCGATGTATGAAACCAAGTCCCATTCCCGGGAACTGAAACCGGCTGCGATGCAACAGGTCCAGCAGCATTTGAATGCCCGTGGTATGGGGAACAAGCCTCTGTTCGCCGGGGATATAAACATCGATATGATTCCTGCCGTAAGGTATCTGGTAAAGCCCAAGGTTCTCGAAATACTCTTCTACCAATATCTGTTGTCGCGGTGCATTAACATCACAAATGAACATATCTATATCCCGCATCAGGCTACCTGAATCAGCTTTCTGGCGGGCAGTTAGAAGCCAGAAATCGGCCAGGCCTGTAAGCCCGGCCCAATGCTTTTTCCCTTCCAGGTGGTAATAACCATTCTTCTCAGTGTAATACGTTGCCATACTAAGTGCATCACTGCCGAAATCCGGTTCCGTGATCATTAATCCTCCCATTGAATTGTTGCTCAGGAACTGGCTGAAAAACCTTGATTTTACAGCTTCCTGTCCATACTTGGCGACAGGTTGAATAAACAACGCGTTGTTGATGCCCAAGGTTAAGGCTAGTGCAAGCGATTCATAGGCCGCGGCAGATATAAACGCGATATTTTCCCTCACCCCTCCGCCAAATCCTCCATATTGCCGCGGAATGCAAAGTGCAAGCGGGTTCCCCGACATCAATTCCTTGAAAACAGCGGGCGGAACCCCACGGGTGCTGCAAAACTGGTCGATTTTTTCTTCACCGTCAAAAGCACGCTTCATGCTGGCTTTGAATTCTTCAAGCAATTGCGGGAATGATTGTTCTTCTAACTGTAAATCACTATTGAGATTTGCATCTGTCGGATGATAATGCGGCATTTATTCCTTTCTTAAATGGTAAAAAGATGCAGACATATTTCTGCTGAAAAATTAACAATCTGTTCTTCCTTTTGTTTTGGAAGCTTGATTTCATTTTATAGCTATGATTAAAAATATTAGAACCACAACAGGCACATAGGGCACAATAGGAAAGCACAATAGGATAAGCAGGTATCCCAGAGAGTGTAATTGGTTATAATTGGTCGTAATTGGTTGTAATTGGTTGTAATTGGTTGTGATTGGTTGTAATTGGTTGTAATTGGTTGTAATTGGTTGTAATTGGTTGTAATTGGTTGTAATTCGTTGTAATTCATTGTAATTCATTGTTATTCATTGTTATTCGTTTGTAATTGTCGAATCGTCGAATTTTCAAATTTTCAAATTCATTATCCTATTTCCACATCCTCAAATCTCCACATTTCCACATCCTCAAATTTTCACATCTTCAAATAGAAATTCAAACTTGTGTACTAAATAATCCGGTAAATTCGTTTATTTTTGTATCATGAGTAAATGCCCGGTTGTCTGACACTTTAATTTTGCTATTTTGCCACTATTCATAGGATATCCAGGGTTATTCCGGCTAAACACTAAGCTGGTGTTTTTCTTGTCTTTCTTTTTCTTCAGCATATACGGGTATTCACAAATACCAGCAGTGGTGGTAAGCAGTTATTTTAATCCACCTACTGCAACAACTGCAACTCAAAGTGATGAATGGACGGAGTTATTTGTAGTGAATGATGATGTGAATATGCAAGGCTGGACGTTGCAAGATAACAACGCAGCACAAACCACTTGGATGCCTCCTATTACTTTCAATAATATCGCTTTATGGAATCATGTGCGGGCAGGAACTATTATTATAATTTGGCACCGGAGCCTGAATTCCTCTGGCATTCTGCATCCTACCGATGCTAACCCTGATGATGGTTATCTTGAATTATCGGCAAATGATCCAATATACTTTACAGGAGGCGATTTTGGTGGCAATACCACTCTATATATTAATTCCGCAGGTGATATGATAGGTTTGAAAGATGCAACTGGCGCCTATATTCATGCTATTGGTCACATTGCAAGCCCACCTCCCGGAGGAAGTTTTCAATTGTGGGGAGGTGCTGCATTAAACCATGCAGCTGCATTAGGTGCAAGTTCAACCTGGCTTTATGTTTCACCAGGGAATACTGCTGTCTCATGGGGGAATCCGAAAATAAGTGGAACGACCTATACTACAGCTTCCATATCTGGTGCAAATGCAACCTTTGGGCTTCCGAATACAAATGCCACTAATTTAAACTCTATTTTCTGGCGAAACCAGCGGCAACCTACCTGGACAGCCCCTACAGCCCTTACACCTGTTACAACGGCTATAAATACAATTCAGCTTTCATGGAATGCGGCCACAGATCTTAATCCTCCCGATCTGACACAAGGTTACATTATACTACGAAACACGACTGGCATTTTCCCCCCAGCTGCTACTCCCATTGACGGGCATACTTACACTAAAGGCGACGTTTTGGGTGGGGCTACCGTGGCAGGCCATTCCAGCACCAACTCATTTACAGATACCATTACCATTACTTGTGGCGGTACTGTTTATTACCATATACATGCTTACCGGTATGCAACTGATAACGGAGGAGTAAATGATTTGAATCTTGCACGTGGCCGTGCCTACAATGAAACCAGTTTTGCGACAACCAATTTGACGATACCCATGGGCCCTGTTGCACAAACGGTCACAGGACCAAGCAGTTATTGTTCGGGCACCTCCGGGGTGGCTATTGGTTTAAGCAACTCCGAAACAGATGTGGACTATAATTTATTCATGGATTGTGGCTCAGGCCCTGTCCAAGTGCAAGGACCCATCAGTGGAATAACAGGGAATGCAATATCCTTTCTGCCCCAAACCATTACTGGCCCGGGACCCTGTACATTCAGCGTAACAGGCACCTTCGCCTTTTACCCAAGCTGTTCAACCAATATGCCAGGACCTGCGGTCAGCATCCTGCCCACCCCAGCCTTTACTGTAGATTCAACAAATGGCCCCTCTACCTGCCTTGGAAATGATGGCTCCATCATCTTAAATGGGCTGACTTCCTCAACCACGTATACCGTTGTCTATACTCTGAACGTGACCCAAATTACACCAATAAGCCTCCCTTGCATAGCAGGAAGCGTGACTATCAGCGGGCTGTCTGCCGGGTTTTACTATGGAATTACGGTCACTTCCCCTGATGGTTGTGTTTCTATGCCTTTGACCGCTACACTAAGCGACCCGCCCAATCCCCCTGCACCTACCATAGTTGCCTCGGATAATCCCATTTGTTTAGGGTTTTCCACAACGCTTTCCTCTCCTGATTGTCTTGGAACACTTACATGGAACCCCATTATTGCAGGGCCCCCATATACAGTTTCTCCTGTTGTAAATACAACTTATACGGCCACCTGTACAGTGAATGGATGTGAATCCCCTTCAAGTGCTCCGCTTACCATTACTATAAGCCCGTTAACCACTATATCGCTGGTGACACCCACACCTGCCACTTGCGGCATCGACAATGGCACCATAACAATTAATGCTTCCGGCGGGACGGGGGCCCTGGAGTATTCTATTGATGGCGGCACTACCTGGCAACCTTCCAATTACTTCAATAACCTGCCTGCAGGCAGTTACAATATTATAGTGAGGGATGCAGGCAACTGCCAGACAGTGTATTCCCTTAATCCCGTCGTGGTAGGAACCACCGGCGGAGCAAGCGTTGATAATGTTGCCCCTACCGATGAAATGTGCGGAAATGCGAACGGTTCCATTACTATTACCGCAACAGGGGGAACTCCCCCTCTTGAATATTCCATTGATGGAGGCGGAACTTACCAGGTTTCAAATGTTTTCAATAATTTGGTAGCAGGGAATTATACGGTAGTGGTGAACGATGCCAACAACTGTTCTACAGCCTACCCGGCAAATCCCGTAGTAATCAACAATACCGCAGGGGCAAGCGTTGATGGAGTAGTAACGGTTGCTGAAGTCTGCGGAGCGGGCAATGGATCCATTACAATTACAGCTTCGGGTGGCTCTGTTCCATACCAGTATTCAATTAATGGAGGTACAAGCTGGCAGGCATCCAATATCTTCAACAATTTGTCTGCAGGCAGTTATACTGTTATGGTGCTTGACAACAACAATTGCCAGACTCCCTACCCGTCGAACCCGGTAAATGTCGGGTCCACCGGTGGTGCAATCATTAATAGTGTTACTCCCACCGATGCAACCTGTGGGGCAAGCAATGGCTCAATAGTTGTTATTCCAAGCGGGGGCTCCGCTCCATACCAATATTCAAATGATGGTGGAACTACCTGGCAAATTTCCAATTCATTCAACGGTTTAGCACCCGGCAATTACATAATTGTCGTTAAGGACAATAATAACTGCCAGACATTTTATGCTTCCAACCCGGTAATCATATTATCGAACGGAGGAGCAACCATAACCGGAACAAATCATGTTGATGCCTCCTGTGGCGCCAACAATGGTTCAATCAGCATTACCCAATCGGGGGGGATTGCGCCCTTCCGGTATTCGAAAGATGGAGGAGCCACCTGGCAAAATACCAGCACTTTTTCAAATCTCGGGCCAGGCACATATACCATCATTGTCGAAGATGCCAATAGCTGCCAGACTTCAAGTGCTCCTGTAACGATTGTCGATCGGCCTTCACCGGTGATAACTGTGCTGACTCCAACCAATGCCACCAATGGCCTGTCAAATGGCTCATTGGTTTCAACTGCAACCGGCAGCATACCTCTTACCTACTCAATAAATGGTGGAGCCATCTGGCAGAATAATGGAAATTTCAGTGGTCTAAGTCCGAATAATTATACACTTCAGGTTAAGGATGCAAATGGGTGTATTACAACATCCCCATTCTCAATTATCAATGTCAACAGTGCAACTGTAACCCTTACAGCCGACACCAGTTCAGCCTGCCCAGGGGATAACATCATTATTAATGTAGTTGGGGCCGGTGTCACAAATATTAAAGGAGTCAATATCTGCATCTCCTACGATCCTGCCCTGGCTGTTGTGATGAGTGTGCCTTATGTAGCTCCCGAGTTCCAGGGCCCACCGATTACCGATACATCCATTCCCGGTGAGATCTATTTTTATGACAATATTACTCCCCTGATAAATATCCCTGATGGAGATATCCTTTTCAGCATTGAATTCAAGGGGTTAAAATCCGGGACGAGCCTTTTCGACTGGGACAACTTTAAACCCGGGATATGCGGAATCACTGACGTTAGCGGCAATGACCTGCTAATCGACCTTAACCCTGGAATGCTTGATTTCTATCCCATGCCGCCCGCAACCATTATCGGACCTACCGATGCTTGCGAGGGCAACCCTGTAACACTTACTGCCCTTGGCGATACCCTGACACATGAATGGACTCTCCCAAATGGCAGCAAGATTGCAGGGCAGCTATATGCTATTCCTTCAGTTTCAATTACGGATGCAGGATCCTATTACCTTCTTTCTACCACAACCACTTTCCAGTGCACCGATATGGATACGCTGCTTCTGAATGTTCACCCGACACCCCAGGCCAAGCTGGCTAACGGGGATATCCTGTGTATGGAAACTGTCGGTGAACTCACACCGGGAAGCGGGTTCAGTTCCTATACCTGGAATGACGGAAGTACCCTTCCCAGCCTGTCTGTCTTTGGAGAAGGCACTTATTGGGTGAAGGTAACAGATGCATATGGATGCGAAGGATCTGATACAGTTAGCCTGGTAATTTGCCCTGCAGCACTTTTCGTCCCCACTGCATTTTCGCCCAACAGCGATGGGCTCAACGATGTATTCAGGGCAAAGTACAGCGATATTGACCCTTTGCAGAACTACAGCATACAGATATACAACCGATGGGGACAATTGCTTTTCGAAGGTAAGGATATCAATGACTCCTGGGACGGGTATTTCAACGGAAAAGAATGCCCTGCCGGAGTGTACGCGTATGTGATACGGTTTGATAAACCTGTTGGCAAGACATTTTCCCAGAAGAACCCATACATGGGGGTGGTCACCCTTATCAGATAATCTATCCTTTTGCCATTTCCCAGGAAAGAAGGGATATTTGGTGACTGGCATTCCAATGCAGGGAGAGTAGTGTTGTTATAAGTATGTCACGGAAAATTGATTAATTTCATATACACTCGATTTCATTGTATGAAAAATAGTATCTTCGGCTCCCCAAAAACCTGAACATTAATTAACTAGAGCCACTCTTCACCAAACTTGAATCCACTCAAGCTTAATCTTTATTTCCCTAAACACAGGCTGCAATGGATATTGGCAGGCTTGTTCTTATTATTGGCCCTAAAAGGGTACAATCAGTCGGCTATTATCAGCAGTTACTATAATGCAATTGATGTTCGTGATGAATGGACAGAGATTCTTGTTATCCAGGATGATCTCGACATGCGTAACTGGACAATACGGGATAACAACCAAACCCAGACTAACTGGCAACAAGCTGTTACATTCAGTACGACCAATCCTTTATGGCAGCATTTAAGGAGTGGTACAATAATTATGCTTTGGCATCGCAAGACTTCCTCAACGGGGGTAACCCATTGGGAAAAAGATGTAATCAAGATGGATGGGTATATAGAATTGAGTATTGACGATGGAGCCTATTTCTTCGGTGGTAATTTTGGCTCTTCACCACTTTATAACGGGCCTTCCATGAATATCTATGATGGAGTTTCCGGAGGAGGCGATATTATCCAGTTGAGAAATTCCTCAACTGCAAATGTGCATGCCTTAGGAAACAGGATATCAGTTGGAACGGATTTTACCGGGATTACGGGAGGATCAAAGCTGAACCATTCCGAAGACCTTTTGCCAGCCGAAGCTCTGTTTGTTTGTCCCGGGAATGACCAGGTTTCACTCGGAAACCCTACACAGATTGGTACGACTTATACAGCTAAGGCTGCTTCTCCAAACATCACGTTTGGTTTACCCAATACTACTTCTACCTGGCCTACTCAAAACTCTGACTACTGGCGGCGTGTGAGGCAACCGATATGGAGCAATCCCGGGCTTACAGCAACCCCAAATGCCGCCCACACGCAGGTGACCCTAAGCTGGAATACTATAATTGACCCATTCGTCAGTGATGGCACTTTAGGGTATATAATCCTGAGAAATACAACTGGGATTTTTACACCTCCGGATGACGGAACCTCCTATACTCCAGGATCAGCATGTTATTCTGCAACTGTTATTGCTAATATCACCAGTACTTCCTCGGCAACCCTCACTTATACTGATAACTTCACTACAGGCTGCGGGAACTCTGCTTATTATCGCATGTTTGCCTACAGGTATAAATTTGATGACCTGAATGGAAACACATATAATGTAGCAAGAGGCAGGCAATATGATGAAGATGATGTTGCACATGCAGAGATTGTATTTGCTTCTTTACCTGTTGCTTTTGCACTCACAGGAGATACATCCTTATGTTCCGGGAGTCCGGGTGTTTTGCTGGGGCTCTCAGGTTCCGAAACAACTGTTAATTACCAGCTCTACATCAATGGCTCCGCTGTGGGAGCCCCTGTACCAGGGTCAGGAATTCCCATTGATTTCGGTCTTCAGACTGCTCCCGGTGTTTATACAGTAGTAGCTACTTCAAGTATATCAGCAACATGTTCAACTAATATGTTGAATTCATTGACATTGACTACCCATGCCACACCTTCTTTCAATTCCAGTAAAACTGACCCCAGTAATTGTGGATCTGCTGATGGAAGCATCCTCTTAACTTCACTTGCTGCAAACACGAACTATATCCTCAATTATTTCTACAACCTGGTACCTATGGGACCTTTTCCTATCAGCAGCGATGCAAGCGGAAGTTATACCATAGGAGGGTTGGTAGCCGGAAACTATACAGGCATCACAGTTTCTCATGACGGTTGCACTTCCCTTCCTGATAGTAAAACCCTTAATGAACCCTCCAGTGTAATCCCTGGAATAACAATTTCTCCTGATAACACAACCATCTGCTCAGGAATTGATGTAACATTTACTGCTATCCCTTCGAATGAAGGCAGCGCGCCAACTTATCAATGGCAGAAAAACAGCAGCATTGTAGGTGTCAATTCCAATACATATATTGATAATACACTTATCAGTACTGATATTATTACTTGTACCCTTACCTCAAGTGATCTCTGCGCAAATCCACCAACAGCTCAATCCAATTCAGTATCCGTTATGGTTTTGCCAACTGGTACACCAAGTATTGTGATTTCTCCGGATAATGATACAGTTTGCCAGGGCACATTGGTTACTTTCGAAGCTATTTACATGATGGGAGGTACATACCCTGTGTTCCAATGGATGAAGAATAGCATGAACGTAGGAGTAAACCTACCAACTTACCAGGATAACACCCTTACAGGAAGTGATGTGATAACCTGCCAGCTAACTTCAAATGATCCCTGTTCCAGTGCGTCTACTGTAATTTCCAACCCGTCTTCCATAGCTATTTCAGGGGCCGTGATACCAAGTATTTCTGTTGATCCCGATCGAGATACTATCTGCTCCGGATCTTCCGTAACATTTACGGCAATTTCTACCAATGGAGGAGGAAGTCCTTCCTACCAATGGAAAAAGAATGGAATAAATGTTGGCGCCAATAATTACCAATACACTGATAACTCACTTACCGGCAGCGATTTCATTACCTGCGAACTCACATCGAGTGAATCCTGTGCAAATCCGGCCTCCATATTATCAGGGCCAGTATCCGTGGTTATTTCCAGTTCTGTAACTCCTTCAATTACAATCCATGCCGACAATGACACCATTTGTATCGGCAGCCCGGTACTTTTTTCTGCAGTGCCTGTCAATGGTGGAAATACACCCGCCTATCAATGGAAGAAAAACAGTGGTAATGTCGGTTCAAATTCTGATACCTATTCTGATAACTTTATACTGAATGGTGATATTATTACCTGCCAGCTCATTTCGAGCGATGATTGTGCAAGTACTCCGACGGCAAATTCAAATGCAGTGTCAATGGTTGTTACCACTACACTGGCTCCTTCAATAACTATTATGGCTGACCATGATTCTTTATGTGCCGGGACCAATGTTACCTTTTCCGCCCAGGTTTCCAACCAGGGCTTTGCTCCCGTCTATCAGTGGAAAAAGAATGGCATTCCTGTTGGTACTAACCTCAACACTTATTCCGATAACAACCTGCTTTCATCTGACGAGATCAGCTGCATACTGGTTTCAGATGCATCCTGTGCCAGCCCAAATTCGGCTTCAAGCAATGTGTTAAGCCTCACGATCAACACACCTCCGTTTATCCAGCCACCTGATACTACTGGAGCAACCAATAACCTGGCCAACGGATCTATGGTTATTTCGGCGACAGGATCCGGGACCCTGAGCTATTCCATCGATAACGGGCTGAATTGGACCTCCAATACTTCATTTACAGGATTGTCGGCAAAAAACTATACAGTGTTGGTCCAGGATGGTAACGGGTGCATAACTTCAAAAGATTTCACGATTACGAATACAATGTTATCGGTTTCTGCTTTACAGGCCGATATCCAGAAGGACTGCCCGGGCAAAAGCATACTGATATCAGTGAATGCAACAGGACTTACTGATTTCATGAGTTTTGACATTTGCCTTGCCTACGATCCTTCTATAGCCCGATTCATTGATTTTACCTCCCTGAACCCGCTGCTGACAGGAATGACCAAAGATGCTTCTGTCCCCGGTAAGATCGTTCTCTCCTGGGATGGGTTAGCCAGCATGAGCATACCAGATGGGGAACTCCTGTTCGAGCTTCAGTTCCTTGGTATTTCATCAGGAAGTACTTCTATAGATTTTGTTGACTTCCAACCCGGGATATGCGGGATTTTTGATCCTGCAGGCGCTAAGAAATTTTACACCTTTTCATCAGGCAAAGCGCTGTTCTATGAAGCGCCCAAGGCCATCATCATTGGTGAAAATAAAACCTGTCTGGGCGCTGAAGTTAACCTGATTGCTGCAGGCGACACCTTGCAACATTCATGGACACTCCCTGACGGTTCCAGCTATTACGGTGAACAAATTACGATTAACGAAGCCAGCGATGCCAATGCAGGGCCCTATGTTTTAAGGGCCACGAATATAGTTGGATGCTCGGACCAGGACACTTTGGTACTGGAAGTTCACCCCCTTCCTGATATTCAACTGGCGGCATCAGGATATTTATGTTCCGGCCAATCTTATAACCTGGACGCAGGAACCGGGTATTCAGCCTATTTATGGCAGGATGGAAGTACATCTTCATCCTTTCCTGCCTCAGGCGATGGGTATTTCTGGGTAAGAGTGACTGATTCCATTGGTTGTGAAGGATACGATACGGTTCAGCTGGTACCGTGTCCTGCAGCCTTTTTTATTCCTTCCGCGTTTTCTCCTAACCATGACGGGTTGAATGATTATTTCAGGGCGCGATACAGCGACCTCGATGTGCTTGAGGACTACAAACTGATCATCATCAACCGTTGGGGGCAAACATTGTTTGAAAGTCCCAATATCAATGATGGATGGGACGGCACCTTCAATGGTTCACCCTGTCCCACCGGGGAATACATCTACATTATTAAATTCAGCAATCCCCCGGGGAAAATGCTCAGCCAAAAAAGTCCCATACAGGGCGCCCTTACCCTCATTCGCTGATTTGTTGCATCACCCCTTTCTTTTTTGATTCCGACTCCATAATGGATATGAATGGATTAACATATCCCTGGATATGTTACCTTTGTATGGAATGTGAAACCAGACCTGGGCTAGCGGTTTTCCAGGAATAAGACTTTCAAAAAATGAGAAAACGACTCTTTTTATCATTGAGCACCCTGCTGTGCCTGCTGTCATTCAGTTTCGGACAAAGCGTGAAACCTGTCCTCTCCGGCGAATTGATCATATTTCATGCAGGCAGCCTTTCTGTTCCGATGAAGAATATTGCATCAGCCTTCAATAAAGTGTACCCTGATGTGAAGGTATTAATGGAATCAGCCGGTAGTGTTGCATCGGCAAGGAAAATAACCGACCTGAACAAGCCTTGCGATATCATGGCCTCGGCAGATTATTCGGTGATTGACAACATGCTGATCCCAAAATTTGCCGACTGGAATATTAAATTTGTGAGCAATGAACTTTCCATTGTCTATACCTCAAAATCAAAATATGCATCCCAGGTAAATGCAAAAAACTGGTTTGAAATACTGATGAAGGAGGATGTTGCTTTTGGTCGCGCCGATCCAAATTCAGACCCCTGTGGTTACCGCACCGTGCTTGCCCTGCAGTTGGCGGAGAAATACTACAAAAAGCAAGGGCTTGTAGCCAGGATGCTGGCCAAAGACCAAAACTACATGCGGCCCAAGGAAGTTGACCTGATTGCTTTACTTGAATCAGGAAGCATTGATTATATCTTTATTTACCGTTCAGTAGCAATACAACATCAGCTCTCTTTCGTAACTCTCCCTGATCAGGTGAACCTGAAAAACCCTGCTTTTGCAAAAGTTTATGCAACCGCCAGCACCGAGATCAATGGCAAAGAACCTGGCTTAAAAGAAACTATAAGAGGAGAACCTATGGTTTATGGAGTCACGATGCTGAAAAATGCTCCCAACAAAGCGGCTGCACTGGCCTTCCTCAAATTCATGCTTTCGAAGGAACAAGGTATGAAAATTCTGCTAAAGGACGGGCAGCCCTCCGTGATCCCAATGCCCACAAGGAATTATGAGAAATTACCCAAAGAGCTTAAACAGTTCGCCATTCCGGGAAAATGATGTGAAGATTAGGAGATGTGA